>Ga0255310_10000108_pt1 | contig 15038 bp, 8 predicted proteins | sample EtOH1_T0_E1_meta_FD_201359 | JGI IMG/M metagenome (GOLD analysis project Ga0255310, IMG submission 201359) | Sandy soil microbial communities from University of British Columbia, Vancouver, Canada - EtOH1_T0_E1 | ecosystem: Engineered > Artificial ecosystem > Sand microcosm > Unclassified ...
ATGCCGAACAGGCACGAAAACATCATGTTCATGCCGAGCAGGCCCGGCACCACCCAGTCGACGTAGCGGATCGGCGCGCCGCCGATCGCCTCGCGTTGCAGCGCCGGCCCGGTGCTGCCTTGCAGCAATTTTTCGACGGTCTCGCCCTTGGCCGACTCGGGGTTCATCCAGTAATGGCCGGGCGCGGAGCGCAGGTCCAGCAGCAGGTCGACCTGGTGGCGGCCGACCTTGGCCTTCGCCGTCTCCAGCTCCGCTTCGCGGTAGAACTGGACGTGACCGGTGGCGAGGAACGGATGCAATTCGGCCGTCAGCGGCGCCTGCTCAGGCGCCAGCACCGCGACTTTGAACAGCGGCTGGCCGGGTCCGGAGAAGATGACGGCGAAACCGCTGACCATCAGCACCGGGGCGGCGATGTTCCAGCCCAGCGCGGAACGGTCGCGCAGGAACTCCAGGCTGCGCGCCCAGGTCATCGCCAGCAGCCGGCCGAGGCGCAGCGCCGAGATCCCGTTCACAAACGCAACTCCTTGCCGGTCAGTTCCAGGAACAGGTCGTCCAGCGTGCGCGGCCGCACCTTCAGTTCGGCCAGCGACACGCCGGCCCCGAGCAGAGCGCCGACCGTGGCATTGACGTCCGACGTCATGATCTCGACCTGCTCGCCGCGCTGCACCAGCGGAAACGGCCAGTCCTGGCGCCCGTTCAGCGCCACCTGCGGCAGCTCGACGACGACGTCGTTGTAGTGCTGCGACAGCAGCCGCTGCGGCGGGCCGCGCGCGATGATGCGGCCGTGGTCCATGATCAGGAGGTCGTCGCACAGCGCATACGCCTCCTCCATGTAGTGCGTGGTCAGCACCACGGTCTTGCCGAGCGCGCGGATGTCGCGCACCAGGTCCCAGAAATTGCGCCGCGCCTGCGGATCCAGGCCGGTGGTCGGCTCGTCGAGGAACAGCAGTTCGGGATCGTTGACGAGCGCGATCGCCAGCAGTACGCGCTGGCGCTGGCCGCCGGACAGCTTGCCGGTGTCGCGGTCGAGGAATTCACCCAGCCGGCAGCGCTCGATGAGCTGTTCGTTCGGCACGCGCTTCTGGTACAGCGCGCCGAAGAAATTCAGGTTTTCGCGGACCGTGAGGAAATCCTGCAGCGCGGTGCTCTGGAACTGGATGCCGACGCGCTCGCGGTAGCCGGCATCGAACGGCCGGCCGCGGAACAGCACCTCGCCGGAGGTCTGGCGTGACAGGCCTTCCATGATTTCGATGGTGGTGGTCTTGCCGGCGCCGTTGGGCCCAAGCAGGCCGAAGCAGACGCCCTCGGGGACGGCGAAGCTGATGCCGTCGACGGCCCGCACCTTCGGATATTGCTTGACGAGGTCGCGGACTTCGATGATGGATGCCATGAGGGGCGCAAGTTTACTGGACTCGCCGGGCGGCGCGCTGCGGTCTCAAAGGAGCGGGTCGCGTGGCTGTCTGCGCGATTGCTCGCCGAGCTGCCGCTTGGGCCAGCGGAGCCATGGCCCCGCTGGCCCGGCGCGGCACCCCTTCGGGGCTCCGGCTCGGCTGCGCTGATCTCGCGCAGACAGCCACACGACCCGCCATGATCGGTCGCCGACTCTCGCGGCAAGCGATGACGGTCGTGGCTTTGACACCCTGTGTTTGCCGCTGGAGTCCGTGCTCATTCGGGGGCGGGTCGGGTGCCGGTCTGCGCGAGATCAGCGCAGCCGGACTGGAACCCGGAGCGAAGCGCAGGGCGCGGCGCAGCGGCGAGCGAGACTTGGCGAGCGAGCGCAAGCCGCGGTCCGGCGAGCAATCGCGCAGACCGGTACCCGACCCGCTCCTTTGAGAGCAGCGAGGCAGGCACTGCTAGGCGACGACGTCCCCCGAGGGCCGCGGGCGCGCGCGACTGCCGCTGGCAGCGCGGATCATCTCGAACAACTCCTCGCGCCGGTAAATGCCGAGCTTGCGGTAGATGCGCGAGGCATGGTTGGCGACGGTCGACGTGGCGATGCCGCACTGGCGCGCCACCGACTTGAACGTCTTGCCGGTGGACAGCGCGCGGGCAATCTCCTGCTCGCGCGGCGACAGGCCATCGAGCGGCTGCGCCTTGCGCGCGTAGATCAGCAAGCGCACGTCGTCGGCCTTGACCGCCCGCAGCCGCAACGTCCCTCGCGTGAACGAGCTGTTTTCGCCGGACAACTCACCCGGCAGGTCGAAAGGCAGTTTGTCGAACCCAAGGTCGCCGAACTCGCCGCCGACCAGCTCGCGGAAACCGCGGCTGGCCGCGTACACCGTGCCGCGCCCGTCGACCATCGCCGCGGTGCCGCGGTTGCTGCGGCCCCAGCGCGACAGGCGCTCGTCGCTGAGGATGAAGTGCTTGAGCGCCAGCGTGCCGGCCTCGACCAGGTGCGCGGCCAGCCGCCGCAGCTCCTCGGGCCCGACCGCGCGCGGGCTGCCGAACCAGAACGCCATGCGGCTGATCAGGCGGCTGTCGGGATGCGCGTAGCGCAGCGCGGCGCCCTGGCGCGTGCCCGGTGGCGACGCCGCGGCGTTGAGGGTCAGCTCGGCATCGTCTTTGAGCATGAGCGTCTGCAGCTGGTGCGCGGATACCGTCACTTCGGACGGCCAGGCGGTGAATTCGCCGGCGTGCATCGGATCGGGATCCTGCGTCAGCCAGGCCGCCGCGCTGGCGCCAACCTCGCGGCAGACGCGCTCCAGTCCCAGCGCGCGGAAACGCCCCCAGTCCTCCTCGGCGGCCAGCACGTAGAGACCGCGGATCACACGATCGGTTGCGTCCATCAAGCATTCCCCCGGATGCTCATCCCGTTTTGCGCAACACCTGCTCCGCGCGCGCCTTGAGGGCCGCGAGCGCCTTGACCAGCAGATCCATCAGGTGGTCGATGTCGGGCACCGTGGTGCGGTGCGCGGTCAGCCCGAAATCGAGGTTGTCGAGATAACTCATCACCGTGATGTTGAAGGCCAACCCATGGTACGGGATGCTGACCGGGTAGTTGGCCTGCACCCGCGCGCCGCACAGGTACAGCGGCTGCGGCGGACCGGGCACGTTCGAGATCACCAGATTGTACGGCGGGTAGACGTAATCCTGGATGCTGAAGTTCTCGTAGAGGCGAGCGGCCTGCGCCAGCAGGCCGGGCGACGGCACGCTGACCCAGTCCATCATGCGGCGCGCCGGCGTCGCCTTGACGTTCTTTTTGACCTTGTCCATGCGCTTGCTCAGCGCCTGCAATCGCTCGACCGGATCTTCGATCTCGGTGTGCAACGCGGTCCGCGCCATGATGACCTTGTTGCCGTGGGAGCCCTTTTCCTCCTGCGTGCGCACCGACACGGGCACGGCCGCGACCAGCGGCCGGTCCGGCAACTCGTGTTTCTCTTCGAGGTAGGCGCGCAGCGCGCCGGCGCACAGGCACAACACGACGTCGTTGAGCGACGTGCCGAAGGCGTTCTTGACCAGCTTGACGTCGGCCAGCGGCAGCGAGCGGAACGCGAACGAGCGGCGCGCGGTGATGGTGGTGTTGAAGCGCATGCGCGGCGCGGCGCCGACATCGCGGTCCTCGGGCGCGGCGCCCTCGCCGTCGCCCGCATGGTCGCGCGCGCGCCGGTGCGCCAGCGCGGCGCGACCGGCCGAGAACAGGAACGGGCCGGTCTCGCGCAGCAGCCGCCAGGCTTCCTTCGGCCGCGCCACCAGGTTGCGCGCGGTGCTGGCGGCGAGCTGGATCGGCGACGGGATCGCCTCGGGTTCCCACGGCTGCTCGGGCGGCGGCACCGCTCGCGGCGCCGGCGTGAGGTCGAGCAGCACCGACAGCAGCTCGGCGCCGGACACGCCGTCGACGCAGGCATGGTGGATCTTGGTCAGCAGCGCCACCCGCCCGCCGGACAGGCCCTCGACGTAATAGGTCCGCCATAGCGGCATGCTGCGGTCGAGGCGCGTGCTCATGACGTCGCAGATGAAATCGGCCAGCTGCTTGTCGTTGCCGGGGCGCGGCAACGCGCGATGGCGCACGTGGTGCTCGATGTCGAACTCGGGATCCTCGATCCAGTACGGCAGGTCGAGGTTCAGCGGCGAGGTGACCAGGCGCCGCCGGAACATCGGCAGCAGGTGCAGGCGGCTTTCGATCAGGCGCCGGATCGCGTCGAAGCCAAAATCCTTGGGCGCGGTCGACGGATCCAGAATCGTGAGACCGCCGATGTGCATGGGCACAGCGTTGGTCTCGAGATTCAGGAACATCGTGTCCAGACCGCTCAGCTGCCGCATGTCCGCTCCTTCCCCCTCCGCCATTCTGGGCCGTTCCGCCGGGATGCGCTACTGCGCGCCGCGCTCAACGGTCGCGCAGCATCTCCTGCGCGGCGTTGCGGCCGGCCGCGCCCATCACGCCGCCGCCCGGGTGCGCCGCGGCGCCGCACAGGTAAAGGCCGCGCACCGGCGTACGGTAATCGCTCCAGCCGGGCACCGGGCGGAACGAGAACAGTTGGTGCAGCGGCATCGCGCCCTGGAAAATGTTGCCGCCGGTCAGGCCGAAGGTGCGTTCGAGGTCCAGTGGCGACAGCACCTGGCGGTGCAGCACGGCCTTCGGGAAATTGGGCGCGAGCCGGCCAATCTCGCTGATGCAGCGATCGGCGAAGCCGTCCTTGAGAGCATCCCAGTTTCCCGCCGCGAGCCGGTACGGCGCGTACTGCACGAACAGGCAGGCGACGTGATGGCCCTTGGGCGCGAGCGTGGCGTCGAGCGCGGATGGAATCGTCAGATCGATCACCGGTCGCGCCGAGGGCCGCCCGTACTTGGCGTCGTCGTAAGCGCGCTCGAGGTAGTCCAGCGAAGCGCCGAAGTGGATGGTGCCGCGGTGCTGCGGCCCGGGCTCGTCCTTGCCAGGGCAACAGGTGAAATCGGGCAACTCCGACAGCGCGAGGTTGATCTTGAGGCTGGCGCTTGAATAGTCAATCCGCGCGACGGCCTCGCGGAATTTCGGCGGCAGGTGCCGCGGCTCGAGCAGCTTCTCGAAGGTCACGTGGGCATCGGCATTCGAGGCCACCGCCCGCGCCGGCAGCCGTTCGCCACTGCTCAACCTCACGCCGGTGGCGCGGCCGTCCGTCACCTCGATGCGCGCCACCTCGGCCTGCGTGCGGATCTCGACGCCGGCGGCGACGGCACTGCGGGCCAGCGCCTGCGTCAGCGCGCCCATACCGCCCTCGACGTAGCCCCACACGCCGCGCGCCCCGCCGGCGCGGCCCATGACGTGATGCAGCAGCACGTAGCCGGTGCCGGGCGCCGACGGCGGCTGGAACGTGCCGATGATGGCGTCGGTCGCCAGCGTGGCCTTCAGCACTTCGGATTCGAACCAGCGGTCGAGCACGGGCCGCGCCGCGCCGGTCAGGATCTCGATCGCGGCCGGCAGGTCGTCGCCGAGCTTGCCGAGCGCCCGGTACAGCGCGCGACCGCGCAGCAGGTGGCGCAGGCGGTCGAACCATCCGCGCGCGCGCCAGCTGCGCGGCAGCGGCAGCAGGTCCGGCGGGGTCTGCGTCAGCACCGGCTCCAGGCAGTCGGCGATGCGGTTCAGCAGCGCCTCGTAGCGCGGCCAGGCCTCGGCGTCGCGCGCCGAGAATTTCGCGATCTCGCGCAGGTTCAGCCCCGCGTCCGACCCCATCAGCAGGCTGCGGCCATCCTCCAGCGGCGTGAACGAGGAGGGATTACGCGGCAGGATCTTGTAGCCGTGCCGGGCCAGCTCCAGATCACGCTCGATCTCGGGCAGCAGCAGGCTCATCAGGTAGGACGCCGTCGACACGCGGTAGCCGGGCGCGATCTCGCCGGTCACCGCGGCGCCGCCGACGACGTCGCGGCGCTCGAGCACCAGCACCTTGCGGCCGGCGCGCGCGAGGTAGGCCGCGGCCGTCAGGCCGTTGTGGCCAGCGCCGACGATGATGCAATCCCAAAAAGGGGTCAGGTACATTTTCGTCACCAGACCGAATTGGATCCCATCATGGAAGGAAAATGTACCTGACCCCTTTTTTGGGTCAGGCCGCGCCAGCGGCCTGGTCGTGCTGGGCCAGCTTCAATTCGAGCGCCTCGAGGTTCGGGATCAGCGCGCTGGTGTTGGCGATGCCGACGCGGACCAGCACGATCTCCTCGTGGTCGGTGGACACCAGCGGCTCCCTGCGCAGCGCCGCGCGGTTCAGCGTGACCAGGTGCGGATAGCCCTGGCAGACAATGGCGTACTGGCCGCCCCGCACGCGATCGGTGATGGCGTGCACCACGGCCAGGCGCGTGCGCCGCGTCGGCTCGGGGCGGGCCGCGCCGTTGAGCGTCTCGAAATGCACCACCGGCAACTGGCGGTTGTTGTAGGCCAGGCGCCCCGCCAGCCACGCCGGCGCGCCGTCGGGGCTGCGGGCCATGCGCTCGGCCGACAGCACTTCGACGACGGCGGCGTTGGGCAGGAGCAGCGTGTCGCCGGCCAGCGAAACCAGCACGGCATAGAGCTCCTCGCGCGCGGCCATCAGCGGCCCAGCTCGAGCATGTCGCGCACTTCCGCGAGCAACTGCTCCTCCTGGTACGGCTTGATCACGTAGCGGTTGACGCCGAGTTGCCGCGCGCGCGCACGGTGCTTCTCGCCCGAGCGCGACGTGATCATGACAATGGGCAGCGCCTTGAGGCGCTCGTTGTTGCGCACGAAAGTGGCGACCTCGAAGCCGTCGGCGCGCGGCATCTCGATGTCCAGCAGCATGGCCGCCGGGATCTCGGAGTGCAGCTGCGCCATGGCGTCGAGGCCGTCCTTGGCCAGCACCACGCGGAAGCCCGCGCGCTCGAGCAGGCGCTGCGTCACGCGCCGGATGGTGATCGAGTCGTCGACCACCATGACGGTCTGACGCTCGTCGGCGAGCGGCACTGCGGCGACCTCGTCGGGCTGCACCGCCTCGACCGCCAGGCGACGCGCGCGGTTGGTGACCAGCGCAGGCGCGTCGATGATCAGCACCACCCGGCCGTCGGGAAGGATGGTGCCGCCGCTGACGCCCTGCACCGCGCTGACCTGCGGCCCCACGGCCTTCGACACGATTTCGCGATTGCCGAACAGCGTGTCGACCACCAGCGCGACGCGGCGCTCGGCCCCGGTCAGACCCTCGCCGAGGCGCACCAGCACCGCGGGCAGGGTCTTGCCCTCGTCCGGCGTTTTGTAATGCGGCGTCTCCAGCAGCTCGCCCAGCGCACGCACCCGGTAATTCTGGCCAGCGTAGGCAAAGGCCGGTCCATCCTCGCGCAGGAAGTCGGCGAGCTTGTCCCGCGGCACGCGGGCGATGCTTTCGATGCTGGGCAGCGGAATGGCGTAGGCCTCGCCGCCGACGCCGACCAGCAGCGTCTGCGACAGCGCCAGGGTCAGCGGCAGGCGAATCAGGAAGCGCGCGCCCTGGCCCGGCTCGGACGAAAGCTCCAGAGTGCCGCCGAGCTGCTTGACCTCGGAGGCGACCACGTCCATGCCGACGCCGCGGCCGGCCGCCTGGGTCACTTCCTTGGCGGTCGAGAAACCCGCCTCGAAGATGAACATGGCGACTTCCTGGTCGCGCAGCTTGGCGTCGGGCGCCATGACGCCGCGCTCGATCGCGGTCTTGCGGATCGCGGCGTAGTCGAGGCCCTTGCCGTCATCACGGACTTCGATCGCGAGCTGGGTGCCCTCGCGATGCAGGCTGACATGGATGGTGCCGGTCTCGGGCTTGCCGCGCGCCTTGCGCCGCTCCGGTTTTTCGATGCCGTGCACGACCGAGTTGCGCAGCAGGTGCTCGAGCGGGGCGACCATGCGCTCCAGCACGTTGCGGTCGAGCTCCTGCTCGATGCCGTCGAACTTCACGTCGGCCAGCTTGCCGCCCTCCTGGGCGGTCTGCCGAACCACGCGCTGCAGGCGCTGCACTTGGCGTGAGAACGGCACCATCAGCGTGGCCATCAGGCCCTGCTGGACCTCGGTATTCACCCGGCCTTGCTGCATCAGCAGCGTGTCGGCCTCGGACAGTTGCTCGTCCATGGTGCCGCGCAGTGCCGCCAGATCGCCGATCGACTCCGACAGCGTGCGCGACAGCTCCTGCATGCGCGAGTAGCGGTCCATTTCCAGCGGATCGAATTCGGCCCGCTGGTCGCGGTCGAGCTCCAGTCCCTGCGAAAAACCGCGCGCGGCGATCTGCGTCTCGGTCTCGATGTCGAGCCCGCGCAGGTGGTCGCGCGTGCGCTCGAGGGTCTGCTGCATTTCGTCGAGCTGGAACTTCAACGCGCTGTTGTGCTGCTCCAGGCGCGCACGGTAGATCGAGATCTCGCCGGCTTCGTTCAGCATCTTGTCGAGCTGTTCGACCGCGACGCGCGCGGTCTCGCGCTGGCGCCCGGCCATGCCTTCGCGGCCGTCGTCGGGCTTCCAGAACAGGCCGGGATCCCACGGGCCGCGCGCGCCCGCCGGGGCTGCCGGTGGCGGCTGCGGCTCGCGATACTGCTCGGTGCGGGGCGCCGGCGCCGGCGCCCCCTCGAGGCCCGCGCCCCGGCTCGCCTCGGGCACGGTCTCGGCGGCCAGCGCCGCCGCGTCACCGCGCAGCAGGCGGTCCCGCATGCGCTGCAGCTGCTCGAGGTGGCTATGCAGCGCCGCCAGCGTTTCCGCCGCGACCGGACCCGAGCTTTCGGCGATCTCGTCGACGCGCGATTCCATCTCGTGCGCGACCGTGCCCATCGTCATCATGCCGGCCACGCGCGCCCCGCCCTTCAGGGTGTGCAGCGCGCGCTGCACTTCGCGCAGCGCCTCGTCGTCCCGCGCATCCTCCTGCCAGGCGGTCAGCGCGCGTTCCAGCGACTCCAGCAGCTCGCTCGCCTCGGCCGTGAAGACCTTGGCCAGCTCGGCGTCGAAGCCCGCGGGCGCGGGCGGCTGGAACAGCGGCGCCACCGCGGCGATGTCCACCGGCGGCGCCACCATCGCTTCCGGCGCCACGACAATGCCCTCGAGCTCCGCCAGCGCGGCCGACCCATCGGGCAGCTCGCCGCGGCCGATCTGTTCGAGCATCGCGTGCAACCGGTCCACGCAGTTGTGCAGGCGGCCGTACAGCGCGGCGTCGCGCGCGACGCGGCCTTCGCCGACGCGGTCGAGCAGCTGCTTGATCTGGTGCGCGACCTGGCCCATGCCCGGATAGCCGGCGGTATTGGCGTTGCCCTTGAGGGTATGCAGCGCCCGCGCCAGCTGGCCGAGGACCGGCGAGAAATGCGGTTCGCACTCCCAGGCGTCGAACAGCTGGTCGATGCCCTGCAGCAACCCGCTGGTCGAGGTGATGAAGACGCTGAGCAGCTCGGGGTCGACCGGCGCGCCGGCACCGCCCTCGAGTTCGGTCAGAACCGCGGTCGCCTCCGGCACTTCGCCGCGCTTGGCCTGGTCGAGCAGCCGGTACAGCCCGTCCATCACGTTGTGGAGGCGCGCGTGAAGCGCCGCGTCGCGCTGGATGGCGCCGCTGGCAACCTGCTCGAGCAGCGACTCGAGGCGATGGCTGACATCGCCGATGGCATCGAGACCGGCCATGCGGGCGCTGCCCTTGAGCGTGTGCAGCGCGCGCGCCAGCTCGGCCAGCGGCTCCTTGGCGCGCGGGTCGCGCTCGAGGCTGGCGAACTGGCGGTCGAGGATCTCGAGCAACTCGTCGGCTTCGGCGGTGAAGATCGACATCAGCTCGGGATCGACCAGCGGCTCCAGCGGCTCGACCGGCGGCACTTCGATCGTTTCCTCGAACTCGCCTTGCGTCGCTTCCGGAGTGTCCGGCGCCGGCGCCTCGGGCTCGGGCTCCTCCTCGACCGGCGGCACGTCGAGCGTCTGCTCGAATTCGCCCTCGGCCGCCTCCGCCGTCGGCTCGGCCACGTCGCTGCCGGCGGCGCTGACGGCCGCCAGCCGCGCGGCCTGCGCGGCCAGCGCTGCGCCATCGTCGGTCAGCTTGTGTTCGCGAAAATCGTCGAGCTGGGAGTACATGCCCTCGATCAGCGCCGCGGCCTCGGCGAAGAACCCGGCGTCCGGCGTGTAGCGCTGCGCGTTCAGTTCGGCAAAGCGCTGGCCGAGGGCCTCGGCGACCCGGCCCAGCGGCTCGCACTGCGCGGTCACCGCGTCGCCGCGCAGCATGTGGAACTTGGCTTGCAGCTCGGTCGGATGGAAGTCCGACTGCGGGTGCTCGCGCCAGCCCTGCATCGTGCGCTCGATGTCCTCCAGCCGCGTGAACGCTTCGTGCGCGAACTGGTCGGCACTCGATTGCTGGGCGGCGCTCTCGAGCGCCGCCTTCGGCACGGTTGCCTGCATCTCGGCCAGCCGCAACAACCACGGTTTCAGGTCCGGCTCTGCCGCGCTGCCGCGCGCCAGGCGCTCGACCCATTCGCCGAGTTGCGGCTCGCCGTCGGCCATCAGCTGCAGGCCCGCCAGCGGCAGGCGCATCTTCGAAGCGCGCAGCGCCTTGAAATAGTTCTCGAGCTCGCGGCACAGCCCGGCGATGCCCTGGGCGTTGACCAGGGCCGCGCTGCCGGCGACGGTGTGGACCGCGCGGATGATGTTGTCGTCGAGCGCGAAGTCGCTCCGGCCGCGGTCCTGCGCGTGCAACCAGGTGCGGACCTCGGCCAGCCGTTCGCGCGCATCGGCGCAGAACGCCTGGATCACGCCGGGGTCCGGGCCGCCGACGCTGCCCTTGGCGAGGCGATGCGCAAGGTTCTGCAATTCCTGCACGGCCCGGTCCGCCGGCTGGCGGTTGCGGAAACTTTCGATCAGCGCCGGCAGCGCCCGGACCGCGGCGACGACCAGCTCGATCACCGGCGGGTCGAAGGCGTGGGTGCCCTCGAGGCATCGGTTGAGCAGGTTTTCGACGGCCCAGGCGAATTCGCCGATGTCGCGCGCGCCGACCATGCGGCCGCTGCCCTTGAGCGTGTGGAACGACCGGCGCACCACGGTCCAGACCTCGCGGTCGTGGCTGTCGCGCCGGGCCAGCGGCAGGTTGTCCTGCAGCAGGCCCAGCACTTCGCCCGCCTCTTCCAGGAAGATGTCGCGGATCTCCGGGTCGACGTCGTCGTGCGCCATGCTCGGCGGCGGCGGCGGCGGGCCGGCCGGCGCCGTCGGCTCCGACGGCTCCGACAGCGGCGGCAGCAGCGGATCGACCGCGTGGCCGAGCTCCAGCCGCTCGACCGCGCTGACCAGGTTGTCGACCGCGCGCTCCGCGCCCGGCGAGCGGCTCTGCAGCGCCTCGAGGTAGTACTCGATTGCGGCGATGGCGTCGGCGAAGCGTTCGGCCTGGGCGCGCTCGACGCGCACACCGCCGAACGACGGGCTGCCCAGGTAGCCGCGCAGCTGCGCGGTCAGCAGCGCCGCCCGCTCGTTGTTCAGCACGTGCAGGGCCGATTCGACGTTGGCGAGCAGTTTGCCGCCTTCACCGAGCGACGCCGCTTCGCCGAGCTTGAGGTAGTTGTCGACCTGGGTCTTCAGCTTGGCCAGGTCGATCAGGGTCTCGCGCAGCAGCGCTTCGCGGCCCTCGCGCACGTCGAAATCCGGGATGCCGGCCTCCAGCGTCGGCGTCTCGGCCGCGCCCGGCTCGGCGCGATCGCGCCGCAACTGGCGGTACAACGCATCGTCGAGGCTGTGCTCGACGCGCAGCAGCGCGGTGGCGACATCAAGCCAGACCGGGTCGGTTGTGGGCGTGGTCCTCGGATTGACGCCGGCCAGCACTCGCCCCTGGCTCTGGATCGCGCCCTGCAGCGCGCCCAGCCCGAGCATGCTCAGCGTCACGGCGACGCGGTTGAGCTTCTCGACCGTCGCGTTGAGTTCGGTCGGCCCTTTCTCGCCGGCTCGCACCGCCAGGTCGATCTGGTCCTTGACCTGGGTCAGGTCGTTGCGAATTTCCTCCGACAGCCTCGCCAGCAGGGTCGTGTTGGGACCGCGAATCTTCTGGCGCAACGCGTCGAGCTGCTCGGGCGTGCCCAGCTGCCGCGCCAGCGGGAAGGCGTTGCGCAGGGCGTTGACCCTCGGGCCCTGGCTGCGGCTGCGCGCGACGTGGTACAGGAACTGGAAAGACAGCGTGCCGCCGGCAAGGGCGGCCGCTGCTTCACCCTGCTCGGCGAGCAGCTTCATTTGCGCGGCCGCGCGGCCGTACAGCCGCTTGAGGTCGGCGGCATCGTCGAGCCCCTTGGTCAGCACGGCTTCGGCGACGGCGGCCACCGTGCGCCAGAGCTGGTACACCGGCGCGCCGGTGGCGGTCCCGGCGATCTGCTCGGCCACCTTGCCGAGGCGGCCGAGCGCGAGTTGCACGTCCTGGCCTTTCATCCACTGCAGCAGGTTCTGCTGGAACACCAGTTGGAACTTGCGCGCCGCGGCCTGCGCCGAACCGGGCGTGCGGGCGTCGCCGGCCGGCACGGCGATGGCGGCCTGCGCCAGCACCTGCTGCTCGGCGAACATCTCGGCCTCGCTCAGCACCGGTTTACCGCGCGACAGGCGCAGCTCGTTGACCGCCGGCTGGAACACCAGCACGGAGTCCTCGAGGCCGGCCGACAGCGCGTCGATGTAATCGCCGAGCTGGACGGTCGCGCCGAGCAGCGCCGCGTAGGCGGCCTCGGGCTCGGCGAGACGCTGCTGCAGCAGGTCCTGCAGCGCAAGCTTCATCTCGTCGGTCAGCGCGACGATGCCCGGGCACTGGATCATCGAGGCCGTGCCACGCACCTGGTGCAACTCGACGACCGCCTGCTGCAGCGGCAGCTGGTTGTCGGGCGAGGACTCCATGTGCTGTTCGATCAGCGCGCGCACGCGCGCCAGGCTCTGCGCCAGCTCACCCTGGACCCAGTGCAGGTTCGACCGCAGGTCCGGGTTGGCGCTCATCACCAGCCCGCCCGGTTGAAGGCGTCGCCGGCGGCGACCTTGTGCAGGCTGAGCGCGAGCCACGACTGTCCCTCGCGCACGAAGCCGCCGAGCAGGTACGGCTTGAGCGATCCGCTGTCCTCGGCGAGTTCCGGCCGCTGGTCCGCGGGCGCGAACTGGCGGTAGCCCGAAACCTCGTCGACCAGGAAACCGGCCGGCACACGGTCGGAGTTGTAAACCAGCACGCGGCTGCCGCGCGCCATGGTGTGGTGCTCCTCGCCCAGCAGGCGGCGCAGGTCGCACACCGGCAGCAGCGCGCCCCGCACGTTGGCCACGCCCAGCAGCCACGGCCGCGCCCCCGGCACGCGCGTCAGCGCCGGCGGCACGATCACTTCGCGCACGTCCTCGCGCGGCGTCACCAGCCAGTGGTCGCCGAGCCGGAAGCCCAGCCCGGTCCAGAACTGCGCCGAGCCGGCCGCGAGGTCGACGCGCGCGGTCTGCAGGCGCCGCTCGAGTGCGGCGAGCAGTTCGAACGGCGAATCGCGCAGCGCCAGCAGGTCGGTCGACACGGCGGCGGCGTTACTTCTTCAGGTAGGTCTTCACCGCCGTCAGGATCTCGTCCTTGGTGAAGGGCTTGGTGAGGTACTTGTCGGAACCGACGATGCGCCCGCGCGCGCGATCGAAGACGCCGTCCTTGCTCGACAGCATGACCACCGGTGTGCCGGCGAATTTGGGATTGCCCTTGATCAACGAACAGACCTGGTAGCCGTCCAGGCGCGGCATCATGATGTCGATGAAAATCAGCGCGGGCTGGTGATCGACGATCTTGCCCAGCGCCTCGTAGCCGTCCGAGGCCGTGATCACCGCATAGCCCTCGCGCGCCAGCAGTGTTTCGGCCGTGCGGCGGATGGTCTGGCTGTCGTCGATGACCATGACCTTGGCGCCGGCATGGTCAGTTGCTGGGCTGGTCACTACCCTACCCCCATTTCCGCTCCCGAATCCGGGCATCTGCTGCATGCCCGTCTGAACTTTTGCGTCCAAGGGTCCGTTTTAGCACAGTCAGCGACCCGGCCACTACAGCTTTCCGGCGCTGCAGCGCTACCATGTCGGCCCATGAACATGCTCGCCCCCGTTCCGCACCTGACCACCGCGCTGTCCGGTCCCCTGCTCGCGCTCGAACAGACCCTGCTCGACCGCGCGGCCGACATCGAAGCGTGGTTCCGCGCCTCGTTCCGCGAGACGCCCGCGCCGTTCTACTGTTCGGTCGACCTGCGCAATGCCGGCTTCAAGCTGGCCCCGGTGGACACCAACCTGTTCCCGGGCGGCTTCAACAACCTCAACCCCGCGTTCGAGGCGCTGTGCGTGCAGGCCCTGCAGATCGCGATCGAACGCGTCTGCCCGACCGCCAAGGGCATCCTGCTGGTGCCCGAGAACCACACGCGCAACAAGTTCTACCTCGAGAACGTCGCCGCGCTGCACGGCCTGATCCGCAAGGCCGGTTTCAACGTGCACATCGGCTCGCTCCTGCCCGACCTGAAAGCCCCGCAGCAGCTCCGGCTCGACTCCGGGCGCGAGCTGACGCTCGAACCGCTGCGCCGCGACGGCCAGCGCCTGATGGTGGACGGTTTCACGCCCTGCTCGGTGCTGCTCAACAACGACCTGTCCGGCGGCGTGCCGGAAATCCTGCAGGGCGTGGAGCAGCCGATCATGCCGCCGCTGGCACTCGGCTGGCACAGCCGGCTGAAGACGCAGCACTTCGGCATCTACCGCGAGGTCACGACCGAATTCGGCGAACTGCTCGACCTCGATCCCTGGCTCGTCGACCCGCTGTTCCGCAACTGCGGCCAGATCAACTTCCTGAAGCGCGAGGGCGAGGAATGCCTCGCCGCCAACGTCGAACTGCTGCTGGCCGACATTCGCGCCAAGTACAAGGAGTACGGCGTCACCGAGGAGCCGTTCGTCATCGTCAAGGCCGACGCCGGCACCTACGGCATGGGCGTCATGACGGTGAAGAGCGTCGACGACGTGCGCAACCTGAACCGCGACGCGCGCAAGAAGATGGCGGCGAGCAAGGAAGGCAAGGAAGTCACCGGCGCCATCATCCAGGAAGGCGTCTACACCTACGAGACCTGGGGACCGGACCGGGCCACGGCCGAGCCGGTCGTCTACATGATCGACCACTATGTCGTCGGCGGCTTCTACCGCGTGCACGGCGGGCGCA
>Ga0255310_10000109_pt1 | contig 15021 bp, 14 predicted proteins | sample EtOH1_T0_E1_meta_FD_201359 | JGI IMG/M metagenome (GOLD analysis project Ga0255310, IMG submission 201359) | Sandy soil microbial communities from University of British Columbia, Vancouver, Canada - EtOH1_T0_E1 | ecosystem: Engineered > Artificial ecosystem > Sand microcosm > Unclassified ...
GCCGGTCTTGAGCTTCCGGACCGCGGCGACGAAGCGAGCCAGAAATTCCTGGTAGATCGCGGCCTCCACCAGGATCCGGGAGCCGCACAGGCAGATCTGCCCTTGATTGGTGAATGCCGCGCGGACGATCCCGGGGACGGCCAGGTCGAGCTCGGCGTCGGCGAAGAGGATGGCGGGGTTTTTCCCCCCCATCTCCAGCGTCACCTTCTTGAAAGCGGGAGCCGCGGCCGCGGCGATCGCCGCGCCGGTGGCAGTTCCACCGGTGAAGGAAAGGGTCCGCACCGTTGGGTGGGCCACCAGCGCTGCGCCGGCCGCCGGGCCGGTTCCATGCACGATGTTGAGAACGCCCGGGGGAAGTCCGGCCTCGCCGCAAAGTTCCGCCAGCCGCGCGGCGGTCAGGGGTGCAAGCTCCGACGGCTTGGCGACCGCCGTGTTCCCCGCGGCGAGGGCGGGCGCCACCTTCCAGGACAGCAGGTACAGCGGCAGGTTCCAGGGCGAAATCAGCCCGGCCACTCCGCGCGGGCGGCGCAGGGTGTAGTTGAGGGCGGTCCGGTCGGTCACATGCAGCTCGGAGTGCTCGTGCAGAATTGCGCCGGCGAAAAACCGGAAGTTGGCCGAGGCGCGCGGAATATCGAGGCCGCGGGCCAGCTCGAGCGGCTTTCCGGTGTCCACGGATTCGGCGTGGGCCAACTCCTCCCGCTTTGCGTCGATCAGCTCGGCCAGCCGGAGCAGGATGCGCGAGCGCTCCGTGGCGGGAGTCCTGCTCCAGGCGGGAAAGGCGTCCGCGGCCGCCGTGACGGCCCGGGTGACATCGCGCGCGTCGCTGTTCGGGACGCGCGCGAGGAGCTTCCCGGTCGCCGGCTCGATGTCGTCGACGTATTGCCCGGACTCCGGGGGAACCAGCTCACCGGCGAGGTAGTTGCGGAGGGTCGCTACCGGCTCAGAACGAGGCAAGTCTGCCGCCGTCCACCGGAAGGCTGACGCCGGTGATGTAGCTCGCCGCCGGCGAAGCGAGGAAGACGACGACTGCAGCAATCTCTTCCGCCGCTGCGAAACGCCGCAGCGGAATCTCTGCCGTCATACTGCGCTCTACCGCCTCGACGCTGCTGCCCGCGGCCTGGGCGCGGCTCGCGATCACCGCGTCGAGGCGCCCGGTTCGGGTCGATCCCGGCAGGATGTTGTTGACGGTGATCCCGTCGGGTCCGAGCTCCTTCGAGAGCGTCTTTGCCCACCCGGCCGTCGCCGCCCGGATGGTATTGGAGACCCCCAACCCCGCGATCGGCTCGCGCACCGAAGTCGATACGATGTTCACGATGCGCCCGTAGCGTTCCGCGCGCATCCCGGGCACCACCGTCTGCACCAGCGCATGGTTGCAGAGCAAATGCATGGCAAAGGCGGTCCGGAAGGCCTCCTCCGTGGCGTCGAGCGCCGCACCGGGCGGGGGTCCTCCGGTGTTGTTGAGCAGAATGTGGAATGGCGGGTGATCGCTGAGGTAGTCGGCGACCACGCGGCGGACGGCGCCGGGGTCGGAGAAATCGGCGACCAGGGAATCATGGACCACACCTTCGCCGCGAGGCAGGGCGTCACGAACCGCCCGCAGCTGCTCCCGATTGCGGGCCAGCAGTACGACCTCGGCTCCCGCGCGGGCCAGGGCGTCCGCGCTGGCGCGACCGATACCTTGCGTGCTGCCGCCGACCAGCGCGCGGCGTCCCTCGAGACCCGGCATGCCGCCCAAGCTACTCCTGCCGCGGAGGCCGCGGGAGTGGCCCGGGAGCGGTGCTCAGGCGGCGAGCCGGGACCCGCGGAGCGCCAATTGCGCGCTCACCCGGTTGAGGGCGACTCGTACCTCGTGGACCCGTTCGGCCGCGGTCCGCAGCACGTCGTCAAGTCCGATGCGCTCCGCCAGTCGGTGCTCCGAGGCCTCGGCGTAGCCGCGGCCGCCGAGACTTTCGTAGTAGGAAACGTCAGGCCCGCCCCGGCGCAGCCGCTGAGCGGCGATCCGCTCGGGGAAGACCCCAGAAAGCCAGAGCGCATAGTTCCCCAAATGGACCGAAACCTTGAACTGGCGATCGCCGGTGGCCGCCGACCGGCTGGCCAGGATGTCGGCCAGGTAATGATGGTCCTGATCGTCGACGTCGTCGACCCGGGTGGACCGGCTGTGGTTACCGAATTCGCGAAGCACCGCGGCGAAATAGTCGGCCACGGTCGGATCGTCGACGCCCACGTCGAGCAGGGAATGCCGCACCAGCACATAGAAGAGCAGGGAGGCGGACGGTCCGGGCAGCGTGGCGCTCAGCAGAAAAGTTGCCACCTCGCGCCGGTCCAACAGCGCGTCGAGCCCGCGCAGCCTCGCCGGTGACGTTCCCAGGCATGCGCCGAGCAGATCCACGTCCTGCGGGGTAATGCGGCTTCGGGCGTCGGCAGTGATCACGGCTGGCTGCCTCCTCGGGTTGGATCCCGTCCCAGTCTGGTGCAAACCCCGTACCGCGAAGGGGCCTTGTGCCTCCTCCAAACGGGACGTATTGCTAGCTTTGGGTTTGCACGCGTTCACGCCCGGGGGAGGCGACCGATAGACATGCAGGGACTCATGATGCAGTGGCCTCTGGTGCTGACACATTTCCTCGATCGTGCCAGGCGGCTCCACCATCGGCGACCGATTGCGAGCCGCCACGCTGGGGGAGTCTTCCGGTACAGCTTCGGCGATTGGGCCGGCCGGGTCGATCGGCTGGCGGCGGCGCTGACGGCGCTGGGCGTTCGGCGCGGCGACCGCGTGGCCACCTTCGGCTGGAACACCCATCGGCACTTCGAGGCGTATTTCGCGATTCCCTGCATGGGCGCGGTGCTGCACACCATGAACGTGCGGCTGTTCCCGGAGCAGCTGGCCTGGGTTTTCAATCACGCGGCGGATCGCGTCGTTCTGGTGGATGCGACGCTGCTCCCCCTGTTCGACAGGGTCCGGGCGCAGCTCACCAGTGTGGAGCACGTCATCGTGATGGGCGAGGCGGGTGAGGCGCCGATCGACGCCGGCTACCTCGACTACGAAACGCTGCTGGCCGGCGCAGCGGACCGGTTCGATTGGCCCGCGCTCGACGAGGAGGAGGCCGCGGCGCTCTGCTACACCTCGGGAACCACCGGCCACCCGAAGGGAGTGCTGTATTCCCACCGCGCACTGGTGCTGCATACTCTGGGCATTGCGCTGACGGATGCGTTTCAGATGCGGGAGCGGGATGTCCTGCTGTCGATCGTGCCGATGTTCCATGCCAACGCCTGGGGGCTGCCCTTCGCCGCGGCCATGCTGGGGTGCGCTGTGGTGTTGCCCGGCCCCCACCTCCAGCCCAAGGAGCTGGCCGATTTGATCGAGAGCGAGAAGGTCACCTTCGTCGGCGGCGTGCCGACGATTGTGGCCGGTCTCTATCATCATTTGGTGCAGGAAGGGCGAAAGGTGCCGACCTTGCGTCAGATCATCGTCGGCGGCTCGGCGCTCCCCCGGGTCCTGCTCGAAGGCTTCGAGCGGGAGCTTGGCGTGGAGGTGGTGCACGCCTGGGGGATGACCGAGCTGGCCCCGGCTGGCTCGGTGTCCAGGCTCCGCGGCGAGATGGAACACTGGTCCAAGGAGGCGCAGACCCGGGTCCGCCTCATGCAGGGCACTCCGTTCCCGCTGGTCGAGCTGCGGATCGTGCGGGAGGACGGCGCCGAAGCGCCTTGGGACGGCACCACGGCGGGGGAACTGCAGGCCCGCGGGCCCTGGGTAGTCCGCCAGTATTACAATGATCCGGAGAGCGACCTGCGGTTCGACGGTGAGTGGTTTCGCACCGGCGACGTCGCCGCGATCGACGAGCTCGGTTACGTCCGGCTGGTCGATCGCACCAAGGACATGGTGAAGAGCGGGGGGGAGTGGATTTCCAGTGTGGATCTGGAAAATGCGATCATGGGCCATCCGCAGGTCGCCGAAGCGGCGGTCGTCGCGATCCCCCACTCCAAGTGGACCGAACGACCCCTGGCGTGCGTGGTGCCTCGCCAGGGGAAAGCCGCCGAGATAACCCGGGACAGCATCCGCGCGTTTCTTAAGGGGCGGGTGGCCGATTGGTGGCTGCCCGACGACGTCGTGGTGCTCGAGACCGTCCCCAAAACGAGCGTCGGCAAATTCGACAAAAAAGTGCTGCGGGAACGATTCAAGGACTACGCCTGGCCGGAGGCTGTGTGAAACGATTGCTGAGCCTGTTGCTGCTGGTGTCCACCGCTGGTCCGGCAGCCGCGCAAAGACCCGACCCCAACCTCGCACTCGCCAGACGGGTGCTGCGCACCACCCCGCTGGTCGACGGGCACAACGACCTTCCCTGGCGGATCCGCGAGGACACCGTCGTGAAAGGCGACGCCGAGGCCTACGATCTCCGCAAGCCGACGCCCGGGATGACCGACATCGCCCGACTCCGCAAGGGAATGGTCGGTGCCCAGTTCTGGTCGATCTACATCCCGGGGGAAATCCGCGATTCCGGCTACGCGCGGGTGCAGCTGGAGCAGTTCGACATCGCGCGGCGCGTGATGGCGCAGTACCCCTCGGTCCTCCAGTTCACCACCACGGCGGCCGGGATCCGGCGGGCCTTCGCTGCCAAACGGATCGGCTCCCTGCTCGGGCTCGAAGGGGGCCACGCCATCGAAAACTCCCTGGGCGCGCTGCGGATCTACTATGACCTGGGCGCGCGCTACATGACGCTCACCCACAACGTCACGCTCGATTGGGCCGACGCCGCCTTGGACCAGCCGAAGCACGGGGGACTGACGCCGTTCGGCGAGGAGGTCGTGCGGGAGATGAACCGGCTGGGGATGCTGGTGGATCTCTCACACGTCTCGCCCGCGGTAATGAGCGATGCCCTGAACGTCACCGAGGCGCCGGTGATCTTTTCCCACTCGGGCGCGCGTGCGCTGGTGGATCACCGGCGCAACGTCCCGGATTCCATTCTGGCGCGGCTGGGGAAGAATGGGGGCGTGGTGATGGTCCCCTTCGTCACCTCCTTTGTGTCGCGCGCGCTGCACGCCTGGGATGACTCCCTCGCCGACATCCGCCGGATGGCGCAACAGCAGCTGGGCGGCGACTCGGCCGCGCTGCGGCGGGAGGTCGATGCCTGGAGCGCTCGGCTGCCGCGTCCCCGGGTGACCATCGCCGACGTGGCCGATCATATCGACCACGTCCGCCAGGTAGCGGGCGTCGATCACGTCGGCATCGGGTCGGATTTTGACGGCATCACCGATACGGTCGACGGGCTGGAGGATGTCTCCACCTTCCCGGCGCTGTTCGCCGAGCTGGCCCGGCGCGGCTGGAAGGAGGCGGAGCTCCGCAAGCTCGCGGGTGAAAACGTGCTCCGGGCCATGGGGGAGGCCGAACGCGTCGCGGCCCGGCTGCGGAAGGCCCGGCCACCCAGCAGCAAGACGCTGCGCCAGCTCGACGGACCGGCACCAGCGCCCTAACCCGCGTGGACGCGGTATTCGAGCGGCTCGCTCCGCTCTATGCCTTCCTGGTATGCCTGGCGGCGCTGTTGCCGGCCGCACGCTTCCGTGCGCTCGCCGGCACGGGGCTCGCCCTGCTGGGGCTCGCCGCCGCTGCCGACCAGGTCGGCGGGGCGGCCGGCGGAAGCAGGTTCGCGACCATCAACGAATTGCTGGCCCTGGCCGGGGCGCTGGTGGTTCTGGCTGCCCTCTTGCTCGCCTGGCGCGACCGGCGCCCGGTATCCCGGCCGCCGAGTCCGGGCGGCCCCGGGCCAGCCGGACCGGCGGCCTTCGATTCCCTCCTCCTCAGCGGCCTTGCGGTGGCCGCGCTCGCTCCGCATCTGATCCTGCTCGGGCTGGGGGCGGTACTGACCCTGATAGCCGCCGGGCGGACAATACTTCGCGCCGGCAGTCGTGCCGCCTGGATCCCGCTTCTCGCGGGGGCGGCAGCCCTGGGAGTCGCCCTGGGCCTGGTCCTGATCATTCGCGGTCCCCTCGGCGGCGTGCTCGCCAACCTGGCCGACGGTCCCTTCAGTCTCGCCGCCGAGCGGCTGTTGGCGCTCCTGCTGGGAAGTGCCTGCTTGCTGTTCAGCGGACTGCCCCCGCTGCACCGGGTGCCCTGGCGACGGTCGCTGGCGCCGCTCGCAGCCCTGCTGCTGTTCCGGGTCATCGCGGCGGCGTTCCCGGCGGGGCTGCTGACCTGGCAAATGCCGGCCATGCTCCTTCTGGCCGGCGGCCTGGCCTGGTCCGCAGCGTTCGGACGCTGGGCCCAGGCTGCCGTGGCAGCCGGGCTAATGGCGCTGTGGAGCGGGGCCGGCGGGATCGGCCTGCCTGCTGGTGTGCTGGTCGCTTGGGGCTGGATCGTCGAAACCGTTGCGGCAGCGGCGACCCGGCGGGGCGTGACGCTTCGGGCGCGCTGGGCTGGTCTGGTCGCATTGCCCGCCGGACTCGCCGCACTGCCTGCGCTCGCGGCCAGCCTGCGCGCCCAGGTGCTGCTCTCGGTGCTGGCGGTGGCGGCGTGCGCTGCCGGCCTGGCGCTGCAGTGGAAACGGCGCACCCGCGCCGTGCGCACGCCGTTATATTAGCGCCAATCGCGCGACCGGACGGGCCTTCCAAGCCCGGCCGCGGCCCACGTCTTGGAGGCTCCTATGGCGTTCACGCTTGCTCCGCTCCCCTTCGAGTACAACGCACTGGAGCCGCACATCGACGAGCAGACGATGCGGATCCACCACGGCAAGCATCACCAGACCTATGTGACGAATCTGAACGCAGCGCTGGACGGCCAGTCCCTGCTGCAGCAGCTCTCGCTGGAAACGTTGCTCGGCGATTTGAGCAAAGTGCCGGAATCGGCCCGCACCGCGGTGCGCAACAACGCGGGCGGCCATCACAATCACACGTTGTTCTGGGAGTGGATGAAGCCGGGCGGTGCCCGGGAACCGGGCGGCGCGCTGGCGAAGGAGCTCGAGGCCGGTTTCGGCGGACTGGCCTCCTTCAAGGAACAATTCCAGAAGGCGGGGCTGGGCCGATTCGGCAGCGGTTGGGCCTGGCTGGTGCGCCAGAAGGGCGGCAAGCTCGGCATCGTCAGCACACCCAACCAGGATAGCCCCCTGATGGACGGCGAGCACCCCGTGCTGGGCTGCGACGTGTGGGAGCACGCCTACTATCTCAAGTACCAGAACCGGCGCGCGGACTACCTGGCCGCGTGGTGGAATGTGGTCAACTGGAGTGTCGTGGAGGAGCGGTACCGCGCTTAGCGGATCCGCCGACCGTCACATTTTCGTCGCGAGGATTCGATGCCGCCAGCCGTCGGTAGCCCTGCCCCGGACTTCACGCTGCCTTCCACGTCCGGGGAGAACGTCACCCTCTCCGCGCTGCGCGGCAGGCATGTCCTGCTCGCTTTTTTCCCTCTGGCGTTCACCAGCACCTGCACCGTCGAGCTGGCGGCCTTCTCGAAAGACTACGCGCAGTTCGAGAGCGCCGATACCGTCGTGCTGCCTACCAGCGTCGACTCGATTCCCACTCTGAAGGAGTTCAAGGCGAAAGGGAACATGAGTATCGACCTCCTGAGCGATTTCAAGCGGGAGGTCTCCCGTCGTTACGGCGTGCTCAACGAGGAGAGATTCTTCAGCAACCGAGCCTACGTGCTGATCGATACCCAGGGCGTGGTTCGCTGGACCCACCAGGAAACGGACAATTCCCAGCGCCGCGAGAACGCCGAATTGCTGAAGCAGCTCGCCGACCTGCGCAGCGCCTGATCCGGTCCCCGCTGCTCGACACTCCCGACGCCGCGCTCAATCAGGCGTTCGGGTGGGCTGTGCGCCGCGACCCCTCGGGCGTTCGGGCCGATCCCGGACCCGGGCTGCCGGACTGGGACGCTGCGGACTTCGCGGAGCTGCTCGAGCGTGCCCGCGGCTTTCGCCGGATCGGGGCCGCGGTGCTTGGCGAGCCCGATGGCTTTCTTCGCGAGGTGGTCGCGGGCCTCTTCGGCGCGCGCAGCGACGGTGCGGGAGGGCGCTTCGAGCTGGCACCCTGGCTCCCCGAAGGCTGGCGTTCGTTGGCGCTGCGGCGATTGCGCTGTCACCGGACGCTGCTGGGCATCGAAGTCCGGCCCCGAGCGGAGTGGACCACGCTCCGGCTCGAGCTGAATTTCGGCCCCGCGATCCCCGTGGCGCTGAGCCTGCGGAATGCCGGCGCCATCGCACGCATCACGGTGGATGAGGTTGCTCTGGAGGGTGAGCGCGCGATCTTTACACTTCAGGGCCAGCACGAGGCAGTGTTCTTTTTCCGAGGAGAGCTGGAGTGACGATCTCGCGACGCGGCGCGTGGGCGGCCTTGCTGGCGCTGGCGGTTCTGGTCCTGGTCATGATTCTGGTGCCGGGGATACTGATCCGGCCTTTCGCCCCGCAGACCGGGAACGACCTGGCCGTTGCTTTCCTGCTGCGGCGCTGGTCCCCCCTGGTCTCTCTGGTGGCCGGGCTCGGCGCGTTGCTGCTGGTCCGCCGCATCTGGCAAGGTTCGCCGCGAGTTTTGCCCCGGGCGGCTGCGCTGCTGGTGACCGTCCTCATCGGCGGAGGCGCCTGGCTGGCGCGGCAGGACTATTTCGAATGGATGTTCGCCCCGCTGCCGGACGCGCGGTTCGTGCGCATTGCCTCGGTCGACTTCGTCCAGCCCGGGGACATGGTGCTCGCGACGACGGTCCAGGGCGACGCGGTCGCCTATCCGGTGCGTCAGCTGGCCTACCACCACCTCGTGGAGGATGCAGTCGGCAAGGTGCCGATCGTCGCCACCTATTGAACGTTGTGCCACACCGGTCTGGTGTGGGAACGGACGGTCGATGGACGGGTGTTGAGCTTCCGGCTGGCCGGGATCAACAACCAGAATTTCATCATGCAGGACCGGGAGACCGGCTCCTGGTGGCAGCAGGTGAGCGGCGCGGCGATCCTGGGACCGCTCAAGGGCAAGCAGCTGGTCCGGGTCTTTCACGATGAGCTGACGTTCCGGGCCTGGTCGATGGAGCAGCCCGGCGGACGGGTGCTCCATCCTGCCGCGGACACGGCGTGGCAGCGCTTCTCCGACAACTGGGAGGAGAGCACCGCGAAAGCCCCGGTTCGAGTGCATGCCACGCTGGACCAGCGGCTCCCGGCCCGCGAGGTGATCCTCGGCATCGAGCTCGGGGGCGTGGCGAAGGCCTATCCGCAGAAGCGCGTGCTGGCACAGGCCCCGCTGCACGACCGCATCGGCGGGGTCCCGGTGGTGTTGCTGGTGGGGCCGGACGCCAAGTCGGTGCGGGGGTTCGCCTCGCGCGTCGAGAGGCAGGAACTGGAGTTCATTCGACCGGTCGACGATTCCTCGGGAACGGTGCTGGACGTCGCGACGGGCAGCCGCTGGGATTTCCGGGGGCGGGCCATCAGCGGACCGCTAAGCGGCCGCCAGCTCACCCCGGTGTATGTGTTGAAGGACTACTGGTTCGACTGGATGACCTATCACCCGGGAACCGGGATCTACCTGCTGGGGAGGGAGTAGGGGCCAGGGGATATGGACTCCAAGCCTTAATCCCTGCCCAGCAACAGTCGCGGCTCCGTCATCGCTTCCATGGCGCTCCGCACGCCTTCTCGACCGAAGCCCGAGTCCTTCACGCCGCCGTAGGGCAGGTGATCGAGCCGCAACGTGGGGATGTCGTTCACCACGACGCCTCCCACTTCGAGGCGGCGAAAGGCGGCGTCGATCCGGCGGGCGTCATGGGTGAATACGCCTGCCTGCAGGCCGTAGGTCGAATCATTGGCCAGGCGGATGGCCTCGTTCCAGGTGCGGTACGGCATGATGGTCAGCACCGGCCCGAACACTTCCTCGCTCCAGACCTTCATCTTCCGATTGACGCGGGTGAGGATCGAAGGCCCCAGGACCGAGCCACGACGCTTTCCCCGCAACAGCACCCGGGCCCCGCCCGCCTCGGCTTCGGCGGTCCATTGTTGCACCCGCGCCAGCGAGGCAGCGTCGATCAGGGGACCCACCACCGTCTCGGGATGCAGCGGATCGCCGCTAGGGAGACGCCGGGTCGCTTCCACTACCAGCCGGGTCAAGCGACGCAGCAGGGGCGCGTGGACGTAGAGTCGCTGGACCTTGATGCAGACCTGCCCCCCGTAGGCAAACGCGCCCCAGGCGATGCGTTCCGCCAGGGCGCGGAGATCCCCGGCATCGGAATGCACCAGCACGGCAGCGTTGCCGCCAAGCTCCAGGACCACGCGGCGGCGTCGGGCGATCGCCTGCAGGTGCCAACCGACCCGGGCGCTCCCAGTGAAGCTGAGCATTGCGAAAGCCGGGTCGGTCGCCAGCCGCTCGGCGAGCGGGAGGGGCAGGTGCAGCACCTGGAACGCGCCGGGTGGCAGCCCCGCCGCGGTGAGCAGCTCGGCCAACCGAAACGCTGCCAACGGCGCCTGGGGTGGCGGTTTGAGGATCACGGCATTGGCGGTGGCGATCGCGGGCGCCACTTTGTGGGCCACGAGGTTGAGGGGGAAGTTGAACGGGGAAATCGCCGCGATCAGCCCGAGCGGAAAGCGCTCGACCACCGCGCGCATGCCGGCGCCCCGGGGATCGGAGTCGGTCGGGAATGCGGCGACGCCGAACCGGGTGGCCTCCGCCGCGGCAAGCCGGAACACGGTAATGGCCCGCTCCACCTCCCCAAGAGCGAGCGAAACCGGCTTGCCGGCGTCGCGGGCCATCAGGCGGGCCAGCGACCTCCGTTCGGCGGCGAGAAGCTGGGCGGTTTGCTCGAGGATCGCGCTTCGGGCATGGCGTGGGAGCCGGGCCAGCTCCCGCTGACCCCGGCGCGCACCCGCGATGGCCACCGTGAGCTCGTGGGAGCTGGCGGGGACCAGCTCCGCGATGCGACGACCGTCGTAGGGAGCCCGGACGGCTTCGGCCGGACGCCGTTGCCGCGGCCGCCAGGCTCCATCCACGTAGGAAGTAAGGACTCGGGCAGGCATCGGGGCTCCCGGCGAGGGGAGGTTAAACTTACTGACCTCACATGCCCGTTTCATGACGGACGTATTCAGCGGCCACGCCGCGCTCGCGCTGGTGGGCCAGATCGCGCGAGTACTCAACAGCGGCCTCGGGCCGGATGAAACCCTCCGCGTCGTGGTGGCGACGCTGCAGGGTGGCCTCGGCGCGAAGCGGGTGGTGATCTGGCGACGGGAAGCCAACGACTCCGCCTTCGCCGGCGTCTCGGTCCCCACCGGCGAGCATCAGGCGGCCTCGCTCGATGACCTGCCGCTGCCCGACCAGGGGGTGCGCCGCTTCCCCCTGGTCCATGGAGGGGCGCGGCTGGGCGCGCTCGAAGTGGAGTTTGCGACGACGGTCGCGAACCCCGAGCTGGCGGTGCTTCAGATTATCTGCGATCTACTGGCGCCCTTCCTCGATGCCATGACCCTCTCCGAGGACCTGGCCGCCGAAGTGGCCAGCCGGTCCCGCGAAATCGAGGAGCAGCGCCGCTTCACCAGCCTGATTATCGACAGCCTGCCGGTCGGTCTCTACGTGATCGACCGGGACTACCGGATCCAGGTCTGGAACCGCAAACGGGAGACCGGTACGCAGGGACTCCGCCGTTCCGAGGTCATGGGGCGCCGGGTCTTCGAGGTGCTGACCCGGCAGCCCGCCGGCCAGCTGCGCGCAGAGTTCGACCGGGTGTTTCGCGCCGGCGAAGTCCAGCAATTGGAAATCGAGGTCGAGGGTCAGGGGCCGGACGAGACGCGCTATTACCGGATCAGCCGCATCCCGATGCGACTCGACGGCGATGCCATCACCCACGTCATCACGATCGGCGAGGACGTGACGGAGTCCCGCGAGGTACAGCTCCGCATCCTGCAGAGCGAGAAACTCGCCGCGGTTGGCCAGCTCGCGGCGGGCGTCATGCATGAAATCAACAATCCCCTGGCCACCATCGGCGCCTGCGTCGCCGCGATCGATGCGCGCCTGGGCGAGACGGCCGACAGCACGGTGCGCGAATACCTCGAGATCATCGACAAGGAGGTCGACCGCTGCACTCGGATCGTGGACGGGCTGCTCGATTTCAGTCGTCCCAAGGAGGCCGCGCCGAAGCAGCCCATCGCCGTCAACGCCCTGGTGGAGCAGACCCTGTTTCTGCTCAAGCATCACCAGCGTTTCAAGCGCATCACGGTGGTCCGGGAGCTGGCGGACGCGCTGCCACCCGTGCTGGTCAATGACGAACAGATGATTCAGGTGTTGATGGCCCTGATGCTCAACGGAGTGGATGCCATGGACGACGGCGGCGTGCTCACGGTGCGCACCCGGCAGCACCCCGGCCGCAACGACGAGGTGCTGATCGAAGTCGCCGATACCGGGCACGGGATTCCTGCCGCCGATCTGCCCAAGATCTTCGAGCCGTTCTATACCACGAAGCCGCCGGGGCGGGGAACCGGGCTCGGGCTCTCCATCTGCTACGGGATCGTGGAGCAGCACCTCGGCCGCATCGAGGTGGATTCGCTCCCCGGCCTGGGCGCCACCTTTCGCGTGTATCTGCCCGTCGCCATTGGAGGCTGAAGCGTGAAGCTCCTCGTGGTAGAGGACGATCGGACCGTCGGCCAGTATATCCGCCGCGGGCTGGAGGAGTCGCAATACCACGCGGACCTCGTCGTGGACGGCCTGGAGGCGCTGCGGCTGATCTCCGGCGGACTCTACGACCTGGTGATCCTCGACCTCCGGCTTCCCGGCATGCCCGGCTTGGAGGTGCTGCGCACCCTGCGCGACCGCGGCAACACCACGCCGATCCTGGTGCTCACGGCCCAGGACGCGGTGGGCCAGAAAGTAGAGGCGCTCCGCGCGGGCGCGGACGACTACGTCACCAAGCCCTTTTCGTTCGAGGAAGTGCTCGCTCGGGTGGAGGCGCTCGCACGGCGGCCCAAGCTGCTCAGCTCCCCGAAGCTGGTGGTGGCCGACCTCGAGCTGGACCAGGGGAGCCGCGAAGTTCGACGGGGCGACCGCCCGATCGAGCTGACCCCCAAGGAATACGCCGTGCTCGAATACCTCATGCGCCACCCCGGCCGGGTGATGTCGCGTACCCTGATCACCGAGTATGCCTGGGATTACCACTTCGACCCGGGGACCAATATTGTGGACGTGGTGATCAACCGGCTCCGCAAGAAACTCGACGCCGGCCACGAGAAGAAACTCCTGCACACCGTGCGCGGCGTGGGGTACGTGATCCGGTCCTGACGTGCGCTCGATTCGCTGGCGCCTGACCTTCGGCTACGCGCTCGCCCTGGTCGCCACGATGGTGGGGTTCGGCGCGACGCTCTATCTCGCCCAGCAGCAGGCCAGCCTGCGCAGCTTCGATCTGCGGTTGCAGCAACGGCTCCAGCTCGAAGCCGATCTCTCGGCGCGCTTTCTCGACGAATCCCACCGGGTGCTCGGTCCCCTGGTGACCCGGGTCGATGCCATCCCCACGCTCGAGCCCACCATCGCGTCGTATTTCGAGAGCATCCAGGACTACCTCGTCCTGGTCGACCGGGAGGGGCGCGTGCTGTTTAGCAGCGACGCCGCCTCGGCACTGCCGGTCGCTTCCTTCGAACGGCTCAGCGCGCCCCTGCAGCCGCCGCCCCGCACCTCGCGAAGCGGGAGTTACAGCTTCGATGCGCGGATCGGGCCGGCGCGCTACCTCGCCATGCCGATCACCGGTGCCGGGCCCGAGTTGGCCGCGGTGCTCGTCGCCGCGCCGACCAGCACCACGCTGCTCGACGTGCAGGCGCTGCTCTCCAGCATGCTGGTCATCGCGCCGCTCATCCTGGGGACGTCGCTGCTCCTGGGGTACTGGGTGGCCGGGCGCAACCTGCGGCCGCTCGGGGCGATGGTGCGCGAGCTCGAGGCCATCACCGACGGGCGCAGCCTCCATCGCCGCCTCGCGGTGGAGCGCGGGGACGACGAAGTCGCCCGGCTGGGCGCTGCGGTGAACCGGATGTTCGAGCGGCTGGAACGCAGTTTCTCGGCGCTGCATCGCTTCACGGCCGAGGCGAGCCACGAGCTGAAGACGCCCTTGATGGTGCTGCGGGCGGGCGTGGAGCGGGCGCTGCGGAATCCGCGCACCCCGCCGGAGAGCCTGCAGGCGCTCGACGAGTCGCTCGATCAGATCAACTGGATGGCGGAGCTGATGGACAGCCTGCTGACGCTGGCGCGCGCCGACGAGGGCCGCCTGCCCCTCGCGGTCGAGGACTGCGATCTGCGCGAGCTGGTGGCCGAGGCCTCGGAGACGGCCAGTATGCTGGCGGAGGCCGCCGGTCTTTCCGTGCGCACCAGCATGCCGGAGGGTCCCGTCCCCATCCGGGCGGACCGCAACCGGATCCGCCAGCTCCTGCTCAATCTGGCCACCAACGCGGTGAAGTACACCCCGGCAGGCGGGGAGGTTTCCCTCGGCCTGCAGGAGCAGGAGGACGCGGTCATCCTGACGGTGGCGGATACGGGGATCGGCATTGCGGCGGGCGACCTGCAGCATATATTCGACCGCTTCTGGCGAGCCGACCCTGCCCGATCACGGGCCGAGGAGAGCCCCGGAACCGGCCTCGGACTCGCCATCACCAAGTGGGTGGCCGAGGCGCACGGCGGGACGATCAGCGTGCAGAGTCGTCCCGGGCGCGGCACCCAGTTTACGGTGACGTTGCCGCGCCAGCCGGCGCCCGGTGCGAGCGTACCCTAATCGTCTTGTCATCGAATTGTCATGTAGCGGTCAGCGCGATGCTACATGATTCGGCTTGATTACCTCGGGTAGCGTCAGTCCCGTGGAGGCCATCCGATGTTCGAGAACCTGATCGAATCGAAGCCCAGACGAAATCGCAGCGGCAAGCAAGTCGTCATGTCGGCAATCTTGCACGTCGTGCTGGGCTACCTGGCGATCATTGCGACGGCGAACGCGGCGGAACAGATCAAGGCCATCAACGCCGACACCACCATGGTGTTCCTGAAGCCGCCGGAGCCGCCGCCGCCCCCCCCGCCCGAGACGCCGCCGCCTGAGGCCATCGTTTCCGCGAACCC
>Ga0255310_10000110_pt1 | contig 14957 bp, 13 predicted proteins | sample EtOH1_T0_E1_meta_FD_201359 | JGI IMG/M metagenome (GOLD analysis project Ga0255310, IMG submission 201359) | Sandy soil microbial communities from University of British Columbia, Vancouver, Canada - EtOH1_T0_E1 | ecosystem: Engineered > Artificial ecosystem > Sand microcosm > Unclassified ...
AGTAGTCGTCGTAGCCCTGGGTTTTTTTGTGCGTGCTTATCGCCTGGACGCCGCAGGTTTTGCGGAGGATGAAGCAAACAAAATATTCGCGGCGCGCGCCTACGAGCAGGGCGATTTCACCGCGAATGCAGAGCATCCGATGGTGATGAAGTTGCTCTGCTATGGTTCGACTCGGGCAGCGTCTGCATGGAACAGCTTGGCCGGGCAAAGAATCGATCTGCGGATTCCTGAAGAAACGGCCCTGAGGTTGCCCAACGCCGCGTTCGGAGCATTGACAGTCATACCCTTGTTCCTGCTGACCACCGGCCTGCTGGGATTCCGAGTTGGATTGATCACTGCACTGCTATGGGCATTGGGTCTGAATGCCATCTGGTTCAACCGGACTGTGAAGGAAGACACACTGTTGGTTTTCTTCATGCTCTGGGGGTTTTATTTGTACTACCGGTCCAAGGGGTTGCCCGCCTCGGATGTGAGCGGACAGGAAAGACTATACGCGTTGGCGGGCGCCGCGTTCGGGCTGATGATGGCGTCGAAGTACTTTCCGCACTACTGGACTTTGAACGCGCTGTTCTATTCACTCGTTGGGTACGACAGCAGAAACAACCGGCCGCTGACGCGAGCGATGTGGCGGAAGTATTTTGCCGCGATGTTGCTGGCGTTCGTGATGTTTAATCCGGCGGCGTTTTTCCCGCAAACGTGGCGGTATCTGTGGAAATACGTCAACGAAGAGTTGCTGACGCATCACGGCTATCTGGTGATGGACAAACTCTTCATCAATGACTTCCTGCAAACGCCCGGCGGCAACCCGTGGTACTTCTACTTCCTGTTTCTGGGAGTGAAGCTTCCGCTGCCGGTGCTTGTGGCGTTTGCCGTCGGCGTGGCGCACATATTCTCGAGCCGTGGGACCTATCCGCATTCGCGCGGGCACATCTTCTTGAGACTGATGCTGGTGTTCTGGCTGATTCCCGAGGCGATTGTAGGAACCAAGTTTCTGCGTTACTCGCTCTCGCTGATGCCGCTCGTCTACATGACTGCTTCGGTTGGGATCGTGCTGATGTGGCGCTCGCTTGCTTCCTTGATCAGGAAGGCCGGGGCCGGCCTGCAAGGGGCGCGTGTGACCGCATCTGTGGCGGTTACGGCGGCATTCATTATCGCGCCCGCGGCTGTTACGATCGATTACGTGCTCCGCTCTCATCCGAGCCTCTACGTCAATGTGTTAGCCGGAAGGCGCGTAGGCTACTTCTTTCCGCACGACGAGTTTTACGATCTCGGCGCGAGAGAGAGCATTCGCTTTATTGCCGAGACGGCGCCGCCAGCCGCGAAGATGGCGAGTGAGATTCCAGGCGTGGTCGAGTACTACCTCGAGCGGTTCAACCGGCCTGATATTCGCTCTGAGATTATCTCGCAACCGAGCTTCACCCTGAGTGGTGACCGCGCGGACTTCGTGCTGCTGCAACACGGACGCGTTTACGTCGAGAACATCGAGAATTTCAATTTTATCGAGAAAAACTTTCCGATAGTGCAGGCGAGCGTCTACGAAGGCGCGGCAGCCTCTCGCGTTTATGCGACAGGCGCCAAGTAGTCGCCCGGGTGCGCTGGCTCTTCTCGTGCGACGTCTGGCAGGCAGGGTGCCCGCGCTCCCAGGTTCGCTGATGAAAAGACTGATCGTCAACGCGGATGATTTCGGATTCACGCGGGGGGTCAACGCCGGCATAGTGCGGGCGCATAAGACAGGCATTGTTACCAGCACAACTATCATGGCTAACGGCGAAGCGTTTGAAGACGCCGTCGAGTTGGCTCGCGAGAATCCCAGACTCGGAGTCGGGTGCCACCTCGCGGTTGTTGGAGGCCGGCCGGTGTCTTCGCCGTCGGAGGTTCCCTCGCTGTTGGATGTCGGAGGAGCCCTGCCCGCGACGCTTACACAGTTGATGATCAAACTCGCGCGAGGAACGGTACCCATTGACGAGATTGCGCGCGAGTTTCGCTCGCAGCTCGAGCGTGTAGCGCGCGCCGGCATTCGGCCGACTCATCTCGACACTCACAAGCACTCGCACACTCACCCTCAGGTTATGAGAGCTCTAGCGCGCGTGGCCGGTGAGTTCGGCATCAGATGTGTGCGAAACCCGTTCGAAGGCGTCTTCGCTCCGGCCCACCTCAGCTCTCTTTCGAAATGGGCCTATTTGAAACAGTATGCGTTGTCCTTAGCGATCCAGCCTGGAGCGATACAGTTCAAACGACTCGCGCGGGCACACGGACTCAAGACTCCGGACGGGTTTTTGGGCGTCGGGTTGACAGGAATGCTGGACAGCGCAGCGATTCGAAGTATGATGGAATCCTTGGGAGAAGGGACGGCCGAGTTGATGTGCCATCCGGGCGTGTTTGACGAAGACCTCGATCGCGCGCCGACGCGACTCAAACGCGAGCGACAGAATGAGCTTGAAGCGCTCAGCGATCCGGGCCTCAGGCGACTTGCGGCAGAGCAGGGAATCGAGCTGATCAACTACGGGGAGCTATTGTGAAGATGTTTGTGAATGAAGAAGAGAACCCGACGTATTCAGTCGTTGTCCCGTTTCACAACGAGCAAGAGAGCGTGCGCGAGCTGTATCGACAGCTCTCGGCGGTGATGAGCGGCCGCTATGAACCGGTCGAGTTCGTGTTCATTGATGATCACAGCACGGACTCGACCAGTCAGGTGCTAAACGAGCTTGCGAAGAGCGACCCGCGAGTTGTGGCAATTCGATTGAAGCGAAACTATGGGCAAACCGTCGCGCTTGCCGCGGGCTTCGACTACGCCGAAGGCGACGTGATCATCTCAATGGACGGCGACCTCCAGCATGATCCGGCGGACATTCCACTGCTGCTTGCGGCTTTTGAAGAGACCGCATGCGACATCGTCAGCGGTTGGCGCAAGAAGCGAGTGGACAACTTTCTGCTCCGCCGCGCACCCTCTCGAGTGGCGAACTGGCTGATGTCGAAACTGTCGGGCGTGGACATTCACGACTTCGGAACAACGTTCAAGGTCTATCGCAAGGACACGATCAAGCAGATCAAATTGTACGGCGAGATGCATCGCTTTATTCCGGCGCTTGCATCGTGGAACGGCGCGACGATTGTTGAAGTACCCATCAAGAACATCGAGCGGCCGGACGGGCGTTCGCACTACGGGCTTTCGCGAACGGTGCGAGTCTTGTTTGACCTTCTTACGATTCGGTTTCTTCTCAAGTACGTGACGCGGCCTTTGCACTTCTTTGGGCCGATTGGGCTGCTCAGCACCACGCTGGGAATGTCTATCTACGTGTGGATGATAATTGACAAAGTTGTTTACGGAACGGACTTGTTCGACAAGCACGGCCCACTGATGCTTCTGGGAGCCGTGCTGATACTTGCAGGCGTTCAGTTGGTGTCGTCGGGTCTGATCGGAGAGATGCTGAGCCGGACTTACTTTGAATCCCAGGGGAAGCCGATCTACTCGATTGAACGGATCGTCACGGTAAGAGATCAGAGGTCAGAAGTCAGAAGTCAGAAGTCAGAGATTATTGTCGACTGATCTCCGACCTCTTCTCAGTCCCTGGTGTCCTCGACAATCAGGCAATCAACGCGGCGAAGGTTTGCTTCATCGCGCGACACGGGTTGTAAGCGCAGAGTATCGGACTTGATCAGTTCCGAGATCACAAGCGGCTCCTTCTCGCCGAAGTCGAGCACCGCGTGAACAAGCCTGTTGTCGAACCGCAGAGAACCTTCTGAGTGCCTCAGTATCCGTGCTCCGCTCGAATCAACTATCTGCTCGAAGAACTCCACGCTGCGCACTTCGCCCGAGCGGCTTACGACGAGCACCGGTATCCGCTCGGAGTCTTCCGTCCCATGAACGTTGTGTGATCGCGAAGCTGCCTGGCCCAGCTCAGGCGACTCTTGAGAGCGTTCGCTCAGAATGCCCGCGAGCCGCGTAAGCAACTCCTGACCGAGCACTTCGCTCGCGGGCTTGAGCTTCGCGAAGTTGCTGTCTTCCCAGTCGCGAATCATCTCCCAGGCCTTTGCGGGCACTTCGCTCGCGGCCTCTTTCACAGCCTTGTATTCGGCGGCAGCGCGCTCCCCACGAGCGTACTGAGCGATTGCTTCGCCGCAAGAGCTGCAAAGCGCCACGTGAGCCGCCACACTGGAGGTTCCTGGGCGCCGAGATTTGGCGTAAAAGAATGACGCGAGCTGGCCGAGGTCTGGATGCTCTTCGACGGCTTGAGATGTCGGATTAGAAGTTTGAGAATGGCCTTCGCGGTCTGGTTCAAGAGCCGATTCTTTTAGCACGCAAACCAGCCTTGCAACCGAAGCGCAGTCATAGCACCCGGACAAATGCGCTTCGACTGCCTTTGCCCCCTGCGAGTCGAGGGCGCCTTTCAGGTATTCGAACAACTGGAACTTCATATGTGCTGCGTTCTTGGCCATCTGATTCTCCTCAATCCGCTACTTCCAAAGGCTCACTTCTTCCAATTGTACTGCTCGTACTGAGGATCCTCATTCAGTTGGTGCTTCTTCAGAAACTCCCAGGCGTTTTGATTGATCTTCGGAGCGAGATCATAGTACCAGTGATCGTGGTTGGGCATTTCGGTCAGCTCAACAGCGAAGCCCTGCTTATTCAAGTCGTCGCGGGTGCCACGGACATCTTCCAACGGGAAGGATCGATCCCTGGTGCCTACGAAGATGGCTATGGGAGTCTTTCGTTTCGCAACGGCGATCACGGGGTCGTTCCTTGCGATCGCGCCGGCATGAATCGCTGCCGCGGCGAAATATTGGGACTCGAGCAAAGACATGTACAACGCGAATACTGCCCCGCCCGAATGTCCGAACAGATATACGCGGCGTGGGTTGATGGTGTATCTGGATTTGATGTTCTCAACAAGATCGCGCAGAAAGTCAGGACCATCGACTGGCGAGCTCCACACCGATGTGTTCAGCGAGTCCGGTCCGACAACAATGACCCCTTCCTTGGCAGCGAGGTCTTTCCACTTGTCTACCAAAGAGAAGCCGTTACGGCCCGATCCGTGTAGCAACACGATCAAGGGCGCCGGTATCCCGCTCTTAACAGACTTGGGTACGAAGAGGTAGACGGCTCGCTTCTTGTCTTGTGAGGTGAAGACCTCCTTGATGATGTCGTCGGATGCAGCGGGCGCGTGCAACGGGAGCAACATCGATGTGAGCAGGAACAGGATCAAATACCTCATAATTCTCCTGGCCGAGAGCGAAATCATTTCGGGGCGAGCCCGCTCAGCAGCGAATGGGCTGAAGTGATGCCTCGATCATTCAGCCATTTGACCAGGCGCACCCGCAGCCGCCGAGCGCGCTGATACACGAGATCTTCTGAGATGTCGTATTTCTCGGCAATCTCCTTGCCGCTCTGACTGCCAATGATGTACTCGTTCACGATGATGCTGTCTTTCCAATCTCGGCAAACATCCGCGAGGAGGCTGTCCACTATGTGACGCTGCTCCCGCGCGACCAACTGCGCCTCGGGCGAAGGCTCTTTTGAAGGCGCTCTCTCAACCGGAGACGGCGCATCCGAATCCGGATCGGCAAGGGATTGCCGCGGGTTCCAGGACTTGTCGCGGCCGACCCGGCGAATCGTGTCAATCATCTCGCTTGAAGCGATTCGAGCCACGAAGCTCGAAAGCTTACCCTGCCTCCGCCACTGCGCGAGGCCCCTATAGACCTTGAAGACCACTCGCGAGATCACGTCGTCCGCCGAATCCCACGCCGGAAAGCGATAACGCGAGTTTCGCACCACGTGATTAATCAACCAATGGTAACGAGCGATGATCACTTCGAAGCACAGGTGCGCGGCGTGGCGGTCGTTCTTCAAACGCGAGAGGAAGGCGTCCACAAGTTCCTCATCGCTCAGGTTGTCGAGCCACGTTCGGTCAAGCTCGGTTCCCGCTCCCGACCCGTTTGCCATGCGTTCACTCTTGATCCTCGGCCTTTGATCTCTTGGGAGCGCATTCTAACATTGGGCAAGAGCCGCTCGAAAGCCACTGAGCTAGACGGTTTGTAGTCGATCGGCCTGACAGCAGATCTTAGATTAGAGTGGTTGAATGTGAAAACGTCCTTGCGCCCAGTCTGGCGGCGCGCTCGAACGACCCCGCCTGTCATCTATTTGCGGCGAGAGTCTTGCCTAACCTTTTCGCGATCTTGTTTATGGTGTCACTGAGCTTGATGATGCCCTCAAGGTCGTGAGCAGCTATAGAACGAAGCTCCGCGTCATTTGGTCCGCTGATATGAAAGACCGGGTTACCTACAAACTTTGTAACTGTCCGGCTGAGCTGTGGCAGCATCGTCCCGAGCTGAGTTGCGTCGGGTTCATAGCGGATCTTCCGGCCAGTCTTGTCGATCAGCGCGAGAGGGCTATAGAACTTGATTCGCGTTGCCCGGGCCTTTATCTCACTCGATGCCTGCGCGAGGTTCTTGTAGTCGGGCGATGTGGATGCCAGCAGCGGCATTAGCTTTTCGACGTTTATCTGCTCGATCTGCTCGAGGTCCTGAGCCAGTTGGGAGGCCAACCGGCGTCGCTCCCGTTCCAAATCCGTTACCAACGTCCTTCTCGACATTAGCACCGACATCTCGAACTGGGCCTGGTCTGCGGTTCGAAAGTTAGGCGTTGCAGAGGACGTCGACTCCGTAGACGGAGGCTTGGCCGGAGGCGTAGGAATTGGTTTTCGCTTTTGAGCGCTGAGAGTCGTCGGCTCGGCCAGAGTCAATGCAAACGTGACAACAGCAAACAAGACTCGTAAGGTAAAACTCGACTGGAAGTGCCTCATAACAGACCCTCCTGAGCGTGAACGGTTGTTGCGGATCAGTATAATCCACAAGTGGTCCGCCACCAAAGGAGTTTTTGTAACATTTCCCGGTCATCTTCGAGCGTTTGACGGACGATCTGCAACCTCCCGAGTCCGTAGTCCGCGGCTCAAACATGCTACGGACACGGACCACTGACTAAGGATAGAAGTTTTCCCGGAGGTGTTATATAAATCCTCAGCGACGCTCATTGTGGCTTTGAAGAGGACTACTTATCGTGGATCAAATACTGACTCCAGTGGAAGTGCGCGTGCTCGGCTCGCTGATCGAAAAAGAGATCACCACCCCCGAGTACTATCCGCTCACGCTCAACGCGCTCATCAATGCGTGCAATCAGATTTCCAATCGGGATCCTGTAGTCTCATTCGACGAAAAGGCCGTGGCCCGGGCGCTTGAAAGCTTGCGCGAAAAGAAGCTCGCATGGATGGTGACCGGCGTTGGACGTGTGCCAAAGTACGAACACCGATTTACCGAGGCGCTTCAGCTCGCCGCGCAGGAACTTGCCGTGCTCTGTGTGCTGATGTTGCGCGGGCCACAGACTGTTGGCGAGATTCGCGGCCGCACCGGGAGGCTGTATGAATTCAAAGAACTCGACGAAGTCGAGCTGACACTTCAGGCGTTGATGGCGGCTCAACCTCCTCTGGTCTTGAGACTGCCACGCCAACATGGAACGAAGGAATCGCGGTACGCGCACCTGCTGGCCGGTGAGGTCAAGGTCGAAGAGCGGGAAGTCGCGCCGCGGCTGGAGCCGGCTACAATCGAGGTCCGCCACGAGAACGAAAGACTGGCAAAGCTCGAGCGCGAACTGGCGCAAGTCCGGGTTGAGATGGAGGAACTCAAGCGGCAGTTCTTTGAGTTCAAGAAGCAGTTCGAGTGAAGAGGACACTGGCGTGAGGGCTATTGATCACGCCACAGCGCGGCAGTCCTAAGACGCGATCGCGAAGCCCTCTGAGATCTTTTCTCCGCCGGTCACACGGTCTGGTCAGATGAAAGATCCCCCATCGCGTGTTGAATCAACGTGATTGCGACAATGGCTGCGGTCTCGGTCCTCAAAACTCGAGGGCCAAGAGTTACCGCCTTCCAACCGCTCTCGTTCAACGTCTCCAGCTCGTCGACGCTCCAGCCTCCCTCGGGCCCGATCAGCGCGCTCACCGGACTGTGTGACGGTATCTCCGAGAGGAAGTTTGCTACCGGCATCCCGCCCTTTTCACTAAACAACAGCAAAGCAGGCGGAGTCGGAGAGGTTGCCTCATCTGTCCCGGGTGACGGCGGCTCGCTGTCCGCGATGAATTCGCGAAGCGTGCGCGGCGTTGTGATCTCGACGAGCTTGCGACGACCGCATTGCTTCATGGCTTCGAGCGAGATTCGCCGCCATCGCTCGACCCTCTTGGTCTTCTGTTGGTCGTCGAGCCTGACATCTGCATATCGCGTGATCAGAGGGGCGATAGAGCTGACGCCAAGCTCGGTTGCCTTCTGAATGATGAAGTCGAACTTCTCTCCCTTGGCGAGCGCCTGGGCGAGGGTGAGGTGAAGCGAAGACTCGACAACATCAGTAAGAACGTCTTCGATTTCCAGGTGCGCCCGGTTGTTCTCAACTCTGCGAAAGCTGCACCTGTACTCGCGCCCACAGCCGTCGAAGACAAAGGCCTCATCGCCGGGCGTCATCCGAAGCACGTGGATCAGATGATGCGTCTCGTGCGTAGACAGAGTGACGGCTGAGGCGGAGATGTTGTCGGGTGGTGCATAGAATCGTCGGCGCCCCATTGCTCCCTCAAGCTCCTCTAAAAGCTAGTCTCTCATAACGATAAACGCACACCACTCGCCGGCCTCGCGCCGCTCAGTGACTCTGAGACCGCGAATGCCGAGCGCGAGTTCCACGTCCCCGGCAAGCTCAAACAGTATGCCTGACAATATCATGCGACCTCCCGCGGCGAGGCAACGAGCAAAGTCAGCTGTCAGATCGATGATCACTTCCGCGGTCAGATTGGCCACGATCACTCCGAACTCCTGGCCGGCAAGATCGCAGGGCTGGCCTTCGAGCAATTCGATGGAATTCGAAACCCCGTTGATCGCCAGATTCTCCCGAGCTACTTCGACGGCTTTCGGATCAACGTCGATTGCAACCACGCGCGAGCCCGGCGCAAGCAACGCCGCGGCAATAGCAAGAATCCCCGTTCCCGTTCCCACATCGAGCAGGCTGCCGCCGTGCCAGCAGCGTTCGATCGCCTCCAAACAAAGCCGCGTAGTCTCGTGCGTTCCGGTGCCGAATGCCATGCCCGGATCGATTTGAATCACCACTCGGTTTTCGCTTTTTTTGGGGAGCTTCCACGAAGGGGCAACGACCAGCCGTCCGCCGATCTCAATAGCCTCGAATCCTTCTTTCCACTTATGCATCCAGTCCTGGTCGGGAACCGCCGAGATGGAAACACCGTTGAGCGCGTCCGGCTGACCGGCTCGCGCGAACTCAGCTTCCACTGCTCGTTTGATATCGTCCGCATTTGTTTGCTCATTGAAGTACGCGCCCAGTTTTACGCTGTCGGCGGTCTCATCGAGTGTGACAATCCCCGTTGATCCGAGGTCGAACAGAAGTGCGCTCGCAGTTTCCTCAGCGTCTCGCGACACTCTGAGCGTCACGAGCCACCAGAGAGAATTGCCGATTGGCGATTGCCGATTGTCGATTTGAAGACTCATAGGTTCTGAATGATGCCCCCGTCGAAACCCAATGCGTACTGCCTTCAATGGGAAATCGGAAATCGGCAATCAATGGATTCCCAGTTCATCCAACGCACGCTCATCGTCCCGCCAGTGCTCACGCACCTTTACAAAGAGGTTCAGGAAAACGCGCCGGCCGAGCAGCTTCTCAATATCGGCGCGAGCGGCAGTGCCGATTTCTTTCAGCCGCGCGCCGGCTTTGCCGATTACTATGGCCTTGTGCGAGGGTCGCTCGACATAGATAAGACAGTGAATCCTCGTGATCTCTTGAGCTTCTTCCCAACGTTCGGTGATGACAGCGGTGACGTACGGCAGCTCTTCGCCGGTCACCTCCAGGATTTTCTCTCGCACCAGCTCAGCGGCGAGCACGCGCTCGGGCTGATCAGTCACCTCGTCTTCGGGATAAAGCATTGGGCCCGGCGGAAGACACTCATAGATCTTTTGGATCAGCAACTCGGCGCCGTCTCCCGTGAGCGCAGAGATCGGTATGACTTCAGCAAACTCACGCTCGCTGGTGTAACGCCCGATCAGTGGCAGCAGTTTTGTCTTGTCACGCAGCGCATCGACTTTGTTAGGCAGGAGAAAAGCGCGGGTGTCAACGCGTTTCAACATATCTAGCACGAACTGATCACCGTGTCCCATAGGCTTTGTCGCGTCAATCATGAGCAGGATCAAATCGACGGTTGACAGGGCGTCAATAACGATAGACATCATCCGGCGGTTGAGTTTGTAACCGGGTTTGTGAACGCCAGGCGTGTCGAGAAAGACAATCTGACCTTCGGGGCGAGTGAGCACGCCTGTGATTCGGGTGCGGGTCGTTTGAGGCTTGTCTGAGACGATGGCGATCTTCTCGCCGATGACTCGATTGAGCAGAGTTGACTTGCCGGCGTTAGGCCGGCCGATCAGGGCGACAACTCCGGATTTGCGATTCGCGTCTTCCACTATACGGGCTCCTGGCGGCGTGGGGCACGCTTCGGCAAGCTGCCGGGTCTACTCACTGGTCGCCCTTGATTCAGCTTCATCAATTGCGGGCTCGCCGATGCTGCTCAATCGGATGCGGTTGACTCGTTTGCTGTCGGCATCGACTACTTCGAATCTCAGGCCCTTAAAATCGAGCTGCTCGCCGATCTCGGGTACATGCCCAAGTTCGCTGATGACCAAGCCCGCCACGGTCGTAAAATCGTCAGCCTCGAGCTCTTTGTCATAGAGCAGCTCGATCTTCCTTATCTCGGCGCCGCCATCGATCAGGTACGACCCGTCTTCGGAGTGGATAATCTCGTCCGGGGTCGTCGAGTCGTCCTCGTCCTCGATCTCGCCGAGTATCTCTTCGATGATGTCTTCGACCGTCACCAGCCCGGCTACACCACCATACTCATCGATGACCATTGCGATCTGTATCTTTGCCTTTTGCATCTCTTCGAGCAGTTCGCGAACAGATTTGCTTTCGGGGACGAAGTAGGCGGGACGCATGCATCTGGTCACCCGCAGCGACATTTTCTCGGCATCGCAAAACGCCAGCAAATCCCGAACGTAGACTATCCCCTCGATGGTGTCGATTTGATCGCGGTACACCGGGATTCGCGAATGCTTGGACTCGATCATCAACTGTCTGGCGTCGGCTACGGTTGCGGTGTATTCGATTGCAATGATCAGAGGCCGCGGGCGCATGACCTCAGCAACCCGGGTTTCGCTGAACTCGATGATGGACTGAATAAGCTCGCCCTCGGACTCCTCGATGATCCCCGCCTCTTCGCCCACGTCGATGAAGGCCTGAATCTCTTCTTTGGTTTCGTCTGCTTCTTCTTCGGCGGCAGTCTGTTCCGGTTCCGGTTTCCTCATACGGTTGAGAAGACCAGTCACCGGCGCGACAAAGACCGAGAAGACTCGATAAAAGACCTGGAACACCGGCAGCAACGCCCAGAACACATCTTCGGGATGGTTTTGAGTAAGGAGGCGGGGGACTAGTTGTCGAAAGAGCACAACGACCACGAACGCGGCGACGAACGCCACACGCAGCGGTGTGCGAGCCCCGGCATCGATGAATACATCGGCAAGAAGAATCGCGATCGCGGCTATAGAGAGCTGTGTGCCAAGTATCAGGATCAGTTCAAACCGGCGGCGGTGATCCATCAACTCGCGAAAGAAGCGAACGCGCCGCGGACTGCCCTCGCGCTCGCCGCTAAGGACTCTGAGAGAGACCTCGCTCAGCGATTCATACGCGCTCTCAATGGTTGAAAGGAAGACCAGCAGGAATAAGACGCCGGCGGTTACTATTAACTCAGTTAGCATAACGGAAGTGATTCGTGAGTCGTGATGCGTGACTCGTGACAAATGCGCGGCTTCAGGGTCCCAGATTTAGCGTACGCTCTCCGATGACGCCGGGCTGCATACGTTCAGATCACGGATCACGCATCACGCGCCACGCATCATTTGCCAAGCAGCTTCCTTCGAAGCTTCAACTCGAGCCGATTCATCTGGCCGGCGTCAGTCTCGTGATCATAGCCGCATAGATGAAGCACGCCGTGGATCACCAGTTCATCCACCTCGCGCTCAAAAGAGTGACCCGCGCCGTTCGCCTGCCTCAGCGCCGTGTCGGTTGAAACCACGATATCACCAAGGTGGTCCGATATGTCGCTGCCGATGAAGGTGACGCCGCCTGCACGTTCCCGCTCATCCTCGCCTGGGAACGAGAGTACATCCGTTGCTAGATCGGTTCCCCTGAATTTGTCATTCAACTCTCGTATGACGCGATCCCGGACGAATGCAACGGTGAGGTTTGCGCCGTCTCTACCGATTGCGCCGAGCGTCGCGCCGGCCAGGCTCGCTACCCGGCGTGCGTCGATGCGAGCAAGCCTCTGCCGGTTTACGACTTCAATCGCCACGAGCTTCTCTGAGCTTTGGCGGCTGCGACGGTTTCGCGGTGATGGCCGGAATACCGCCGGAGTCAAAGGCCTCCACGGCGGGCGCTACCTTTGACAGCTGGTTGAAGTCATAACCCGGATAAGCGATCCGGTGGTGATGAATCCCCATCAGCACCTTGACGAAGCTCTCGGCTACGACGCGCAGATCGCGAAGGGTGATGTCGCATTCATCGAACTGACCGTCATCCCGCAATCGGCCGATGATCATGTCAACCATATTGCGCAGCTTGCCGGGCGTCGGTTCATCTACCGTGCGCGCTGCAGCTTCCACTGAATCGGCGATCATGATTATTGCAGCTTCTCTGCTCCTCGGTTTGGGGCCGGGGTATCGGAACTCCTGCTCGAGCGCCGTTGAGTTGTCGTCGGTGCCCTTGCGGGCCTTGTAGTAGAAAAACTTCATGAGACCCGTGCCGTGGTGCTGAGGAATGATATCGATAATCCTGGGCGGGAGCTTATGCTGCTTCGCGATTTCGATGCCTTGCTTCACGTGGTTGGCGAGCACGATCGATGACATTTTTGGGGAGAGCTTATCGTGCCGGTTGTCCATATAGGACTGGTTCTCGACGAAGTAGCTCGGCCGAACGCTCTTGCCGATATCGTGGTAATAACACGCCACTCGCGCAAACAGAGCGTCGCCTCCGACTGCTTCCGCCCCTGCTTCGGCGAGCAACCCGACCATGATCGAGTGGTGATAGGTTCCCGGGGCGCGTTCGGCAAGCTGCTTGAGCAGCGGCAGATTCAAGTTCGAGAGTTCGAGCAGTTTGATGCCCGTGGTTATTGAAAAAAGCCATTCAAACAAAGGCAGCAATATGGACGCCGCCATCGTCGCAAGCACACCGCCCACATAACCGCAGAACGCATCGAAGAGCATAACCCGGAGGCCAGGCTCATTGGCGCCGAGCAAGTCCAGCGCCAGGGTCGTGGCCGCGTTGATGGCGCCAATCCACAGGCCCGCCGCCACGAGCGCGGTGCGGTCTCTGCAATTCTGGAGGTGGTAGATCGCTCCGGCGCTCGACATCAATGTGAAGGTAGCCAGGTAAACGTTGCCCGAAAAGACTCCGACAAAGACAGACAGGATGGCCGAGAAAATGAACGCGGCGTTTGCGTCCGTCAGGATCGTGACCATAACCGCTCCGACTGCCAAGGGCGCAAGATACCGGTAGCCGGTCGGCGAGTTGAACGGCGCGTGAGTAGACCATTGGCTCATGGCTGAGGCGAAGGTAAAGAAGAGGCGACCGAGTCCAAGCGTCACAACGAAGCAGGCGATCTGAAGCAGGAAATGCCTGCGCACGCGAAGATGCTGGCGCTGATAGCGAATCATATACTGCCACAGCACCAGCAAGAGCAGCATCACTATGATTATCGTCCCCGCGAATTCGATTGCGCGCTGCCCGATCGGGCGGCGCAGTGCGGCTTCGGCGAGCAGCATCGCTTGAGCGGGAGTGACCGTCTGGCCGCTCGATACGATTGGCACGCCGCGCCCCACGATGACCATCGCCGGGGGAACTCCTTCATGAACTTGAGTCTTGCGCTTTTCGGTCTCGGCTTCGTTGTATTCAAGATTCGGTACGACCAGGGAACCGAGTATTTCCCCCAGCATCTTGCGGTCATTTACGCTGTATTCCGCGGGCCAGATAAGTTTCTCGGACTTCAGCGAGGCGCTGGCCGTCATTTTATCCCGGACGGTGGAAAGGTCGGTAACCACGACCTCCTGCCCGGTCTTCAAATCCCGGCGCATAATCCCGCTTGCTCCGAACCGTCGAAACTGGCTTCGGCTGCCCACTACCGGTATCAACATCACTGACTCGATATGCTCGGTCATCAAACGCTCGAGCTCCGAGCTGAATCGATGCTTCTTGAGCAGGCTGATCTGATCCGGGTCCAGAGGTATCCCGATTGTCTCCTCGATCTTGTCGTGCAAGTCCTCGACGGTCGCATCGAGCGGCGCCTCGCGCCCTGTCGCGAACAGTTGTTCGAGACTGCTTCGAGCCTCCCGTGCGGCGCGGACATTGAAATCGAAAACCGGCAGTACTTGAGCCGCCGCTTGATCTCGGAGAAGCTTTGTCTCGGCAACGTCCTCGATCTTCAGATCTTCGGGAGCGATTATGTCGGCGGCGGCGACGCTGCCCGCCGGCAGTTGTTCAACGCGCGGGCGCTGGTAATCGCGAAGCAGAAGGATGGAGAGCACAACGATGATGAAAAGGCCGACGCCCGCGTCAATAACTGCCTGATCGGACAAGCCGGCAGAAAACGCCTTCAGACCCTGCGTGAGCCGGATCGAAAGGCGGGGGCGCGTAGGTGCTGCGGGCTTTGGCATAGTGCGGATTGCAGATTTGCGATTGTCGACTGCCAAGGGAAGCGATCAAAGCGAAGCGCGAACGGATGCTCCAGGTTCAATCGGCAATCAGCAATCGCCAGTCGGCAATATCATAGTTTGTCTTCGAACCGTGTCTTACCGTGTTTCTCGTACGCCTGGACTATCATGTG
>Ga0255310_10000111_pt1 | contig 14907 bp, 12 predicted proteins | sample EtOH1_T0_E1_meta_FD_201359 | JGI IMG/M metagenome (GOLD analysis project Ga0255310, IMG submission 201359) | Sandy soil microbial communities from University of British Columbia, Vancouver, Canada - EtOH1_T0_E1 | ecosystem: Engineered > Artificial ecosystem > Sand microcosm > Unclassified ...
CCGAGGACTCGGGGGCTTTTTACGCGAGCCAGTTCAAGCATGTGTTCGGCAAGTCGCTCGATTCGGTGTGGGCCGACTGGATCGCTTTCGAACATAAGTTCCAGGAGAAGAACCTCGCCGCGCTCGCGCAATATCCGCTGAGCGAGGCGAGGCACCTCTCGCCACGCGGACTGGGCTCGATGTCGCGCGGTTTCGTCGACGACAAGACCAACAGCCTGATCGCGGCGTTCCGCTATCCGGGGCGGATCGGCTTCCTCGGCAAAATGGACCTCGCCACCGGCAAGCTCACGCCGCTGACCGACCTCAATGGCATGATGCTCTACAAGGTGACCAGCGTCGCCTTCGACCCGTCCACCCGGACCGCTTTCTACGTCGACGAGAATTACGCTTATCGCGACCTCAACGCGATCGATGTCGACACCGGCCGGAAGCGGCGCCTGCTGACCGACGCGCGGATCGGCGATCTTGCGTTCAACCAGGCCGATAAGAGCCTGTGGGGCGTCCGCCACCAGAACGGGTTCGTGACCGTGGTCCGAATGCCGCCGCCCTACACCAGCTTCAACCAGATCAAGACCTTCCGCTACGGGGAGATCATCTTCGACCTCGACATCTCTCCGGACGGGGAGTTGGTCGCCGCGTCCTACGGTACGGTCGACGGCAAGCAGTCGGTCAAGGTGTGGAAACGCTCCGACCTCGAGCAGGGCGATGCCGACGATGCGGTCGCGACTCTTTCGCTCGCACCTTCGATCCCGGAGAATTTCACCTTCACGCCGGACAGCAAGGCGCTCCTCGGCAACTCTTATTATACCGGCGTCTCGAACGTCTTCCGGCTCGATATCGCGACCGGGAAATACGATGTCCTGACCAACGCGGCGACCGGCTACTTCCGGCCGCAACTCCGCCCGGACGGTTCGCTGCTCGTCTATGATTACACCGGCGAGGGGCTCAATCCGTCGCTCGTCCAACCCCAGGTGCGCGAGGACCTCGCCAGCGTTCGTTTCCTCGGAACCGAGGTGGTCAACGCCCGGCCCGAACTCAAGCAATGGGGCGTGGGATCACCGGCCAAGGTTCCGCTCGACGATCTCATCACCGCTCGCGGCTACTATGACCCGCTCAAGCGCATGCGGTTCGATGCGCATTATCCGATCGTCTCGGGATACGACCGTTCGCCGGCCTTCGGCTATTATCTGCACCTCGCGGATCCGCTGCAGTTCCGCCAGCTCAGCGCCAGCGTCGCGCTGTCGCCGTTCAACAAAGTGCGCGGCGGCGAGCGGCTCCACCTCAACCTCGAATATCAGACGCCCAACTGGAAGCTGACTTACTGGCACAACCTCGCCGACGTTTACGATCTTTCGGGCCCGGTGCTTCGCAGCCGCAAGGGCGACGCGTTCATCGCCAGTTACTCGAAGCCGCTGATCTATGACCCGCCGCGCCAGCTCGACATTTTCGGGTCGGCATCGGCGTTCTTCGGGCTGAATCAGCTGCCGGGCGCCCAGAACATCGCCAGCCCGAAGGACTTGCGCTCGGCCGAGGTCGGGGTGCGCTACACGAACACCACCAAGGCCCTCGGCGGGGTCGATCATGAAAAGGGCGTCGCCGCGCGCATCGTCGCCGCGGCGGACCAGGCGCAGGGACACGTCTATCCCAAGCTCTACGGCGGGGTCGATGTCGGCACGGCGTTGCCGTGGGAAAACAGCTCGGTCTGGCTGTACGCGCACGCGGGGATGGCCAGCGGTCAGCATTTGAACCCGCTGGCGGCTTATTATTTCGGCTCGTTCCGCAACAATTACGTCGATGACCGCCCGGAGAAAAGGTACCGCGAGATCGAGAGCTTTCCCGGCTTCGGGATCGACGAGATCGCCGCCCGCCGCTTCGCCAAGGTGACTGGCGAGATCAACTTGCCACCGATCCGCTTCGCCGAGGTGGGCACGCCGGCTTTCTACCTGAGCTATATCCGGCCGGCGGTGTTCACCGGCGCGATGGCGACGCAATCGCCCGACGGGCAGTCGCACCGCTACGTCGACGTCGGGGCCCAGCTCGACCTCAACTTCACCGTTGCCTTGCGGCTGCCGATGGTGCTGTCGGTCGGCGCCGCGGGCGGCTGGGTCGACGGCGACTATCGCAAGACCGAATTGCTCGCTTCCTTGAAGATCATGTAATCACGCGCAGGATGGGAGTTTCCGAGATTATCGACTGGTCGATTGCGCTGCTGCCGGTGCTGGTGCTGACCGCAGTTTTCATCTGGCTCGACGTGTTCAGGCTGATGAGGCTGTGGGAGACGCTGGCCTTGCTGCTGCTCGGCGGAATTGCGGCCGCCGCCGCCTATCCGTTGAGCGGCGCTTTTCTCGACAGCTTGCCGATCGGCTTCAGCAATTACAGCCGCTTCGTTGCGCCGTGGATTGAGGAGGCGCTCAAGGCCATCGTCATCATCAGCCTGTTTCGATTCAACCGCATCGGCTTCAAGGTCGACGCCGTTATTTCCGGTTTCGCTGTCGGCGCAGGCTTCTCGGTCGTCGAGAACATTTTCTACCTGATGCGCTTTCCCGATGTCGCGTCGGCGGTGTGGATGGTGCGCGGCCTCGGCACGGCGATCATGCATGGCACCACGCTGGCGATCCTCGCCGCCATCGCCCATGAGCTTGCCGAGCGCGAGACGCGCGGCGCGGCCCGCGACTTTGACTTCAACCCCCTGTGGTTCGTGCCCGGCTTCCTCGCCGCAGTCGCCATCCACACGCTGTTCAACCAGTTCCCGGAGCAGCCGATGCTGGCGATGCTCGGCATGCTGGTCCTGGCGCCGCTGGTGTTGATGGCCATCTTCCGCTTCGGGGCCGGCGAGGCCCGGCAGTGGCTGGCGGTCGAGCAGGAGGCCCACCGCGCGCTGCTCGAGACGCTGAGCGCCGGGCGCTTCCCCGACGATGCCGACGGGCGCCGCATCGCCGCGTTCGCCGCCCGCGCCGGCGCGCAGACGGGCGACCTTATTCGCGAATATTGGGAACTGCTGACGCGGCTCGTGCTGACGTCGGAGGAGATTCTGCTGCAGCAGTCGGCGGACGCGGAGAGGGTCAAGACGGACAGCGCCGCCGCTTTCGCTCGCCTCGCCGAACTGAAGCGCGAGCTTGGCCGCAGCACAATGGCCGCGCTGACGCCGCTGCTGCCGTTCAGCCGCAACGATTATTGGGAGTTGTCGGAGCTTCGTGAGCGGCTGAAGAGCGGCGCCGCTAGGCCATCCCGAGATCCTGCTGCTGATTGACCAGACGCCATTTGTCGAGATCCTCCAGCATCGTCCGAGCGGCCTGCTCGGCGAGGTCGGCGGCGCGCTGCAAATCGACCCCGCGCATTAGCTCCGCGTCAATCTGCCCCAAGGCATTGGCGGTCGTCTGTGAGCGGACCGCGCTACCGCCGAAATCGCCCTGGAAGCGGATCCCGAATACCGCGGTGCCGAGCGCCGGGAAGCCGGCCGACACCAGGGTCAGCCAGTTGTTGTATTCGCGGACCAAGGCCGGCGCGAACGCATATCCAGCGACGACCGCAACGCACGCGACCAGCGTCGCCTGGAACAACAGGCCGGCGACCTTCTCGAGCCGGTGGTCGAGCAAGTCGATCTGGCGGGAGCTCTTCTCATGGTAGGCGACCTGCGGCGCAATTTCGAACTCCGCCACCGCCCGCGCAAGCTCGGTTGCGCGGCTCTCGTCGATGACGCCGCTCGGGCACCCCATCGCCCGCCAGATGCCGGCTGAATACCAGTCGACCCAGCGCGCCGACACCGGGTTGGTGACGCTCCCCGGCGGGTCCGGGGCGGCGAGGCCGAGCAACTTCAGGCTCCGCATCGGGCGCAGCCGCTCGGCGAGTTGGCGATAGTCGAGCCAGCGGCGGTGCCATTCGTTGCGCACGCCGATCTTGGTGTTGAGGATGATCAGGAGCGTGATCACGAACTCGACCAGCGCCTCCTGCAGATAGGCCGAGGGGATCATGAACGTGCTCAGGCCCATGCACACGGCGAGGCCGCCGAAGACGAAATTGAACACATGGCCGCTGCGGTAGGTCTGGGCGAAATGGCCGGCGAGTCGGTCGCTCCAGCTGTAGGCGCTCTCGAGTAAGTCGAGCGACGATTGGACGCCGTGCCGGTCGAGGTGGGACTCTCGATAGTGCCGCCATTCCTCTTCAATCTGCGCGGCGCACTGGGTGTCGCGAAAGTTGTCGGGCTTGAAGCGCTTGACGCCGGCCACCGCCAGCAACAGCGGATATTCGACCCTGGCGCGGAGGCTGCGCCGCCGCTCCCGCGCGAACCGCTCGAGGAATTGCCGCTCCTGGGGATCGACGGGCGGGAGCAGCTCGGCGGACAGCATCGGCTCGACATGCGCCGCCTCGAATGGCCGCTCGGCGGTCGTTTGCGGCCCTTCGGTGACCACCACCGGATCGAAGGCGCTCCACAGCAGCCGCGCGGGGGTCGCTCCGTTGATCGGCAGATGGACCACCGGCGTTCCCCGCCTGATTGCCAGCTGGATCACGTCGGCGGTGCCGCCGCGGCCGCGGGCCGCGAGCCCGTCCCACACCGCGATGAGCACGTCGCAATGGGCGACCGTCGCCCGGCCGGCCATCATGTAAGCCTCGGGTTCGTGATCGCGCGACCCCGGCAGTTCAAGCACGTTGTCGGCCCTGCCGATCAGCGAATCGAACCGCTCCGCGGCACTGCCGTCGTTGAAATCGCGGCGGTAATCGGCGCGCTCGAACGGCAGCACGACTTGCAGGGAGAAACCCAGTTCGAGCGCAATTTCGGCGCCGATCTGGTCGGCGCCGTCGGCCAGCGGGGAGACGAACAGGAAGCGCGGCGCATTCGCCGCGAAGCAGTCGGCGGCGCCAGCATGCACTACGGCTGCGCTTCGCGACAGCAGCTGCAACGCCTCACGAATCTGTCCCGGCAGCCGGGCCAGGCATTCGGGCGGGATCGCATCCTGGCGGTGGCCGGTCACCCCGACGCACAGCGCGAACGGGATTTTCGGCGGAGATTCCGACGCAACAACCTTCGCCGGCTCCGCCCTCGATTCAGGTGGTGCTATCTCCGGACTCCTCAGGCGAAGTGGCGGCCCCCCGTCACCTGCCTTCGAGACCTTAACGAATGGCCGGATGTCTGCAATGGGTCGAAAACGAACGTTCCGCGGCACGTCGCGTGGCGAGCGAAATTTGGGTTATTGCGCGCAACTGGTCCGCAATCCCAGAACCTGGAAAGTGAGTGGAGGTGCGGCCAGTCTAGGAAGCAAAGGTCTCTGCAACCCTCATGTACATTTCGAAGCCCGGGACGAGTTCGGCAAAGTAATTGAAAATCTTCATCTTCCGGTGATCCCATGATTCGACTGACAGCAACCGTTAAAAACACGACTGGCAATACGAGGCATTGGCGCGCCGTAACAGATGGGAGTGAGAGGCGCATTGAGGATGCTGGAGCTGCCGTGCGAGTTGAAATTGTCGAAGAAGACTCAGGAATATTTCTCCTGAGGTTCGACAGTCTGGACGTATGTATCGCTGATACTTGGCATGAAAACATTAAGGCCGCGAAAGAGCAGGCTGCGTTCGAGTATGGATTAACAGAGGGCGATTGGCAGGCGTTGGATTAATGCGCTTAAGTCGGACAACCCCCTCAGCGCATGTCGCCTTTCGTTACAGCTAACCCGATTCTGGACCGCCCGCTATCGGCCACAATCGCCCGTTCGTCACTCATGACATTTCCGTGTTTATGTCATGAGTGGGCGATCGCACGGCTCCCCGGAACGCGTGGCGGCCGAAACTGTCCACTTCAGTGCCTCCAGAGACTTCGTGGAAAGATTGCCGTAGATTCGGCACCACCAGGCGGTCTCCGCGTACGGTTACGCTTCAGAAAACCCCCAGAACTGCGCCATTTCGAGTCCAGTCTGAGTAGAGACTGAAAGACTGAAATGTGGGTGGAGGCCCGAGCCGGAATCGAACCGGCGTGCAAGGATTTGCAGTCCTCTGCGTAACCACTCCGCCATCGGGCCGAGGCGTGGCCATGTCCCCGACATCGCGTCCGGGGTCAAGCGGGGCCTTGGGATTCGGCCGGCCTTGAAATTCGCTGGGGGCGTTCACCATTCTACGAACGGCGGTTGGCGCGGTGCCAAGCTGTCGATATGAGCAGCCTTGCATCCAAGGTGTATTAGCGGCATATTACAGTCATGACGGTCCAGGTTCCCATTCCCGACTTCGCGGCCGCCCGGCGGGCGATGATCGACAGCCAATTGCGGCCGGTCGGAGTGACCGACGCAGCCGTGCTGGCGGCGATGGATTCGGTCCCGCGCGAGCAGTTCGTACCCGAGACCGTTCGGCCGCTGGCCTATGCCGACCGTTCGCTCAGCCTCGGCGGCGGCCGCTTCCTCGCCGCTCCCGCGGTGCTTGGGCAATTGCTCACCGAGATGGTCCCCGCGCCGGGCGAGCGCGCGCTCGTGATCGGCGCCGGAACCGGATACTCGGCCGCGGTGCTGGCGGCGATCGGGTGCGACGTCGTCGCGCTCGAAAGCTCAGCCGAGCTTGCCGCGCGCGCCGGCGAACTCGGCGTCCGCATGGTCGAAGGACCGCTCGAAGCCGGTCACAAGGCCGGTGCGCCTTACGATCTCGTCCTGATCGACGGCGCGGTCGAGCAGCTGCCGGATACGATCATCGCCCAGCTGGCGGACGGCGGACGGCTCGGCGCGGCGCTGGGCGACCGCGGCACGACGCGGCTGATCGTCGGCCAGAAGGTCGCGGGAGCGTTTGGGTATCTGTCGATCGCCGATGCCGGGGTCGCCCCGCTGCCCGGCTTCTCGCGGCCGCGGCCGTTCACGTTCGAAAGGTAGAAATTGGTGCTGCGTAAGCTTGTTTTGGGATCGCTGGCCGCGGCGCTGATGGCGGGGACGGCCGCGGCCGACACGCTGCGCGAGGCCTTGGTCTCGACCTATCGGACCAACCCGACGATCACCGGCCAGCGCGAGACGCTGCGTGTGAACGACGCCAATGTCGCGATCGCCCGCGCCGCCGGCCGGCCGCAGGTCAGCGCCACGGTCGGCCTCAACCGCGACCTGACGCGGAGCGGGATCCTTGATACCGGCGGCAAGGGCCCGACCGCGTCCGTCGGCGTCGATCTGAGCTATCCCTTGTTCAACGGCGGCAGTGTCAAGAACAACGTCCGCGCCGCCCAGACCCGGGTCGAAGCCGGGCGCGCGACGCTGCGCGCGGTCGAGGGCGACGTGTTCACCGAAGCGGTCGCCGCCTACATGGACGTGATCCGCGACCGCGCCGTCGTCGAGCTGGATACCAACAACGTGCAGGTGCTGACCACTAATTTGGAGGCGACCCAGGACCGCTTCCAGATCGGCGATTTAACCCGCACCGACGTCGCCCAGTCCGAGGCCCGCCTGCAGCTCGGCCGATCGCTGCTTGCCACCGCGCAAGGCCAACTGGCCGGAAGCGAAGAGACTTATCGCCGGGTGATCGGCAAGCGCCCTGGTGTACTGGCACCGCCGCCGCCGCTGCCGCCGCTACCTGCGACGCCTGAGGAAGCGACGCGGATCGCCTTGGTCAACAACCCCGACCTGATCTCGATCAATCGGCAGGCTTCGGCCGCCGGTTTCGACGTTCGAGTCGCCCGGGCGGGGCGGCTTCCGACGGTGTCCGGCGACGTCAGCGGCACTTATGTCAACGAACTCGGCGGAAACACCGCCGCGTTCCCGAGCACTGGGAGCCAGACCTCCGCCGGCCTCAACGCCCGCATCCCGCTCTACCAGGGCGGGCTGCCGGCGGCGCGGATCCGTTCGGCGCAGGCGCTCGAAGGCCAGCTTCTCGAGCAGACCGTCGCCACCGAACGGGCGGTGGTCTCGACCACCCGCTCGGCGTTCGCCAGCTATCAGGCGGCGCAGAATGCGATAGCGTCGAACGGGGTGGCGGTGCAGGCCAACGAGCTGGCGCTCGAAGGCGCCCGCGCCGAGCGCAGCGTCGGCACCCGCACCGTGCTGGACGTCCTGAATGCCGAGCAGGAGCTGCTGAACTCGCAGGTCGCGCTGGTGACGGCCAAGCGCGACGCCTACGTCGCCGGCTTCCAGCTGTTGAACGCGATGGGCCAGGCGGAAGCCGCCGATCTCGGGCTGGAAGGCGGGCCGCTCTACGATCCGCTCGGCAATTATCGCCGCGTGGCCGGCAACTGGAGCGATTGGGCCAACGATCCGCGCCACCTGCCGGTCGCGACCCGCACAGTGACCCCTGAAGAGGCTCCGGTTCCCGCAGGGGTGACACCGCCGTCGCAATAAGCGATAGCATTTCGCCATGCAGTCGCCCGGCCGCGAACCCTCGATGGAAGACATCCTTGCGTCGATCAAGAAGGTGATCGCGGAGGAGAAGGACTTGCGCACACATCCGCCCGCCACCGCGGCGCCGCAGGAGGACACGCTTCCCGAGGACAGCGAGGACGAGATCCTCGAGCTCGACGAGCCGCTGGCGCCGCCGGTCGACCTGGGTCCGCCCCTGCTCGACGAGGCGATCGCCGACACCAGCCGCCATTCGCTGGAGACGCTGTCGACCATCGCCGCCACCGCTCCCGCGCCGCCGCCGGTCAACCCGCTCGAGGAGATGATTCGCGAGCTGCTCCGGCCGATCCTCAAGCAGTGGCTCGACGATCATTTGCCGGGGGTCGTCGACGAGCATGTCAAACGCGAGATCACGCGCATCACCGGACGCCCGCTTTAGTCCCCCAGATTGCCGCCAAGGTTGATGCTGCGCTGCAGCGCGGTTAGGCGCGGCCCATGACGTCGCTTGCCAAGACCTTCGAGCCCGGGCCGATCGAGCAGCGCTGGTACGAGCATTGGGAGAGGCGCGGCCTGTTCCGGCCCGAGCGCGGCGACGCCGAACCGTGGACCATCGTCATGCCGCCGCCGAACGTCACCGGCAGCCTCCACATCGGCCATGCGCTCGACATCACGCTGCAGGACGTGCTGGTCCGCCACTCGCGCATGCGGGGCAAGGACGCGCTGTGGGTGGTCGGCACCGACCACGCCGGCATCGCCACCCAGATGGTGGTCGAGCGCAACCTCGCCAGCCAGGGGATCAGCCGCGCCGAGATCGGCCGCGAGGCGTTCCTCGAGCATGTCTGGGAGTGGAAGGCGCAGTCGGGCGGCGCTATCACCCGGCAGCTGCGGCGATTGGGCGCGTCGTGCGACTGGGCCAACGAGCGCTTCACGATGGACCCGGGATTCCAGCGCGCGGTCACCTACGCGTTCGTCGAGCTTTACAAGCGCGGGCTCGCCTATCGCGACAAAAGGCTCGTCAACTGGGACCCCAAGTTCCAGACCGCGATCAGCGACCTCGAGGTCGAGACGCGCGAGGTCCAGGGCCAGTTCTGGCACATCCGCTACCCGCTGGCCGACGGCAGCGGGCACGTCAGCGTTGCGACGACGCGGCCCGAGACGATGCTCGCCGACATGGCGGTCGCGGTGCATCCGCAGGACAAGCGCTACAAGGCGATCGTCGGCAAGCAGGTGAAGTTGCCGATTACCGGACGGTTGGTACCGGTGATTACCGACGAGCATGCCGACCCCGAGCTCGGCAGCGGCGCGGTCAAGATCACGCCGGGCCACGACTTCAACGATTTCGAGGTCGGCAAGCGGGCGGGGTTCAAGCCGGCCGAGATGCTCAACATGCTCGATGGACAGGCTCGGGTTGTGCAGACTGCGGACGGGCTGATTCCGGAGGCGCTGATCGGCCTGACGCGCGAAGACGCCCGCAAAAAGGTCGTCGAACTACTGGAAGCCGAGGGCGCGCTGGTTTCGGTCGAGGGCCGGGTGATCGCGACACCCTTCGGCGACCGCTCGGGCGCGGTGATCGAACCATGGCTGACCGACCAATGGTATGTCGACGCGGCCAAGCTCGTCGTTCCGGTCATCAAGGCGACCAAGGCCGGCGCGATCAGGATTGTCCCGGACACCTGGTCCAAGACCTGGTTTAACTGGCTCGAAAACATCCATCCATGGTGCGTGTCGCGGCAATTGTGGTGGGGGCACCGGATTCCGGCCTGGTACGACGACGACGGCAATATCTTCGTCGCGGAGAGCGAAGCGGAAGCGCGGCGCGAGGCCGGCGATCGGCCGTTGCGGCAGGACGAGGACGTGCTCGACACGTGGTTCAGCTCCGCGCTGTGGCCGTTTGCGACGTTGGGCTGGCCCGACGCAACCGAGGAGCTCAAGCGGCACTACCCCAACGACGTGCTGATATCGGGCTTTGACATCCTGTTCTTCTGGGATGCGCGGATGGCGATGCAGGGCTTGGAGTTCATGCACGAGGCGCCGTGGAAGACGCTCTATCTCCACGGGCTGGTCCGTGACGCGCACGGGCAAAAAATGTCCAAGTCGAAGGGCAACACGGTCGATCCGCTGGGCCTGGTCGACCGCTTCGGCGCCGACGCGGTGCGCTTCACCATGGCGGCGATGGAGAGCCAGGGCCGCGACATCAAATTGGATGAGAAAAGAGTCGAGGGCTACCGCAACTTCGCGACCAAGCTGTGGAACGCGGCGCGCTTCCTGCAGATGAACGGGGTCGGCGCGAGCGCGAGCATCGCCGCGCCCGAGGCGAAGCTGCCGGTCAACCGCTGGATCATCGGCGAGGTGGTCGAGACGCTTAGCCGGCTCGACCGCGCGTTCGACGAGCTGCGCTTCGACGAGATGGCCAACGCGATCTACCATTTCGTCTGGGACAGCTTTTGCGACTGGTACGTCGAGCTGGTGAAAGGCGCGTTCGACGACGAGACGCGAGCCGTCGCCGCCTGGGCGTTCGACCAGATCCTGGTGATGCTCCACCCGTTCATGCCGTTCGTCACCGAGGAATTGTGGGGGGCGATGGGGGAGAGGCCGTATGAGTTGATCGTCGCGAAATGGCCCGCGCCGGAAGCTAAGAAGGACAAGTCGGCGAAGGCCGAGATCGAACGAGTTATTGAACTCGTGTCAGATATTCGCGCGCAAAGAATCGAGATCGGCATTCCCGCCGGAGCCAAGTTGCAAACAACCGTTTTCTCAGATGAGGCCAGGGAACTCCCGTGGCTGAATCGTCACAGGGCCTACGTTACTCGCTTGGCGCGCATTGTTCCTGTGACTACTCACGTCGTCTCGCGGGACGTCCCCGGTGGAATTCTTGAGTCACAGGAGCCCGAGGAAGCCGACGAGTTTTCGCTGATCATCGGCAACAAGCGACTGTGGAATTCATCTATCCAGCTCCCATCCGGCGGACTTGTTCTGAGCGCTAATGTCGAGACGTTGGTCGACCTCGACGCCGAGAAGGCTCGCCTCTCGAAAGCGCTCGCGGCGGCGGAGAAGGACCGTGACGGCCTTGGCGCGCGGCTCGATAACCCGGCATTCGCCGAGCGCGCCAAGCCCGAGGCGGTGGAAAAGGCCCGCGCCGACCATGCCGAGCGCGCCGCCGAAGCCGAGCGGCTGCGTGCGGCGCTGGCGCGGCTGGGCTGACTTTACGGGGTCGTTTCGGCGAGATTCGACTTGTATTTGGTGTTGGTCTGCCGGTCGTTGAGCTCGATGTAGACCCAGCTCGGCGGAACCACGTCTTCTTCCGTCGCAAACCAGATCTTCCCAAGGTCGTCGGGGGAGCCCAACGCGCAGAAGCCGTAGAGACGCTTGCCGGTTGAATCGTAGAAATCGACCCAGGTGCGCGATGAGTTCGTGTTCAGCCCGCACGGCGGCAAATTGGGAGCCGCCGCGAACATCGCGGCTGGATATTGATCCTTGTTTTGCACGTCATAATTGTGGCGGATCCAGTTCTTCCCGCCCGTCGAATAGGCTTCGTTTCCTTTCAGATAGAGCACTGGATTTGGCGGCGTGGAAGGCCCGCAAGTCATCAATGTGGAAGCGAGCAATGCGGCGAGCAGCCAGTTTCTAGTTTGCATGACAACGATCCCTTCCTCGACGGAATCGGCACCGGCTTAGGATGTCACTAATCGGGCGGCGGGGCAATTGAGCAGGCGCCCGCACACTTGCGCCTGTGCCGGCGCGCGCTACACCTCCGCGCCAAATGAGCCAGCCCAGCTTTCCGGCGCTGCGGATGCGGCGCGGCCGATCGAGCCCGTGGATGCGCGCCATGCTGGCCGAGCACCGGCTGCATCCGAGCGACCTCCTGTGGCCGCTGTTCGTGTGCGAGGGCGACGACTGCGAACAGCCGATCGCCTCGCTGCCGGGAGTCAGCCGGTGGAGCGTCGACCGGCTGGCGGGACGAGCGAAGGAAGCGGCCGCGCTCGGCATCCCGTGCGTCGCGCTGTTCCCCAACACGCCCGAGGCGCTGCGCACCGAGGACGCCAGGGAAGCGCTCAATCCGGACAATTTGATCTGCCGCGCGATCCGCGCGATCAAGGATGCAGTGCCGGAGATCGGCGTGCTGACCGACGTCGCGCTCGATCCGTACACGGCCCACGGCCATGACGGGGTGATCGACGAGCGCGGCCGGGTGATCAACGACGACACGGTCGCCATCCTCGCCGAGCAAGCGCTGGTCCAGGCCGCCGCCGGCGCCGACATCGTCGCCCCGTCGGACATGATGGACGGCCGCGTCGGCGCGATCCGCGCGGCACTCGAGGCGGCCGGCCACCACGATGTCGCGATCATGGCCTATGCGGCCAAATATGCGTCGGCGTTCTACGGGCCGTTCCGCGACGCGGTCGGCTCGGCCGGGCGGCTGAAGGGCGACAAGCGCGGTTACCAGATGGACCCGGCCAACGGCGCCGAGGCGTTGCGCGAGGTCGCGCTCGACATCGCGGAAGGCGCCGACATGGTGATGGTCAAGCCGGGGCTCGCCTATCTCGACGTGCTCGCCCGCGTGAAGGACCGCTTCGGCGTGCCGACCTTCGCTTATGCGGTGTCGGGCGAATATGCGATGATCGAGGCTGCGGCGGCGGCGGGCGCGGCCGATCGCGATGCGCTGATCCTCGAAACGTTGATCGCCTTCAAGCGCGCCGGCGCGACCGGCGTTTTGACCTACCACGCGCTGGAGGCGGCAACGCTGCTCAGCGGCTAGCCGCCGAGGCGGGCCTGCAATTCGTCGACCAGCTGCGCCTGGCGGCGGTCGATTGCTCCGACCTCGGCCGCGGCGGCGGCGATCGCGGCGAGGTCGGCGGGCGCAATCCCGCCCTTGGTTTGAAGCGCCGTCGCGGCGAGGCCGTCGATGTCGCCCAGCGCTCGAGCTGCCGGCCCGCGCGCGGCGACGGCCGCCGACAAGGCTTGCTGGGCGAGGATCCAGCCTTCGCTCTGGGGTGCGCCGGCCGCTGCGGCGAGCCGCTGCGCCTCTCCCGCCGCGACGACGAACGCGCTTTCCCCGCCGCGCGCCTGGCCAATCAGTTCGGCGAGGCGGGTGGCGAGGACGGGATCGGCCGGCCTCTCGACGACGGTGCCGACGACCGGCACCCGCGGGTCGACCGCCTCGGCGGCCCTTGGAGCCAGCGACGGCGCGCGAGCCGGAGGCGCGGCGCAGCCGGCGATCGCGAGGAGCAGGATGAGTGCACTAGGGCGGGCGAACGGCATGTCGGCCCTGCGTTTAAGATCGCTTGGCCGGGCGCGCAATTGCCGCGGGGAGCGTGGCCGCCGAAGGGTTGCGCGGTCCCCGGCAGGACCCTATGTCGCCGCGTGCCCTTCTTGGGTAGCGCGCGCCCGTAGCTCAGCTGGATAGAGCATCAGACTACGAATCTGAGGGTCGGACGTTCGAATCGTTCCGGGCGCGCCAACTCTTCGGCATAGGGAATGGGCTGAGGTTTAGCGGTCGCCGGGACGGCGAATGTGTTGGGGGACGCTGCTAAAGCGGCGAATTCGAAAGCGGGCGAGCTTCAGGCGTTGGCGAGAGTAATCGAACTGGCCGCGCGCTCCGCGAAATCCTTGGCGAGCTTGGCGTGCCAGGTGCGCGCCTGTTCTGTCATCGCCCGCTGAGCAGCCATGCGCTCCTCGATGGCCCTGCGGCGATAATACCGCTCGTTCGACTCCATGTCCTGCCCCTCCACGCCACAGTCGCTAAAGGCGACAATGACCCCCGATTCGCTAACCGACAGTTAAAATTCCGGAGTGTGCCAAGGTGAGGCAGAACTGTGCCATGAAGACACAGATTAGGGATAATATTCAATGAATAGGCGGTTTCGGCGTTCGCCGTCGCAACTTATAAGGTGATCCTCAGTTTGGAGCCGAAACGGTTTCAGGGAAGGTCACTATGTTCAACACGCTCGATACGCGCCCCGGCCAGTTCAATCCGGCCACGCGCGGTTACCACGCGGTGTACCGTGACAATGAGGTCAATCACTGCCCCGGCTGCGGCCGGACGCACTGGTATCTCGGCCGGGTCCTGGCCGAATGCGCGTTCTGCTCGACCGCGCTGCCGCTGCAGGAGAGCTTCCGCCACGGGCCGGCTCCGGCACCCGTGTTCCGCCGTTCGCGCCCGGTCTACGAGGCGCTCGACGCCGCCTGAACAGTTTCGTTTTGAGAGCCTGCGTGTGCGCTGTATGATGCAGCCCATGCGCAGGCTTTTTTTCGCGCTCGCCGCGACCCTCACTATCCTGTCGCCCGCACCCGCGATGGCCGGTGCCGGCAGCTTCACCATCGTCAACGCCACCGGGCTCGACATCAAGGCGCTGTCGATCCGGCGCTTTGGAACCAGCGGCTGGCAGCCGCTGGCGGCGGCGCCACGCGCCGGGGCGCGGGGATCGGTGCAATTCTCCGACACCGATTGCGCGTTTGATATTCAGGGCACCCTTGCGGGTGGCGTCACGGCCGTGTGGTCGGGCGTGAATCTCTGCGAAGCGAAAGCGGTGACCTTGAACCGAAACGACTCGGGCGCAGCCTGGGTCGACTACGACTGAGCGACGGACGGCGCTGCATCGGCGGCGCATAGATCCCTGCCTTG
>Ga0255310_10000112_pt1 | contig 14881 bp, 9 predicted proteins | sample EtOH1_T0_E1_meta_FD_201359 | JGI IMG/M metagenome (GOLD analysis project Ga0255310, IMG submission 201359) | Sandy soil microbial communities from University of British Columbia, Vancouver, Canada - EtOH1_T0_E1 | ecosystem: Engineered > Artificial ecosystem > Sand microcosm > Unclassified ...
TTGAGGCGGTACTGCAGGCCGCCCTCGGTGGTCGGCATCAGCTTGAGCTCGCGCGCGGCCATGATGAGCCACTGGCGCTGCTGGCGGTTGCCGGCCATGTACATCTTGAAGGTCTTGGTGTCGAAGTACTCGCTGTAGCGCTTCAGCACGTTCCGGGCGTGCTCCAGGCTGCTGATCTTCTCACTGCTGAAGACACCAGGACCGGTCGAATAAATCCGCGGCCCGATCGCCGAGCCGTTCTCGACGCGATCCTGATAGGTCAGCACGTCGGTGGTCGCGGTCTGCGGATCGCGGGTGGTGGTGACCCCGTAGGCCAGGTTGGCGAGGTAGATCCAGGGCTGTTGCCAGTGGATGCCCCAGGCGTTCCACATGTGGGAGTGGGTATCGACGAAGCCCGGGACGATGGTCTTCCCGCTCACGTCGATGACCCGGGCACCGGCGGGCTCCTGCCCGCGCGGGCCCACGCTCACGATCCGGTTGTTCCGGATGACCACGTCGCCGTTGTCGACTATTTCATACCCCTTCATCGTCACGACCTTGGCGCCGCGCAGCACCACGGTGCCCTGCGGAATGTCGCGCTGGGCCGAGATCTGCACCCGCTGCTCGATCGGGTGGTAGGCCAGCCGGACCCGGGTCGCAGAGTCGGCGTGCGCCAGGGTCAGGCTGTCGTCCACCGCCTGGGCACGATCGAGGTTGTAGGAGACGAAGGCGTTGCCGATGGACCAGTGGACGGTCCGGCCGTCGGCGCTCCAGACCGGGAACTCGCCGCCGATGTCGGTGAGCCGCCGCACCGGCACCGCTGCGCTGTCGGGCTTGCTGATGTTCACGACGGGGACGCTGCCGCCGGTCCGGGGGATGGGCACCACGTAGAAGTCGTAATCGAAGGCGACCAGCGCCCGGTCGCCCTTGGGCGACATCCAGATGGGGCCGGCGGTACGGCCCAGCGGCAGCTGCTCGCGGTCCTTCTCGTCCGGCATCCGCACGTCGCCGAAGGTCTTGCGGCCCCATGGGGTGAGCGGATCGCCGAACAGCGGGGCGCCGCGCTCCGTGAGGGTGAACGGCAGCGGCCCGAGCGCGCGCAGGTGCTGCTTCACGTCGGTGCCGTCCCAGCGCATGGATACCAGACCCTGCCCGAAGTCGAACGCGTAGATCCTGGTGGTATCGCCGTTGAAGTGGGGGTACCACTTGTTGCCGACGGGCGCGATGGTGGTCACCGACCCGCCCGTGGCCGGCACCCAGACGAAGGCCGCGCCGATGTTCGGGAAGAAGGGATCGATGCTCTCCTTCATGTCGCGGGCGGCGGACTTCACCGCCACGATGCGGCGGCCGTCGGGCGCCCAGGCCAGCATCTGGTAGAGCGCCGGCTCGGTGGTGAGCTGCGCCGGCGCGGCGCCCGCCGCGGCGAGGTTCACCCGCATGATCTGGCCGGCGTTCTCATCCCAGGTGGCGTAGGCGATGGCGCTGCCGTCGGGCGACCAGGTCGGGTAGTACTCGCCGACCGCGCTCTGGGTCAGACGGCGGGGCGGGCCGCCCGGCAGATCCTGCACGTAGATGCGGTCCAGCGCCGTGAAGGCGACCCGGCGGCCGTCGGGCGAGGGCACCGCGTCGCGGATCTGCTTCACCATGAAGCTGGGGCCGTCGTCCACGGGGTAGTCGAACTTGAGGCGGGGGCCGACCGCGACCTGCGCGTCCACGCTGAACGGGATCTTCAGCGCGGGGGTTCCGTCCACCGGGACCCGCCAGACCTCGCCGCCGTAGGAGATCACCACGGCCTTCGAGTCGGGGGTGAAGGAGTAACCCGGCAGCACGTCCATGTCGCCGTAGGATTCCTGCTCGTCGCGCTGGATCGGGAAGGCGAGCCACTTCTCTTCCCCGCTGGCCAGCTCGCGGATCCGCAGCCCGGTCTCAGCGTCGTGCCGGGAGCCGAAGGTGATCCACTTCCCATCGGGCGAGAGCGCCGGGCGGAAGGCCGAGCCGTAGCGCGAGGACATGATGGTGCGGGTGCCGGTCTCCCGGTCGTACACGGCGATCTGGTACTGGGGCATGACGGCGTTGTACTGCCAGCCGCCCGCGCGCTGCTCGTACCAGATGTAGCGTCCGTTGGGTCCGAAGGCCGGCCCCTCCTGGCGCAGCGTGGTGCCCGGCGCCGTTCCCACCAGCTGGAGGCCGTGCCCGCCGTGCACGTTGAAGAGCCAGAGCTTGTTGCCCGAGAACGGCGTGCCCTTGGCGGCGACCACGTAGTCGCCGTCGGGGGTCCACTCGGGCGAGAGGAACTCGTTATCTATCCCCTTGGTGAGCTGGAGCGTGTCCTTGCCGTCGAGCGAGAGAATCCAGAGGTTATCGTCGCCGCTCCGGTCCGAGACGAACACGATCCGCTTGCCGTCGGGGCTGAAGCGCGGCTGCATGTCGTGCGCGATCCCGCTGGTGAGCCGGCTCGCCTTCCCCCCGGTGATCGGCAGGGTGTAGAGATCGCCCAGCATGTCGAACACGATGGTTTGACCGTCGGGACTCACGTCGAGCGACATCCAGGTGGCCTTGCTCGTCGTGAAGGTCGCGTAGCGATCGGGCTGCAGGGGCAGGCCGGGCTTCGGCATCTGGCCTTGCGCCAGGCGGACGGTGGGGACGGAGAGGACGGTGAGGACGGTGAGGACAGCGAGCGCGCGGCCGACCATAAGATGGCTCCGCAGGATACGGGGACGGAAGGTCACGAAACGATGGCTCCGGCTGGCGGGGCGTGAGATTGTACGAAGACCGCGGGGGCGAAGATTCGGCTCGCGAACGCGGAAGGTTCTAGATTGCAAGATACGAGGAAAGGTGAAGGGTGAAAAGTGACTGTGGAGCTTGAAAGTGACCAGTGACCGGTGACCCCTGACCGGTGACCAGTAACCGCGTACCCCTCGCGGTAATGTTTGCGAGCCTAGTGTGCATGACGCGCGGGCTGGCCCAATCGTCGCTCCCTCCCGGCGCCGAAACCCGTTCCCTGCTTGGACAACCGCTGGTGCCCCCAGCGTTGCCTCCCGCAGTTCGCGAGGCCTACGAGCAGCGTCTCGCCGAGGCGCGGCGGGGGTACGAACATACGCCGAACGATGCCGACAGCCTGATTTGGCTGGGTCGGCGGATCGCCTACCTGGGCCACTACCGGGAGGCGATCGCCCTGTTCGGGGAAGGCATCCGGAAGCACCCCGCCGACGCCCGGATGTACCGCCACCGCGGCCACCGCTACATCACGCTGCGGCAGCTCGACCTGGCGATCGCCGACCTGGAGCGCGCCGACCGGCTGGAACGGGGCAAGCCGGACCGCGTAGAGCCCGACGGCCTGCCCAACGCGATGGGCATACCGACCAGCACGCTGCAGTCGAACATCCGCTACCACCTGGGGTTGGCCTATTACCTCCAAGGCCGCTTCGACCAGGCGGCGGTGTTCTATCGCCGGGATGTGGCGGCGGCCCGCGAGCGGGGGAACGCCGACATGCTGGTGGCCTCGAGCCACTGGCTCTACATGGCGTTGCGGCGGCAGGGGAAAGTCGCGGAGGCAGCCCGGGTGCTGGAGCCGATCACGCCGCAGCTCGCGGTGATCGAGAACGGCGTGTATCGGGATTTGCTCCTTATGTATAGGGCGGACGGGCGGTCGGGCGGTCAGGCGGAGGGTGCTGCTGACTCCGGCTCAGTTGAGGATGTCACCCGGGCCTACGGCGTCGGCAACTGGCACCTCTACAACGGCCGGCCCGAACCGGCATACGCCATCTTCCGGAAGATCCTGGAATCGCCGCAGTGGGGCGCGTTCGGCTACATCGCGGCGGAGGCGGAGCTGGCGCGCCGGCAAGAAACCCGGCTCCCCAACCTTCGCGTTTCGGCGCGCACCCCCTGCGAAGTCCATCCGGAGACCGCCGCGGAGACCGCCGACCTGTGGCTCGCGGCGCGACAAACGCTGGAGAGCGCGGCTCGAGCGGCGGAAGGCGTCCCGACCCTGCTGATCCGGGAATGGCGGCGCACGCTGGACGGCTCGCTGCGGCTGCGCTGGGAGCGCAGCGACACCTCGTTCGCCCGGACGCTGCATCCCTTCGAGAAGCCGCTGCCCGGCAACCTGGAGCGGGCGGGATACATCCAGCAGCGCGGCTGGACCACCGTGTTCTACGGTCCCGACGCCGGGTTACTGATCTCCGAGCGGTTCCTGCGCCGGCACTGCTTTACCCGGATTGCCGGCAGCGGCGCCTCGGCGGGACTGCTCGGCCTGGCCTTCGCGCCGCTCGCCGGCAGCGACCACACCGATGTGGCGGGTGTGCTGTGGATCGATCCGCTGCGCGGCGAGCTGCGCCACCTGGAATACCGCTGGACCCGCGCCCCGGAAGCAGCCCAGGCACCCAGCGTCGGCGGCCGCGCCGATTTCGTGCGGCTCAAGACGGGCGGCTGGATCATCCAGCGCTGGAATATCCGGATGCCCAGGCCGGAGGCCGGATTGGGCCGCGGCTTCGACGGCTACACCGACCAGGGCGGCGAAGTGCTGGCGGTGTCCGAAGCCAGGCGGGGGCGCCGGTGAGATTCCCCTCGATCACGATCGCGTGGCGACGTGCGCGGGAAACACTGCAACGCTTCCCGCTCGCCCTCTTGTGCGCATTCGCCGCGATGGGGCTGGTGCTGTACATGATCGACGCCTCCAAAGCCGACTGGCACCCGAGGCTGCTGGCGACCCTGATCCTGGGACTGGCCGGGTTCAGCAGCAGCGTCACCACCGCGGAGCGAAAGGCGATCCCGGACGGGCGGCGCTGGGCCTTCGACGCGCTGCTCGCGCTCGGGCTCGGCCTGGTGTACTGGGCCTCGCTCGGTTGGCCCGACAGGCTGGCCTTCTTCCGCTTCGCCCAGCTGCTGGTGATCGCGCACCTCGCCGCGGCAGCCGCGCCCTACCTGGGGCCGGGCGGGTTACGCGGCTTCTGGCAGTTCAACCGGTTCCTGTTCCTGCGCTTTCTGGTGGCAACGCTGCACGCGGGCGTGCTGTTCGTCGGGTTGGCGGTGGCGCTGGCCGCGATCGACAAGCTGTTCGGGGTGCACGTGCGGCCCGAACGCTACGGGCAGCTCATGACGGTGCTCGCGCTCGGATTCCATCCCTGGTTCTTCCTCTCCGGCGTCCCCCGCGATCATGCGGAGCTGGACGCGCTGGAGGACTACCCCACCGGGCTCAAGGTGTTCACCCAGTACGTGCTGATTCCGCTGGTCGCCATCTACCTGGTGATCCTGACCGCCTACCTCGGCAAGGTGCTGATCACCCGGAGCTGGCCCAGCGGCTGGATCGGCTATCTCGTCTCGAGCGTTTCGCTCACGGGGGTGCTGGCGCTCCTGCTGGTGCACCCGATCCGCCAGCGGGAGGACAGCCGCTGGGTCAAGGCGTACGGCCGCTGGTGGTTCGTGGCGCTGTTGCCGGCGCTGGCGATGCTGCTGCTCGCGGTGGCCAAGCGGATGGGACAGTACGGCGTGACCGAGCCGCGCTATTTCCTGCTGGTGCTGGCGCTCTGGCTGCTGGGGCTCGCGCTCTATTACATCTGGAGCGGATCCGACAACATCAAGCTCATCCCGATCAGCTTAGGGGTAGTGGCGGCGCTCACCGCGCTGGGACCCTGGGGCGCCTACGCCGTGTCGAAGCGGAGCCAGACCTCGCGGTTCGCCAGCATTCTGACCGCCAACGGCATGGGAACGGTGGGGGCGCCCTCGCGCCCCACCAAGGCGGTCCCGCTCGACGACCGCCGGGAGCTGAGCGCGATCCTGCGTTACCTGCGGGAGACCCACGGACCGGCGACTGTCGCGCGGGTGCTGGGCGTCCCGGCAGACTCGATCGCGGCGTGGGAGCAGAACGATGCGAGCGGCAGCGACGACCCCATCGCCTTCCGGGCGCTGAACCGGCTCGGGGTGCCGTACGTGAGCCGCTGGGACCGCGGGCCCGGCGCCGGAGGCAGCAATTACTTCTGGGGGAACTACGCTGCGCAGCGAGGCCTGGTGGTCAGCGGATTCGACGTCACCCGGGAGATGAGCTACCCCGGGCTGGGCTGGATCGGGACGGCAACGGATTCGGTCCAGCTCACCCGCGACTCCACGATGGTCGTCACGGTGCGGCACGACGGCGCGGCGGTGCTCTCGCTCGATCTCGGGGCGGCGCTGCACAACGCGCTCCCGGAGGATACACTAACCCGCAGGGGCTCGGGGCCGCTGTTTGCGCCCATCGTCGTGGAGGGCGCCGGCGGCGGCATCCGGGTGCGCTGGGTGCTGAATCAGGTGGGGGGACGTGTCGTGGCGGGCCGGCTGGAGCTGCAGAGCGGGAACGGGCCGGTCCTGGTCGGGGGACTGGCCCCCCAGCGCTGACGCAACCCGATCGCCGGGCCGGCAGTCTAACCGGACACGCCGTCACGCTGGGAGCAATTCCGATGAGGCCATTGTGGCAAGGCCCCCTAGTCACCCTGGTACTACTCGCCGGCTGCGGCGGAGCCGCGGCCAGCAACCTCGCCCGCGCCCGCACCGACACCCTGCCCGGCGGCACTATCCGGGTCAGCAACGAGGCGCCGACCGCCTGGACCGATTCCACCGGCGTGCTGGTGGAAGCGGGCCGCTTCCAGGGCGAAGACGGTACCGCCGCCGAGCTGGGCGATCCGCGCAGCATCGCGGTGGACGGTCAGGGCCGCATCTACGTCGTGGATTCCAAGCCTGCCGCCATCAAGGTATTCAGCCCCGACGGCAAGCTGGTCCGCAGCATCGGCCGCGAAGGCGAGGGGCCGGGCGAGTTCCGGGTGGGGTTCATCGCCGTGCGGGGCGAGCGCCTGGTGTTGCATGACCCCAGGGTGGCGCGCACCTCGGTGTTCGACACCGCCGGGAATTTCCTGCGCGGGTGGCACTCCTCCTGTTGCTACTGGGCCGATATCCAGCTCGACCGGCAGAACCGGATCTACGTGCCCAGCATGGTGGTCAGCCAGCCGGGGGAGAAGAGCCGCGGCACCGCCTACGTACGCTGGTCGCTGGACGGAGTCGCGCTGGATACCCTGTGGCTGCCGCGGCGCGATCCCAGCAAGGTCTGGTCGGTGGAGCTGAAGCAGGGCGGCAAGATGGTGTCGGGGATGTCCACCGGCGTGCCGTTCCTGCCCAGCACGGTGGGAGCCCTCCACCCGGACGGCGGCTTCGTCTACGGCTGGAACGGCGAGTACAAGGTGGTGCGGAGCGCCACTGGCCGCGACTCGGCGCGGATCTTCGGTCGAAGCTGGACGGCCGATCCGATCAGCGAGGCACGCCGCAGGAACGAGGTCGAGTCGCGCGTAAAGCAGTCGGCGGAATCCTACGGCGAGGCCAACGTGCGGAGCGCCTTCCGGTTCGAGGATGTCCCCACCACCCTCCCCGCCTATCTGAGCGTGCGGGTGGACGAGGCAGGGAGGGTGTGGGTGCGCCGCTATCCCGTGGCCGATACGACCGTCACCCGTTACGATGTATTCGATTCCAGCGGCGCGTACTTGGGCCCGGTGAGCGTGCCGTTCAAGCTCAACGAGTGGGGTAATCAGGCCTGGACCAGGGACGGCCTGGTCACCATCATCGAGGACGCCGAAGGCCGCCCCACTGTGGTGCGAATGCGCTTCGCCAGCAAGAACCCGTAACCCCGCAGGAGCCGCGATGCGTCTCTCCCGATCCCTCACACTCGCACTGACATTCTCGATCGCCTGCTCCGGCCCCGAACCCGCCCCCAGCATCGAAGAGACCAGCTTCGCGCCCTCGCTCGGCGTGGATCTCGCCGCCAGCACCAAGACGACCGGCGGCTTGTACTATCGCGATCTGTCCGTGGGGTTCGGGGCCGTCGTCACGAGCGGACAGCAGGTTCAGGTGCATTACACCGGCTGGCTGGCCAACGGCAGCCAGTTCGACAGCAACGTCGCGGGCCAGACGCCGTATTCCTTCCACCTGGGTGCGGGTGAGGTGATCCAGGGGTGGGATTTGGGAGTGCCGGGCATGCGGGTGGGTGGGCAACGCCAGCTCATCATCCCGCCGGCGCTCGGATACGGCGCCGCCGGTTCCGACCCCATCCCGGGCAATGCCATCCTGGTCTTCAAGGTCGAGGTGGTCCTCGCGCAGTAACCCGGCTCAGGGGTCCTGCGCCACCTCGTTCCAGCGGGCGAGGGCGGCATCGAGGTCCTTCCTGGCCAGCCTGAGCTCTCCATCGAGTCGGCCTGCCTGACGGGCACCTTCCGCGCCGCTCGCGTACAACGTCGGATCGTGCAACGCGGCCTCGAGCTCGGAGATGCGCCCCTCCAGCCGGTGCACTTCAGCTTCGCGCTGTGCCAGCTCGCGCTTCCGGGTTCGCCGGACTTCCTCCCCTTCCCGTTTCCGCTCGGCGTCCTGTTTCGCTCCATCGCGAGCCGCCAGCCGGCCCGCCGAAAGCGCCGCCAGTCGTTCCCGCTCGCGGCGAGCCGCACGCTCGGCGGCGTGGGCTTCCCATTCCACGAAGGGACCGCCGTAGTCCTCCAGCCGGTTGCCGTCGAACCCCCAGACCCGCGTCGCCAGCTCGCGGAGGAAGGCGCGGTCGTGGCTCACCAGCAGCACGGTCCCGTCGTATTCCTCGATCGCGTCCTCCAGGGCCTCGATGGATTCCACGTCGAGGTGGTTGGTGGGCTCGTCGAGCACCAGCAGGTTGGCGCCGCTCAATGTCAGCAGCGCCAGGGCAACGCGGGCGCGCTCGCCGCCCGAGAGCACCGCGGTACTGCGCTGCACCTCATCGCCCGAGAAGCCGAAGCAGCCGAGATGGTTCTGGATCGCCCCCCGATTCCAGGAAGGTCGGAGATCAGCGATGCAGTCATAGATGCTGCGGTCGGTGGGGACCTGGGCCAGGTCCTGGCGGAACCAGGCGGCCGTCACGCCGGCACCCAGCTCGCCGTGACCGGAGGCGGGCGGCTGAGCGCCGAGCAGGGTGGCGAGCAGAGTGGTCTTGCCGGCGCCGTTGGGACCCACCAGGGCGACCACGTCACCCCGGCGCACCACCGAGGAGAATCTCTTGACCAGCACCCGGTCTCCCGCGCTCACCGTCAGATCCTTGGCCACGACCACCTGGTCGCCGCCCCGCTCGGCGGCCTGGAGCTGGAGCACCATGGCGCCGGCCTCGCCCGGGGGCGGAGACAGGCGCGGCAGCCGCTCCAGCCGCGCGCGACGGCCCTTGGCCTGCGCGCTCATGCGGCCGGCCAGGTTGCGGCGGATGTAGTCCTCTTCCTTGGCGATGGCCTTGCGCTGCTGCGCGACCTGGCGCTCCAGGGCGAGCTGGCGCTCGGCGCGCTGGGTCACGAAGGAGGTGTAGCCGCCCCGGTAGGAGACCGCGGTCCCGCCGGAAAGGTGGAGCACGTGGTCCACCGAGTCGTCGAGGAAAGCCCGGTCGTGGCTGATAATCAGCACGGTCTCGCCGAACTCGCCCAGGTAGCGCTTGAGCCACGCGATGGTATCGAGATCGAGATGATTGGTGGGCTCGTCCAGCAGCACCAGGTCGGCCGGCGCGGCGAGCTGGGCCGCGAGCCCGATCCGCCCACGCTCTCCGCCGGATAGTCCGGCCAGCTCGCGGGTGCGTGACTCGTCCGCGTCGAAGCCGAGGCCCTGGAGCACCGCATCCACCCGGGCGTGGAACTGGTAGCCGCCGGCGTGGGCAAAGCGCTCCTGGTCCCGCCCGTAGCGCTCGATGTCCTCGTGCCCCACCTGCTCGCCCAGCTCGGCGAGACGCTCTCCCTGACGGGTCAGCTCCAGCTCCAGGCCGAGCAGCTCGCGATAGCCCTGGGCTGCGGCGTCCCAGACGGTGAGGGCGGTGCCGAAATCGCGGTACTGGTCCAGCATCGCGATGCGCAGGTTGGGCTGTCGCGCGATGATGCCCCGGGTGGGCTCCAGGGTCCCCGCGATCAGGTGGAACAGGGTGGTCTTGCCGCTTCCGTTGCGGCCCACGATCCCCCAGCGCTCACCGGCGCTCACCGTGAATCCGACGTCGCGCAGCAGGGTGGTGGCGCCGAATTCCACGGCGAGATCAGAGACGGAGAGGATGGTCATGGGCGGGGTGAACAATAGCCGCGCCTTGGCCTGATATAGGTGCATTGACAGGTCGCGAGGGTCTTCCCAACTTGGGTGCGGACCCGGCGGTCCGTCATCGCCGGGATGCCTTGTCGGGTGGCGCAAAGGCGAACACCGGATGAAGGCGCGTGGGCCCAGAGCCGGGCCGGCGCGCCTTTCGTGTTTGTGGGAGTCGCGTTGAGCGTCTAGAGGAATCGGCGATCGCATGGGGAACTACAGTCCGGGCAACTTGGCCGGTGAAGTCATATGAGGCAGACGGTGGTCGCAGGAGCGGCAAAGGCGTGTGCGCGGGCCCAGTCCAGGCCGGCGCACGCGCCTGTCGCGTTTCGGGAGTCAACCAGCACGCGCCTGGCCGCCGGCACCACGGCCCACGGAAGCCATTAATCGCCCCGAGGAGACGACGATGATGCATTCGGACGACCGCGAGAGGAACTATGACAGCGACGACGAGCAGGCCGAGAACTTCGACCAAGCGGAACCCGAGACCGAGGACATGGCCTCGGCAGCCGAGCCGAAACCGGACCGATCGCGCTTCGAGAGCGGCGGGCGCACCGACACCAAGTCCGTCGCATCAGGCCGTCAGCACACCGGCAGCAAGCGTTCCGTTGAAGGTGGAGGAAAGCGATCTACTCGGCGTACCAGCCACCGCTCTTCGCGCTGAGCTGGAAGCCAGGGCGTCCTATACGTCCTGGCTGCTGGAAGGCTCGCTGGCAGGGGCGGGGGCGGTCGGGATCGGGTTGAGCGGGATCGCGACAACCACGACGGAGCTCGCCACGATTCTGTTCACGTTGTCCCTGGCGGGACTGGTAACCTTGCTGGCAGCGGAGACCAAAGCGAAGCGGCGCTGGACGCTGCAGTAGCAGCGGGTGGGGTGGGGCGGCGGGGGAAAGCTTGGAGGGCCCGGGACTGTTTTCCGGGCCCTTCGAGCGTTCAGTGGTTGTGCTCGCCGGGAGGAGCGCCGAGCGCCACCTTGCGGAAGGGCACCGGAGGCCGCTCCAGCGCCAGGGGCGCGGCACCCTGCTTGATGTGATAGACGCGGTTGAGTCCGAGCGCCGGGTAGGACGTCGCGGTCCTTGCCGCGTCGGGCCAGCGGACCTTCAGCTCCTTGATCCGAGCCGCGCGGCCCAACCCGATGTGAAGCTGCAGGGGGCCGGAGCCGAAGGAGCCGCCGGTCCCCACGGTGCGCCAGACGCTCCGGCTGCCACCGCGGGCGTCGGTCACGACGACCTCGACCCGGGCGCCGATGGCGGAGCGATTGGCGGTGCTGCCTTCCAGCTCCAGCCCGATCCAGGCCTGGCCGGCCCAGCCCGGGTTCTCGAAGAGCACGCTGGCGAACCGGTCGCCTTGGTAGGCGCCTCCCAGCACTTCGTAGACGTCCTGGTCGCCGTCGCGATCGAAATCGGCGAAGGCGACCGCGTGGCCTTTCTGGATATGCCCGAAGCCGCCCGGCAGCGTCACCTCTTCGAAGCGCCGGCCCTGCACGTTGCGGAACATCCGGTTGGGAATCACCGAGCGCAGGTCGGGGTTACCGGTCCCGACGTAGAAGTCGAGCCAGCCGTCGTTGTCGAGGTCGCCGAAGTTACTGCCCATCGCGTAGATCACCTTGTCGTCCAGGCCGGCGCGACGGGTGACGTCCGCGAAAGTGCCGTCGCCCTTGTTGCGGTAGAGCCGGGAGCGATCCAGCTCAGTGGGCCTTCCTTGCACGTCGACCTGGAGCGGCAAGCCGAGATACTCCCGCGCCACTCCCTCATGGAGCGCGGTGCTGGAGCGCACGTCGTAGCTCAGCACCAGCAGGTCGTCGCGGCCGTCCTGGTCGAAATCCCAGAACCAGGCGGGAAACGACATGGTCGGCTGCTGGACGCCGGCACGCGCGGCGCGCTCGGCGAAGCGCCAGGCGTCGAGCGAGCTGCCGCCCAGGTTGACGTAGAGCCGGTTGGGACCGAAGAGCACCGAGGCAAACAGATCGGGCAGTCCGTCGTTGTTCACGTCGCCCCAGACCACTGCCTTGACGAAGGCATCGATGTAGAGGCCCACCTTCGCCGCGACATCGGTGAAGCGGCCGTGGCCGTCGTTGAGGAAGAGCTGGGAGGGATGGGTGGGGCCGTTCATTTCGGCGAACGACTCGTGGCCCAGGAAGAGATCGAGGTAGCCGTCCAGGTTGAAGTCGGCCCAGGCGGCGGTCTGGGTGGGGTGAAATGACGCTAACCCGGCCTCGAAGGTGACGTCTTCGAAAGTGCCGTCGCCCTTGTTGCGCAGCAGCGAGGTGGGGTACTTGCCGGCCTCGCCGAGCCAGGCGCCGCGCAGGATCAGGATGTCCACGTCGCCGTCGTTGTCGTAGTCGGCGTCCACCGTGTTGAGCCCGCCGACGATCCCCTCGAGTCCCGCCCCGGCGGTGGCGTCGCTGAAGCGGCCGTGGCCGTCGGCGAGCAGGAGGTGGATCGGATCGCCGATGCCCCACGAGGTGGTGAAAACATCGAGGAAGCCGTCGCCGTTGAAGTCGTCGACGCTGAGGCCACCGGCGAGCCCGACGACCTGGGCGCCGACTTCGCCGGCGATGTTGGGGAAGCGGGGGAAGCGATCCTTCGGTCCGGGCGCGAGGTGAGGCACGAGGTACTGTTTCGGAATGCTGTCGGGGTAACCCCCGATGGCCAGGTAGGCCATGTTGAGCAGCCACTTGGAGCCGTGGTCGTCGGGGAAGTGGCGCAGCAGCTCGGTGTACTGCGCGATCGCCTCGCGGGCGCCTTCCTGGCGAAGGTGCCTGGCGCCGCCTTCGAGCGGGAGGATGCAGACGTTGGCCGCGGGGTTGTCGATGCAGTTCTCCTGCTCGCCGAGGCGCAGGTAGGCCAGCGCGAGGAGGTCGAAGAAGGGCTTGGTCTGCGGGGTCATCCGGTCGGACGAAAGCTCCGCGTCCTTCATCAGGCTCTTGAGCGCGGTGATCGCCTCGCGGGTCTGGCCGGCGACGAGGCGCTCCTGGGCAATCTGGTAGCGGGTGTTGAGGGCCTTGGCGCCGGTCTGGCCGGCGAGCTGGCCCTGCAGCGTATCGGCACGCTCGCGGCTGAGGAAGGGGTTGGCCAGCGGATTGGCGCGGGCCCTGGCGTTGATGCTGGCCAGGGTGTCGGCCATGCGGGCCGTGCCCGAACGCGGGGCCGGCGCCTTGGCGCAGGCGAACGCCACGCTCGAGGCGAGCGCGAAGCAGCGCCGCGCGATCCGGTGGGGGTGCATCACGTGTAAGGTTACGGCGGGGGGGCCGGCAGGGCCACCCGGAGGTGCCCTGGCCACCTCAGGTCCGATTCAGCGAATCACCTCCACCTTGGTGCCGGTGAGCCACACCTCGACGGCGCGCCCATCCAGCGTCGCGGGGCGATAGCGGCGCTCCAGCGCGGCGTCGTGGATCGCGCGGTCGAGCTGGGGAACTCCAGTGCCGCCACCCAGCTCGACTCCGATTACGCGGCCGAAGGAGTTGATTCGATAGCTCGGCGTGATGGACCGGGTCCTCCCAGTGGGTGCGGATGAGGGCCTGGCCTCCACTCTCCCCACGGTAAACGGCACCTGCCCCGCCGAAGCGTCGTCCTCCGACTCGGGGGTGCACAAGACCGACCGCTCGAGGCCCAAGCTCGGCGCCGCGCCGAAGCGGACGCGGACCCGGAACCCGGGCGGCGCGTTGCTCGAACCCGGGCGCAGCGCCGCGAGCACCTCGCGCAGCGCGAGCTGGGCCGAGGTGGTCGGCGCCGACCCCTCGAGCACGCGGCCATCCGGTGGCGTGCCGAGGAACACGCTGACCAGCACCTCCGCCGGCGTGGAGTCGGCGGCCTGGATACGGCTCAGCAGGCCGGTCGAGTCGAGCACGGCGTCGAGCGCGGGCAGCTGCTTGGGCTGGGCGAACGGCTGGCAATCGGCGCGCGGGATGAGCGCCAGCAGGATCAGGATGAAGTGCGACATTCAGGGTGGCGCGACTCAGTGCGAGTCAGCGGTGCGTCTCCTTTCCTCGCTCATCCTGACCACCATCGCATGGCGCATCAGGCCCCATTCGGAGTCGATGCCGAGCGCCTTGCGAATGCGCACCCGGTGAAAGGTCACCGTGTTAGGGCTCAGGTGCAATTCGGCGGCGATCCGGGCGGTGCTCTTCCCTTCCCCCAGCAGACGGACGATCTCGCGCTGCCGCGGGGTCAGCGCCTCCAGCCCGAACACCAGGTCGGTCGAGGAGTACTGCACGCCGGGCCTGGCGATGAGCGGGGAGACGAAGGGGCGACCGGCGAAGACCTCCAGGATCGCATGCTTCAACTCGGCAACCTCGGAATCCTTGGGCACGAAGCCGTCGGCTCCGGCCTGGAGCGCCGCATCGGCCAGCACCTGGTCCCGGTGCATGGTCACCACCAGGATCCGGATCGCGGGGAGGGCGGCGCGGAGGTCGCTGATCACCTCGAGGCCGCTCTGGTCGGGGAGGCTCAGGTCGAGCAGCACGACGTCGGGGTTGCACCGCTTGCACTCCGCCGTCACCCGGCGTCCACTGTCGACCATCCCCACAATCTCGAAGGCGTCAGCGAGCTCCAGCCGCAGGCCTTCCAACACGAGGTGGTGGTCATCGACCAGGAGGAGGCGCGGCTTGGGCGGTGCGCTACCGGGGTCATCGCGCATGGGGAAAGGATGCGTTCCGGACAGGGCCGGGGCAAGGGGACCCTCCCTTCGGGGCCTGGCGCCTCAGTGCCGGCCCACCGGGCTGCGTCGCCGGCTGGGGGTGGAGTCTTCTCGTGGCAGCCGTACCATTCAGAATGCTGTTCGTCGCTCGCTCCGCCGCCGCCTAACCCGCTCGCCTCTGCGGGGG
>Ga0255310_10000113_pt1 | contig 14857 bp, 7 predicted proteins | sample EtOH1_T0_E1_meta_FD_201359 | JGI IMG/M metagenome (GOLD analysis project Ga0255310, IMG submission 201359) | Sandy soil microbial communities from University of British Columbia, Vancouver, Canada - EtOH1_T0_E1 | ecosystem: Engineered > Artificial ecosystem > Sand microcosm > Unclassified ...
AATGCGACGCCGGAGATGCGGCAATTCTGCCAGCGCTTGGCAACGATGGTCAGCGACCTGCGCCTGGGACCAGAAGCCATCCTAGCCGCTGGGCTGTATCGGTTGATGGAACAGCTCTTAATCACGGCTAAAGACATCCATAGCAAAGAGTTTGAGGCGGCTCGGTACATCGTCGACGGCATCAATCGGCTCAAAATCATGGATGAGCTGACCGCCACCGACGACGATGAAACACCCGCCCAAACCAACCAACTAGACCGTTTACGCAGAATGTTATTGGCGATGGTGGAAGACCCTAGGGTCGTCATCATCAAGTTCTGCTACCGCTTGCTGGAGCTGCAAGAAGCCAAAACCCTTGACGATGCAGTTCGCCGCAAACTGGCCAGGGAAACCCTGGATATTTACACGCCGCTGGCCAATCGCCTGGGTATTTGGCAGATCAAATGGCAGATGGAAGATCTCTGCCTGCGCTACTTGGAGCCGGCTGCTTATCATCAAGTTGCACATTGGTTGGATGGCCGCCGGGTAGATCGCGAAGAATATATTCGCAGCGCCATCGGCGAAATCGAAACGCTACTGGATAAATACCACATCAAAGCCGAAGTCACCGGCCGCCCCAAGCATATCTACAGTATCTGGCGAAAACTGGAACGCAAAGGCGGTGGTTTCGACGCACTATTCGATGTTCGTGCTGTTCGCGTGCTGGTTGAGGATATTCCGATGTGTTATGCCGTACTTGGCATAATTCACGGCCGTTGGCACCCTATTCCCGGCCAGTTTGACGATTATATCGCCAACCCTAAGGACAATAACTATCAGTCCCTACATACGGCGGTGATTGGCCCAGAAGGCAAAACGCTGGAGGTTCAAATTCGCACCCAGCAGATGCATGAGCACGCCGAACTCGGCGTCGCCGCTCACTGGCGTTACAAGGAAGGCTCGCAGTCGGATAAGGCGCTGGAACGGCGGATTCAGTGGCTGCGCCAATTGCTGGACAGCGCCACTGATGACACCGCCGGTGCGGACATTATTGATCGATTCCGCACTGAGATCGCCGACGAGCGCGTCTATGTCATCACGCCTCGCGGTCAAATCATCGACTTACCGCACGGTGCGACGGTACTGGATTTTGCTTACGCCATTCATACCGAAATCGGTCATCGTTGCCGTGGTGCCAAGGTCAATGGCCAAATCGTCCCGCTGACCCGCGTACTGGCCAGCGGTGAGCGGGTCGAAATCCTTACCAGCCGAGAGGCCAAACCCAGCCGTGACTGGCTGATTCCGCAATTAGGCTACATAACCACTGATCGAGCTCGTGCCAAACTGCGGCACTGGTTTAAACAGCTGGATTACGAAGAAAATTTAAAATCGGGCCGGGAAATTCTCGAGCGTGAATTGCAACGTATGGGATCAGATGCCAAACCTGAAGAACTGGCAAAAATATTCGACTATGCCAAGACCAAGGTGAACGATTTTCTTGCCGCAATTGGCAGCGGAGATATCAGTTCTGCCCACATTGCCAGCCGACTCCAACAACCTGTCACGCCCAGCTTCCACATTCGCCCTGCCGCTCCTGGCAAGGCCGACAAAGGCATCCACGTCCAGGGTGTTGGTCAACTGCTCACCAATATCGGTCGTTGTTGCCGGCCCGTACCGCCCGATCCTATCGTCGGCTACATCACTCGCGGTCGCGGCGTCACCGTCCATCGTCGAGACTGCCCCAGCCTGCTCAGATTAAATCAGGAGTCACCCTCACGGCTGATCAATGTGGGTTGGGGTGGCGTGCTTCAACAAACTTACACCGTGACCATTCGGTTAGAGGCCTACGATCGCAAAGGCCTGCTACGGGATATCACCGGGCTGCTGGCCGAAAAACAAGTCAACGTGCTGGAGGCCAACACGCACACTGATCTAAATACCGGTACAGCGGTGATGAATCTCAATATTCAGATTGTTGATAATCCACAGCTCAGCCACGTTTTAGCCGCCTTGAGTCGCCTACCCAACGTGGTATCCGCCCGGCGGGTTAAATAGTTCGCGGCGTCAGAATCGACGACTGGGCGCGAAATCAAATACGCTAACTCATCGATTGCGGATATGGATGGCGCGCTTGTCTACCGCCAAGGCCGCTTCGTGGATGGTTTCGGACAAGGTGGGATGGGCATGAATAGTGCGGGCGATGTCCTCGCTACTGGCGCCAAACTCCATCGCCACAACAACCTCAGCAACCAGCTCTGACGCCGCGTGACCAAAAATATGAACGCCTAAGATACGATCAGTTTTTGCGTCCACCAGCATTTTCACTATGCCTTCGGTCTGCCCCATGGCCAAGGCCCGGCCACTAGCGGCATAGGGGAAGGAGCCCGATTTATATTCGATGCCGGCGGCTTTTAATCCGGCCTCAGATTTACCCACCCAAGCGATTTCTGGCTGAGTGTAAATGACATAGGGGATGAGGTTGTAGTTGACGTGGCTCGACAAACCGGCGATCCGCTCGGCAACAGCCACGCCCTCTTCCGACCCCTTGTGGGCGAGCATCGGGCCACGCACCACGTCGCCAATAGCGTAGATATTAGGCAGATTGGTCCGGCAGTGCTCATCAATATCCACATAGCCTTTATCATCCAGCGCCAACTGGGCTTCGGGTGCCGCCAGGCCATCGGTATTTGGCCGTCGGCCGACCGCTACGATCAGCTTATCTGCTACCAATTCTTGGGGAACACCCTCGCCATCGGTGTAGGAAACAGTCACTGTGCGCTTGGTTTTTTTGATGCCGGTTAGTCGGCAACCCAAGCGAATATCCAAGCCTTGCTTGGTGAATGACTTCAAAGCCTGGCGAGAAATATCATTGTCGCAGAAGGCAAGAAATTCACTCTGCGCTTCTAAAATCACCACCTCGGAACCTAGGCGGCCCCAGACACTACCCAGCTCCAAGCCAATCACGCCTGCCCCAATAATTGCTAGACGTTTGGGTGGCGCCTTAAACTCCAAGGCACCGGTGGAATCAACCACCAGATCGCCATCCACCGGCGCCGGGCCGATATCAACCGGCCGTGATCCCGGCGCAAGTATCACATGCTTAGCCGCGATTTCTTCGGCCGGGCCACCGTCCGCAGAAGTATGCAATACACGTCCAGCGCCCAGCAATTTGCCGTGTCCCGGCAGGTTGGTGATTTTGTTACTTTTGAATAAGGATTCGATACCGCCCGTCAGCGTGGCAACAATCTTGTCTTTACGCGCCTGCATTTTGGCAACGTCAAAAGAAAGCTGACCGACCACCAGGCCATGGCCGGCAAAATCATGCTTAGCCGAGACATATAATTCGGAAGATTCCAGCAATGCCTTGGAGGGAATGCAGCCCACGTTAAGGCAGGTGCCGCCCAGGGAGGGTAGGCCATCACGACTAACAAAATTATCGATGCAGGCTGTCGAAAGCCCTAGCTGGGCGCAGCGTATCGCCGCAACATAACCGGCCGGGCCTGCGCCGATGACGACGACGTCGAATGACTTGCTCATGACTTATCCCTTATATCCCGTTTAAACCTGGAGCAACAGCCGCGCCGGGTCTTCCAATAATTCCTTAACAGCCACCAGGAACTGCACGGCATCTTTACCATCGATAACGCGGTGGTCGTAGGTAAGCGCCAGATTCATCATCGGCCGAATCACGATTTGGCCGTCTACCACGATAGGCCGATCCTGGATGGAATGCATGCCCAGGATAGCGCTTTGCGGCGGATTGAGTATGGGCGTCGACAACAGCGAGCCGAACACGCCGCCGTTGGTGATGCTGAAGGTACCCCCGGTGAGATCCTCCATGGAAAGATTGCCGTTTTTGGCTTTTTCGGAGAAGTCACGTATGCCCTTTTCTATCTGGGCGAAACCAAGCTGATCGGCGTCACGCAGTATGGGAACAACCAGTCCACGGGGAGCCGCGACGGCAATGCCGATATCGAAATAACCATGATAAACAATGTCGTTTCCGTCTACCGACGCGTTGACCACGGGAAACCGCTTGAGGGCTTCCACGCAGGCCTTCACATAAAACGACATGTATCCCAGACGGGTGCCGTGGTCTTTTTCGAACTTATCCTTGTACCGATAACGCAGCGCGTTGACTTCGGCCAGATTAACTTCGTTAAAGGTGGTGAGCATGGCGGCGGTTTGCTGCGCCATCACCAGACGTTCGGCGATTCGTGCACGTAGCCGGGTCATCGGCACACGCTGTTCGGTGCGCCCAGAATGAGCGGCCACTTTGGTTACCGATTCCGGCGTCGGCACGGGTGTCGCCACTATTTCGGGTTTGCTGACGGGTATCGCTACCGTGGGATGTGGCTGACCGGCATTTTTAAGCTGATTTTGCTGGTCCTGATAGGCCAGTACATCGGCTTTGGTTAACCGGCCATCTTTGCCGCTGGATGGAATTTGTCCCGGATCCAACTTGTACTCATCGACTAACCGTCTAACGGACGGTGCAAGCACCTCTTTAGCAGAGGCGCGCTCGGCTGATCGGGCTTGATCGAGATTGACCACAACAGCCGACTTCTCTGGCATAGCCGCTTGCTGCGGGGATGCCGTGACCGGCTTGGGGGTTGCTGGCGCAGCGGCTGATACGACGACCTGGTCTGACAGGACCGCCAGCAAGGCGTCGGATTTAACCACATCGCCGACTTTAAAATTGATTTCAGCTATATAGCCATCGGCGGGAGCGGGTACTTCCAGCACCACTTTGTCAGTTTCCAGGTCGACTAGATTTTCATTACGTCGAACCTTATCGCCAACGCGCTTATGCCAAGCAGCAATGGTGGCGTCTTCGACAGACTCGGGCAATTTAGGCACTTTAACTTCAATGCTCATGACACTCCCTACTTGACTATTCGGTCCGATGATTATAGTGGGCTTAACGACGATTAGGCACGCTCTTCCTGGACTACGCCTAACGCGTCGTGCAAGAAATCCTCAAGCTGTCGGACATGCAATTCGTAATATCCCGCCGCCGTCGAAGCGGAAGAAGCACGACCAGCATAAATCAAAGTCTGACTTGATTTTAGAGCCTTACGAATTTGATGCTGAATATAAAGCCAGGCGCCCTGATTTTTTGGCTCTTCCTGGCACCAGACGATCTCTTTGACCCGGCCGTACGGAGTCATGATTTCTTTCAGCAAATCATGATCAAATGGGTACAATTGCTCAATACGGATAAGGGCGACATTGTTGATACCCAAATCACGGCGCTTTTCTAACAAATCGTAATAAACCTTACCGGAGCAAAACACCACTCGCCGTATCGCTTTGCCCAGAGGGTCAATCTCGGGGATCAAAGTGCGAAACCCGTTTTGCGAAAAATCCTCCAGCGGCGACATGGCAATGCGGCGACGCAACAAGCTTTTTGGCGTCATGACTATCAGCGGTTTTCGGATGGGTCGCAGCATTTGCCGGCGTAACAAATGGAAATGCTGCGCCGGGGTTGTCGGCGCACAAACCTGAATATTGCGCTCTGCACAAAGCTGCAGATAGCGCTCTAACCGGGCAGACGAATGCTCGGGCCCCTGCCCTTCGTAACCGTGCGGTAAAAACATCACCAAACCACAAATGCGCTGCCATTTTGCCTCGCCCGAACTGATAAACTGATCAATGACGACTTGCGCATTGTTGGCGAAATCGCCGAACTGGGCCTCCCAAATTACCAACGTCCGAGGGTCCGCACTGGAGTAACCGTATTCAAAACCCAGTACACCGGCTTCGGATAACAGCGAATCGATGACATCGAACCGACCTTGTTTCTCTGATACGTGTCGCAACGGAATATAGGCCGAGCCATCATGCTGATTGTGCAACACCGCATGACGATGAAAGAACGTACCTCGGCCACAGTCCTGGCCCACCAGGCGCACAGAATACCCCTGCTCCAGCAGAGTCCCGTAAGCCAAATGCTCGGCATAGCCCCAATCGGCCGGCAGTGCACCAGCGGCCATCTTGCGCCTATCGTCGATAATTCTCTCAACACGGGGATGCAACTCCATACCTTCTGGCAATGTGTTTAGGCGCGCCGTCAGATGGTTGATCTCATCAATCGAAATGGCCGTATGCGCCGGCAACGGCGAGTCATCTTTGTTGTAAATCGTCCAATCGATGGTGTATTTGTTGCCGATCATGGGGATTTTTTCGCGGACAATGTTATGCCCGGCGTCCAACCCCTGCCGATAGCGCTCCTCGATATCCAGCGGCTCATTGGCATCCACCACACGGGCCTTTATCAGCTTATCCGCATAAATAGCGCGCGCCGTGGGGTGATTCTTAATAGTCTTGTACATCAGGGGCTGAGTTACAGCGGGCTCATCGGCTTCGTTATGACCATGACGGCGATAACAAACCAAGTCGATGACTACGTCCTTATGGAAAGTCATGCGATATTCAAAAGCCAGGCGATTGACGAACAATACCGCTTCGGGGTCGTCCGCGTTGACGTGGAAAATGGGTGCCTGAATCATCTTCGCCAGATCCGAGCAGTACTCGGTTGAACGTGCGTCTTCTGGATTGCTGGTGGTGAATCCCACCTGATTGTTGATGATGATATGTATCGTCCCGCCGACTTTAAAGCCGCGAGCCTGGGACATATTCAACACTTCCATCACTGAACCTTGACCGGCAAACGCGGCATCGCCATGAATAAGCACAGGCAAAATGCGGTCGCCGCTGACATCCTCGCGACGATCCTGGCGACAACGCACCGAACCTAACACCACGGGATTGACGATCTCTAAGTGCGACGGGTTAAACGCCAAAGTTAAATGGATGCGCTTACCTTCTACTTCCGCATCCGATGAAAAGCCCATGTGGTATTTTACATCGCCCGACCCCTTAATGGTCAGGTCGTGTTTACCCTCGAACTCCTCAAACAAATCCTGGGGCGATTTACCGAGAATGTTCACCAGGACATTGAGACGGCCCCGATGAGCCATGCCGATAATTACCTCTTCTATGTCGCTACGCGCTGACTGCTTAATCAGATCATCAAGCTGCGGAATCAGCGCATCGCCACCTTCCAGTGAGAATCGCTTCTGCCCGACAAAACGAGAGTGCAAATATTTTTCCAGCACCTCGGCGGCGGTCAGCTGAATCAGCAGATTGTCTCGCTCTTCGGTGGAGAACAGCTCGGTCCCGAAACTGCCCTCCAGCCGCTGCTGGATCCAGCGTTTTTCTCGGGTATCGGTGATGTGCATGTATTCGGCGCCGATACTACCGGTATAGACCGATATCACAATCTCTAGAATTTTACGCAAAGGCAGCAAATCATCAGCGCGCAGCGAGCCGGTATGAAAAACCGTATCCATGTCTTGTTCAGTAAAGCCGTGAAACGCCGGGTCCAAATCGGGTGCCGGCAGCCGTTGCCAAAGACCCAACGGATCCAACTTGGCGGCTTGATGACCGCGAACACGGTAGGCGTTGATCATTTGCAGCACAGCGGACTGGCGTTGCGCGGCTTGTTCGCTCATCTCACCGAGGGGGGCTGGACTGGCCGCCGGTAACGTAGCGCGAGCAAAGGATTCTCGAATAGGCTGATGAGGAATATCCTGCCTCTGCGCCGATGGGGCGCCCTCCACGCCGCGAAAATAATCACGCCACAGCGGAGTCACTGACTCCGGATCCTTCAGATAATTTTCATACTGCGATTCAATAAAAGCGGCATTACCGCCATAGAGCAGCGAGGATTGATATTGATCTTGCAGTTTTTTGCTCATAGACATGAGTAACCTATTAGTAGAACGCAGAAAGCGGTAACCGCAGTGACATGCGCTTTGTTCGCTTTGGATTGATCGAGAAAGATTGGACCCGCAAACCGGAAGATCATGTAACCGCGAGTAACGGTTTTAGCAGCAAAAGACAGTGAAGAAGCAAAGGCGATAATGAAGCGGTGCGCAGACAACGGCGAGGGGCATAATCGGTCCTCTGCGCTAGCAAAGGGCCAGAGATTATCGGGAGGCAGATGGACTGCCATTGATCTTCGATTCTTCAGCGTCAGCATCGGCCTGATAGCAGCGCAATCGTATGAACAGTGGTATATGGCGCCACTGCAGACATCACCTGCCCCAACAGCCGGCAGGAATCACTAAACTGGTCGTGAAGTTTAACGTAATTTGGCCATCGAGCAAGGGCAAAAATCCACCCACCAGATGTAAGGCCGCCGCAGAGCGATAAACTCGTTATCAGGCAACAAGTTAGTTGTTTGCTAAGCACTTAAGACAAAAGCCTGAGTCAGTGCTGCTAATTCGGCCTCCGTATTCGCTCCACGCCAGGCTTTACCGATCCCAGAGAAACTGATTATTGCCGGGCGCTGAACACTCACCCAAGCTCCCAAGCGGCGCTCTCCTGCGGCCAAAGCCACCTCAAGTGGCGCTCGAACATCTCGATGCGCCAGCAAAAACGCCGGCTGCATCCGCTCATCGTCATGGGCAACCGCAAGCCTGGCCCCGACAGTCTGTGCTGACGCGATCAGTCGCGGGCCAAGATCCCACGGCAACAACGGTGCATCGCAGGGGATAACCAGCATCCATGGCGTTTCCAGGCGCGCAAAGCCCGCCGCCAATCCCGCTAACGGACCCTGCTGATTCGGTAAATCATCGCCAAAAACCGGGTAACCGAAACACTGATAACTGGGTTGATTACGGTTAGCACTAATCAACACCTTACCCACTTGCGGCAACAGACGAGAAATCACCCAGTCAATCATCGGTCGCCCAGCCAGCGACACCCAGCCTTTATCGGCGCCGCTCATGCGATTACCCTGGCCACCGGCCAATATCAGACCGGTAATGGCCTGGCGCGGATAGCTCGCCGACGCCCTCGAATCAGCCACCCGTGACACTCATGTGGCGAAGAATCCGGGGCTGACTGGCCAAATCAAAATCGTGCCCCAGCGGTTTAAGATCCATGGCGCTGACAATAGCGGTTTTAAGAGCGTGAACATCCCCCGGATGTTCACGCAGGACTGCTCGAAGATCAGCGGAATGCTCCTGCCCCAGGCACAGCAACAACCGCCCCTGAGCAGTGACCCGGACTCGATTGCACTGAGCGCAAAAATTGTGGCTGTGTGGCGAGATAAAACCGAGGCGGGTAGAAGATCCAGCCAGGCGAAAATACCGCGCCGGACCGCCGCTATCTTCGGTGCTGGCTTGCAGGGAATAATGCTGACTAAGGTCGGCGTAAATTTGATCGCTGGAGTAAAATTCCAACGCCCGATCATGATTTGTCACCTCGCCCAGCGGCATTTCTTCGATAAAGCTCAAATCCAAGCCCTTATCCATAGCAAAGGCCACCAACTCAACCACTTCGTCGTGGTTACGATGCTTAAGAATCACTGCATTCAGCTTGATGCGTTCAAACCCTGCGGCGAGAGCGACATCAATGCCTCGCAGCACTTGCGCCAGGTCACCATGGCGGGTAATCGCTCGAAACCGCTCCGGGTGCAGGCTATCCAAACTGATATTAAGCCGGCGCACACCGGCTTGCCGCAGTACGGGCGCCAGACTTTCCAAACGAGTGCCATTGGTGGTCAACACCAGCTCGCGCAAGTCGGGAAGCGCCGCCAATTTCTCTAGCAACCAGGGCAAATCGCGGCGAACCAGCGGCTCGCCACCGGTGACACGAAGCTTAGTCACCCCCAGCTCAACAAATGCGCGTCCCAGTGCGTAGATTTCTTCCAGACTGAGCAGCTCATGCTTGGGCAAAAACTGCATCTCTTCGGCCATGCAATACACGCAACGCAGATCGCAGCGATCCGTGACCGACAGGCGAACATAGTTGACGGTCCGGCCAAAGCGGTCGATCAGTCGAGGCGCGGCAATGGGCAAAGCGGCGCGGACGGTGCTCGTGGATTGGGTCAACTGAAAGCCTCTAAGCGAACGTATATCAGCCACTATCATAAACGATCCCAGGCAAGGATTGAATTGAACTGCGAGCTAACTTGGACACTTTGAATTATGAATTAACTACCGCCGCTCCAAAGATTGATAGCGAATGTCTTGCGCAACCCTGGAAAGCCAGCGGATTCATGGGTACCATGCGTTTAAGGCGATACAATAAAGCGCCAACCCATCGCTCGGAGGGAATAACGACAATGAATGACGCCGTGAATCAGCTGGGGACCGAGGATATCGACCCGCAAGAAACGCAGGAATGGCTTGACGCGCTGGAAGCTGTACTGGAGAGGGAAAGCCCAGAACGAGCCCACTTCCTGCTCGAAAGTCTAGTAGAAAAAGCTCGCCGATCCGGAGCCTACATCCCCCTCAGCGCCAACACGGCCTACCTCAACACCATCCCGCCTCACCTCGAAGAAAAAAGTCCCGGTAACGCCGAACTGGAATGGCGCATCCGCTCCCTAATCCGCTGGAACGCTCTGGCCATGGTCGTGCAAACCAACCGATCAAGTGAAGGGCTGGGCGGGCACATCGCCAGCTTTGCCTCTTCTGCCACGCTTTACGATGTCGGCTTCAACCACTTCTTTCACGCACCCGACGCCACACACGGCGGCGATTTGCTCTATATCCAAGGCCATTGCGCACCCGGCATCTACGCCAGAGCCTTTTTGGAAGGCCGGCTAAGCAAAGAGGATTTGCTCAATTTTCGCCGCGAGGTAAATGGCCACGGCCTGTCTTCTTATCCCCATCCCTGGCTGATGCCCGATTTCTGGCAGTTCCCCACCGTTTCGATGGGTCTTTCGCCGATCATGGGCATCTACCAAGCCCGTTTTATGAAATATCTGCATGATCGCGGCATTGTCGATACCAGCAATCGCAAAGTCTGGGTATTCTGTGGTGATGGCGAAATGGACGAGCCCGAATCCCTGGGCGCCATTGGCCTGGCGGCCCGCGAAAAGCTGGATAACCTGGTTTTTGTGATCAATTGCAATCTGCAACGACTGGATGGCCCGGTACGTGGCAACGGCAAGATTATCCAGGAGCTGGAGGCTGATTTTCGCGGTGCGGGCTGGAATGTCCTCAAGGTTATTTGGGGTTCTTATTGGGATTCGTTGATCGCTGCCGATAAGGACCGCCTACTGCTTAAGCGCATGGAGGAAGTCGTTGATGGCGATTATCAAACCTATAAATCCAAAGACGGCGCCTATGTGCGCGAACACTTCTTCGGCAAATATCCCGAGCTGAAAGAGATGGTTTCACGGATGACCGATGAGGATATCTGGCGCCTCAATCGCGGCGGCCACGATCCCCACAAGGTCTATGCCGCCTACGCCAGCGCCGTGAAGCATCAGGGCCAGCCGACCGTCATCCTGGCGAAGACAGTAAAAGGCTACGGCATGGGTATCGCCGGCGAAGGCCAAAACATCACGCATCAGCAAAAAAAGCTGGGTGATGAGAGCATCCGCGCCTTTCGCGACCGTTTTCAAATCCCGGTTGCCGATGCCGATTTGGCCTCGGTACCCTTCTATCTGCCGGCCGCAGATAGCCCGGAAATCCAGTACATGCGCGAGCGGCGCGAGGCTCTGGGCGGGCACTTGCCAGCTCGGCGCAGCGCGGCGGAGACGCTGCCGATTCCCGATTTGGCGGCCTTCGACATCATGCTCAAAGGCACCGGTGACCGCGAAATCTCAACAACGCTGGCGTTTGTCCGCCTGTTAACCGTACTAACTCGCAACAAGGAAATCGGGCCACGCATCGTGCCCATCGTACCCGACGAAGCGCGCACTTTCGGCATGGAGGGTTTGTTCCGGCAATTAGGCATTTATTCCAGCGTTGGGCAGCTTTATACGCCGCAAGACGTTGAACAATTGGCCTACTACAAAGAAGATAAGCGCGGGCAGATTCTGGAGGAAGGCATTAACGAAGCCGGTGCCTTCTGTTCTTGGCTGGCCGCCGCGACGGCCTATAGCAACCATGGGGTCAGCATGATCCCGTTTTATATTTTTTACTCGATGTTCGGTTTTCAGCGGATTGGCGATCTGGCCTGGGCCAGCGGCGACAGTCGCGCGCGCGGCTTTCTGCTGGGCGGCACCGCCGGCCGCACCACGCTGGCGGGAGAAGGCTTGCAGCATCAGGACGGACACAGCCACCTGATAGCGGCAACCAACCCCAATTGTGTCGCCTACGATCCGTGCTACGCCTACGAATTGGCGGTCATCATTCATCACGGCATGAAGCGAATGTACCAGGATCATCACGACGTGTACTACTACATCACCGTGATGAACGAAGCCTACACTCACCCGCCCATGCCGGAAGGCGTTAACGACGGCATTGTCAAAGGCATGTATCGCTTGCGGCAAGCCGAAGGCAACGGCGAACGGGTACAGTTGCTCGGCTCGGGAGCCATTCTGCGTGAAGTCGAGGCCGCCTCCGATCTACTGGCTGCGGACTACGGAATTGCCGCCGATGTTTGGAGCGTCACCAGCTTTACCGAGCTATGCCGCGACGGTATCGACAAAGAGCGCTGGAACCTGCTGCACCCGGACGATCAACCCAAACGCGGCTACGCCGAGCTATGCCTGACAGACACGCTGGGCCCCGTGATCGCTGCGACCGATTACATGCGCAATTTTGCTGAGCAAATCCGCCCTTATGTACCCCGTCGATACGTGACGCTGGGCACCGATGGGTACGGTCGATCAGACACGCGAGAAGCCCTGCGCCAGTTCTTTGAGGTCAATCGTCATTACATTGTCGTCGCCACGCTTAAAGCTTTGGCCGATGAAGGTCGTATTGATCGCGCTAAGATCGGCGAGGCCATTCGCCGTTACGGCATCAACCCGGAAAAGCCAGCGCCCTGGACGGTTTAACAGATTCAGCGACAGAGGTATCACTGTGGCAAAGCAACAGGAAATTACCGTCCCGGACATTGGGGCCTTCCACGATGTGGAAATCATCGAGGTTTTGATCAAGCCTGGCGACACCGTGGCCAAAGAGCAAACCCTCATCACCCTGGAAAGTGAGAAATCTTCGCTCGAAGTGCCCGCGCCATTTGCCGGGATAATCGACGAGCTGAGAGTCAAAATCGGCGATAAAGTCTCTGTGGGCAGCCCCATCTGCACCATGCAGGCAACGGGACAAGCCGAGCAGCCGCAACCCGTGGCGGCATCCAAACCCAACTCACCACCGCTACCGGAGATGATCGTGCCAGAACACGTGAAATCTCCACCGCCCAAGCTAATCTTGAGCCCGGTTGATGCCGAGATGGCTCTGCCGCGCCGCATGCCTAACACCGGCCTGCCGCCTGTAGATTTATCGCCCGCCGGTAAACCCCTGGCGAGCCCGGCAATCCGCAAGTTTAGCCGCGAACTCGGCGTTGATCTAAACCAAATCACCGGCACCGGTCCTCGTGGCCGTATCCTTCGAGAAGACGTTCAGGCCTTCATCAAACATCAACTCGCCAAACCCGCATCGACAGGCATCCCCGCCCTGCCGGTGGTGGATTTTAAGAAATTCGGTGATATCGAACTGCTGCCATTATCGCGAATTAAGCGTCGATCTGGCCCGAATTTGCTGCGAAGTTGGCTGAACATTCCCCATGTCACCCAATTTGACGAGGCCGACATCACCGAACTGGAAGACTTTCGTAAAAGCCAGCAGGATGAAGCAAAAGCCAGCGGCGTTAAGCTGACTTTGCTGGCCTTTTTGCTTAAAGCCTGCGCCAAGTCACTCAAGGCTTTTCCAACCGTCAACAGCTCGCTGAGTGAAGACGGCGAAAGCCTGATTCTGAAGCAATACGTGCACATCGGCATCGCCGTCAGTACGGAGGAAGGTCTGGTGGTGCCGGTGATTCGCGATGTCGACAAAAAAGGCGTTTATCAAGTGGCTCAAGAAACTGCTGAACTGGCAGAACTGGCCCGTTCCCGCAAGCTCAAGCCCGATCAGATGCAAGGGGGTTGTTTCACGATCTCTAGCCTTGGCAGCATCGGCGGCACCGCGTTTACGCCAATCATCAACGCGCCGGAAGTCGCCATTCTTGGCATTTCTCAAGCCAAGATGCAGCCTGTCTGGGACGGTACGGAATTTACCCCCCGGCTGATTCTGCCCCTGTCCTTTTCCTATGACCATCGCGTCATCGACGGCGCGGACGCCGCCCGCTTCACCACGCATTTAGCGGGGTTGCTGGCCGATCTGCGACGGATTTTATTGTAGGCTCCGGAGAAAAAACGTTATGGCCGATTTCATCGAGATCACCGTCCCGGACATTGGGGGCTTCCACGATGTGGAAATCATCGAAGTCTTGATCAAGCCCGGCGACACCGTGGCCAAAGAGCAAACCCTCATCACCCTGGAAAGCGAAAAATCTTCGCTGGAAGTACCCGCGCCGTTTGCCGGGGTAATCGGCGAGCTGAGAGTCAAAATCGGCGACAAAATCTCTATGGGCAGCCCTATCTGCACTTTGCAGGCAATCGATCAGCCAACCGCGTCAGTGAGCGGGCAAGCGTCGACGAAAGCACCTGCGCCAGCCGTTACTCCTGCTCGCGCAGAACCACCGACCCGTCGCGCCCCCGTGGGCGTTACCAACCACCCCGTCAGCGAAGCCCGTCCGCCCGCCAGTGCGCCATCGATCAGTCAAAGCAAACGCCTCGTCGTCATCGGCGCCGGGCCGGGTGGATACACCGCCGCCTTTCGCGCCGCCGATCTTGGTATGGAGGTCACTCTGATCGAGCGCTATCCCAACTTGGGTGGCGTCTGTCTGAATGTTGGCTGCATTCCGTCCAAAGCTTTGTTACATGCCGCTAAATTGATTACCGAAGCTCAAGACATGGCCAGCCACGGCGTGGTGTTTGGCAAACCGACCATCGACACAGCGAATTTGCGCCAATGGAAGAACAGCGTGGTTAGTCGCCTTACCGGTGGCCTGGCTCAACTGGCCA
>Ga0255310_10000114_pt1 | contig 14822 bp, 18 predicted proteins | sample EtOH1_T0_E1_meta_FD_201359 | JGI IMG/M metagenome (GOLD analysis project Ga0255310, IMG submission 201359) | Sandy soil microbial communities from University of British Columbia, Vancouver, Canada - EtOH1_T0_E1 | ecosystem: Engineered > Artificial ecosystem > Sand microcosm > Unclassified ...
GCCCGAGCAGCCGCAGCCGTCGCAGAAGCTGTTCGAGAGCCGCCTGCTCGCGGCACTTGCGAAGCTCGATCGCACGCGTCCCGTGTACGTGGAAGGGGAAAGCCGCAAGATCGGCCAGCTGCAGGTACCGGCCGCGCTGATCGAGACCATGCGCGCGAGCGATTGCGTGCTGCTGGAAGCGGACCTCGGGACGCGCGTTGCCCTGCTGATGGACGAATATCGCCACTTTTTCGCCGACCCGGCGGCGCTCGGTGCGCAGCTCGACTGTCTCGCCGAGCTGCATGGCCGCGAGCGCATCGCGGCCTGGAAGCAGCTCGCCGCGCACGGCGACTGGCAGGCGTTCGTCGCGCGCCTGCTCGAGGAGCATTACGACCCGGCCTACCGGCGCTCGGCGGCGCGCAATTTCGTGCGCCTGCCGCAGGCAGAAGTGCTGCGCGTGCCGTCGCCGGACGAGGCGGCGTTCAACCGGCTGGCGGAGGCGATCGCATGAGGCGGCTTGCCGCGGTGCTGCTGCTGGCCGGCGCGCCCGCCGCCGCACAGGAAGTGCGCGACGCGCTCGAGTCGGGCGACCTGATCTGCGAGATCCGCCACGGCTACCGGCGCGACGTGTTCGCCGCGCTTTCGCCGGGCCGCCCGATGCCCGACCTGATGCTCGTCTACGAAGCGCCCGGCGCGCAGGCGCCGCGCGTGGTCTCGAGCCAGCGCCCGGGCAGGCACGCGATCGAAGTGCGTGTGACGGCGCAAGCGGTGCACCTGATCGAGCCGGTGGGCCCGAGCATCCGGCACACCGCGCTCACGCGCTGCCTGCAGACGAAATGGAAAGACGGCTACGAAATCTGCTCGCGCTATGCCGCGCGGCACGCGTGGCATTTCGACACCGGCGCCTATGCGGATCCCGACGCGGCGCTGGCGCGCCTCGCGAACAGCTTCTCGACTGGCGTGTGCGAGCCGTGGTCGGTGGACTAGCGTGTTGCGAAAATCGCAATGTCGCCGGCGCACGACAGGATCTGAATCAACTTTTCCGGCGGCTCGCTTTGCGCCGCCTGCGACGTTCGGTACGCTCCGGCCATGCGTACTCGTCCAAGCCCGATTTTTCCGCGCAGCCTGGCTGCACTCGTCGTCACCCTCGCCGTTGCCGCGGCGCCCTCGCTCGCGAATGCCGAGTCCGAGACCTGCCAGGTCGGCAAGATGAAGTTTGAAGGCAAGGAAGCCTGCACGATCACGCGCAGGATCCGCCTTGGCGAAGAGGTCCCCTTCAGGCCGTTTGCGGTCATGGGATTGATCAACGATGTCTGCGAGGCCCTCGAGGGCAGGATGGACGAGAGATTGCGCAACGACCCTCGCAAGACGCTCTTCAGGACGCTCGACGGATTCGACTGCTACCGCAAAGGCGAACCGATCCGGGCACCGGCGATGCGCGAGGCCAGTTTCATCCGGCACCCCCTGGTTCTCGCGCAGTCCTGGCGGCGTCGCTAGCAGGTCGCGACACGCCGCTTTCGCGGCAAGCCGCAGGCTAGGCGTTCAGTCCCGCCAGCGCGCGCACGTGCTGCAGCGCGCTGCGGCCGAGCGCTGCGAGCGCGTAGCCGCCCTCCAGCATCGAGACCATGCGCCCGCCGGCGTGGCGCTGCGCGAGCTCCTTGATCGTTTCGGTCACCCAGCCGTAGTCGGCATCGTGCAGCCGCAGCATCGCCATGTCGTCTTCCATGTGCGCGTCGAAGCCGGCCGACAGGATCACCAGCCCGGGTTTGAACGCTTCCAGCGCGGGCAGCCACTGCCGCGTGACGGCATCGCGGAACTGCTTCGATCCCGCGCCCGCCGCGAGCGGCACATTGACCATGTTGGCGGCCGGATCCTCGGTGCCGCAGTACGGATAGAACGGGTGCTGGAAGGTCGAAACCATCAGCACGCGCGCATCGCCCGCGAAGATGTCCTCGGTGCCGTTGCCGTGGTGCACGTCGAAATCGACGATCGCAACGCGCTCGAGGCCGTGCGCATGGATCGCGTGGCACGCCGCCACGGCGACGTTGTTGAAGATGCAGAAGCCCATCGGCCGCGCGCGGCAGGCGTGATGCCCGGGCGGACGCACGGCGCAGAACGCGTTCTCCGACTCGCCGCGCATGACGAGATCGGTCGCGAGCACCGCGGCCCCCGCGGCGCGCAGCGCGGCGTTCAGGCTGTGCGGATTCATGGCGGTGTCCGGATCGAGGTGTACCGTGCCCTCCTCGGGCGCCGCCTGGCGGATCGCGTGCACGTATTCGATCGGGTGCGCGCGCGCGAGCTGCTCGTCGCTCGCGAGCGGCGCGTCGTAACGTGCCAGGAACTGCTCGACGCCGGAAGCGATCAGCTGATCCTCGATCGCCGCCAGCCGCTCCGGGCACTCGGGATGGCCCGTGCCCATGTCGTGCTTCAGGCAGTCGGGATGGGTGATGAACGCGGTCGCCATGCCGATCCAATCATAGCCCATCCAGTACAATCGCCGCATGCTCCTCAGGCGCCAGCTCCGGTCCGAAGCGCGGTCGCCCGTGGCGCGCGTGATCGAGGCGGCGGGCGGCATCATCCTCGGCAAGGAAGGCCAGATCCGGCTCTCGCTCGCGTGCCTGCTGGCGCGCGGCCATCTGCTGATCGAGGACCTGCCCGGCGTCGGCAAGACCACGCTCGCGCACGTGCTGGCGAAATCGCTCGGCATGCAGTTCCAGCGCATCCAGTTCACGAGCGACATGCTGCCGACCGACATCATCGGCGTCGCGGTCTACGAGCGCGAAGGCGGCGGCTTCAAGTTCCACCCCGGGCCGATCTTCGCGCAGGTGATCCTCGCCGACGAAGTCAACCGCGCCACGCCGAAGACGCAGAGCGCGCTGCTCGAGGCGATGGAGGAGCACCAGGTCACGACCGAGGGCGAGACGCGCAAGCTCCCCGAGCCGTTCTTCGTCATCGCGACGCAGAACCCGTCCGAATCGGTCGGCACGTTTCCGCTGCCCGAATCGCAGCTCGACCGCTTCCTGATGCGCATCGAACTGGGCTATCCCGACCGCGACGCCGAGCGCGCGCTGCTCGCAGGCGCCGACCGGCGCGACCTGCTCGGGACGCTCGAGCCCTGCATGACGCCGGCCGAGCTGGTCGAGCTGCAGGAAAACGCGCAAGCCGTGCACGTCGCGCCGGCGCTGCTCGATTACGTGCAGGCGATCGTCGAGCACACGCGCCGCGCGCCCGAATTCGCGGCCGGACTGAGCCCGCGCGCGGCGCTGGCGCTGGTGCATTCGGCGCGCGCCTGGGCGCTGATCGACGGCCGCGACAAGGTGATTCCCGAAGACGTGCAGGCGGTGCTGCCCGGCGTCGCCACGCACCGGCTGCGCCCTGCGCAGGACGCCGCGCGTCGCGTCGACATCGGCGCCATGCTGCTCGCGGCGGTGCCGGTTCCCTGAGCGGGGCGCGAGCCTCGCGCGCCGCCCTGGCCAGCCAAGACACCCTCCACCCGGCCGACGACGCGCCGCTCGCGCGGCCGCAGCCGGCGCGCTCGGTTTCGATGCCCGTCTGGGCGGGCGTCGTGCTGGCGAGCGCCGCGCTGCTGCTCGGGCTCGGCTACTGGACCCACCACGCGGTGGAGGGTTCGCTGCGCGAACTGCGCGCCGGCAGCATGAAGAGCCTGCTCGATTCGGGCGCCAATGCGCTGCGCGTCTGGATCGGCGAGGAGGTCGGCGACGCCGAGCGCGTCGCGCGCGAACCGCACGTGCGCGCGGCCGTCGCGCAGCTCGTCGACCTGGCGTCGCGCCGGGGCACGACGCGCGCCGAACTGTGCGGGGGCGGCGCGCGCGAAGCGGTGGAGCTGGCACTGCGGCCGCTGCTGCGGGAGATTGGCGACTCCACGTTCAACCTGATCGACCGCGGCGGGCGGCTCATCGCGACGCGCTTCCCGGAATATTGCGGCCTGCAGGTGAACGCCGAGCGCTTCCTTCCGCTGCTTGCACCGGTGTTCGCCGGCGAGTCGCGTTTCCTGCGTCCGTTCATGGACGCGGAGCGCGTGGCCGGGCCGACGCGCTTGCGCACCGGCCCGGCTTTCGCCTGGATCGCGACGCCGGTGCGCGACGAGGCGGGCCGCGTCATTGCCGCGCTCGACGTCGCGGAACCCGCCGACGCCGTGTTCGGCTCGATCCTGCAGGCGGCGCGCCCGGGCGAGAGCGGCGAGGTCTACGCTTTCGACGAGAACGGCGCGATCCTTTCCGGCGCCTGGGCGGGCGATATCGCACCGCTGCATGCCGGGCGCAGCGCAAACGAGCACGAGGGCGTGATCCTCGATCCGTACCGCAGTCACCGCGGCCTCGAGGCGGTCGGCGCCTGGCGCTGGCTGCCGGAGTACGGCCTCGGGGTCGCGATCGAGATCGCCGCGGCCGAGGCCTACGCGCCGCTGCGCTACCTCAACATCGCTTTCGGCGTCGTCTTCGGGGCGCTCGTGATCGCGGTCGCGGCGGCGCTCGCCGCGGGCCTTTCGGTGCTGCGCCTGCGCAGTCAGATGGGCGAAGCGCGCCGCGTCGGCGCCTACGCACTCGAAGAGCGCATCGGCGAGGGCGGCATGGCGGTCGTGTACCGCGCGCGCCATGCGCTGCTGAAGCGCCCCTGCGCCATCAAGCTGCTCAAGCCGGCGCGCGCCACGGACGAAATGATCGCGCGTTTCGAGCGCGAGGTGCAGCTCGCCAGCCAGCTCGCCCATCCCAACACAGTCGAGATCTACGATTACGGCCGCAGCGCGGAAGGGCACTTCTATTACGCCATGGAGTACCTCGACGGCATCACGGCGGCGGAGCTGGTGGCGCGCGGCGGCGCGGTTCCGGTGGCGCGCGCGCTGCACATCCTGCGCCAGCTGTGCGCCGGGCTTGCCGAGGCGCACGCGCGCGGCCTGGTGCACCGCGACGTCAAGCCCGAGAACATCATGGTCTGCCGCCGCGGCGGCGAATACGACGTAGTCAAGATCCTCGACTTCGGCCTCGTGAAAAGCCTTGCCGAGCCGCACAGCCGCGACCTGACCCGCACGCTGCGCATCCTCGGCACGCCGCTGTACATGGCGCCCGAGCGCCTGCGCAACCCGGCCGACGTCGACGCGCGCGCCGACATCTACGCCGTCGGCGCGGTCGCGTTCTTCCTGCTCACCGGGCGCCGGCTGTTCGAGGCGCCGGACGATCTCGCGCTCACGACCCGGGTGCTCAACGACGAGCCGCCGCGCGTCTCCGAGGCAGCCGCGCAGCCCGTGCCGCTCGAGCTCGACCTGCTGGTGCAGGCCTGCCTCGAGAAGCAGCGCGAGAACCGGCCGCAGCGGGTCACCGACCTGGTGGAGGCGCTCGAGGCGCTGTCGCAGGAGCAGCGCTGGACGCAGCGCGAGGCGCAAGACTGGTGGCGCACGCAGCCGCCGCAGCGCTGATCAGCGCCCGCGCGGCCGCAGGTCGGAGGCCTCGCGCCGCCCGTCGTACCAGAACTCGAGCCCGTCGCGACGCCGCAGCGCGGGCCAGCCGAGCGCCATGAAGCGCAGCACGTGGCGCAGCAACTGCCACCCCGAGAACAGGCGCAGCTTGCGCCCCGAGGACATCACCGGCGCCGCGACCAGGTCGAAGCGCCCGATCCTCTTCAGCGCCCGGCCGAGATGGATTTCCTCGCTCGCATAGTAGCGCTCGTCGAAACCGCCCGCCGCGTCGAAAGCGGCGCGCCGCGCAAACAGGAAACAGCCGCCGGCAATGCGCAGGCGGTACACCAGCCAGCAAGTGAACGCCGACAGCGCGCGCGCCCACACCGGAAGACCGTGCTCGTCGAGCCGCACGCGCGCGCCGCCACCAATCGCGCCTCGCCGCACGGCCGCGAGCATCTGCTCGAGCGTTGCCGGCGGGACCAGGGTGTCGGCGTCGACGAACACCAGCAGCTCGCCCGCGGCGAGGCGCGCGCCCGCATTGCGCACTGCCGAAATACGATGCAAATCCACGCGCAGCACGGCGGCGCCGTGGGCGCGCGCGATCGCGGGCGTCGCATCGGTGGAGGCGTCGTCCACCACGATCAGTTCGAACGGTTCGCCGAGTCTGCGTGCAGACGTCGCGAGCACACGCAGCGTCTCGCCGACCATGACCTCCTCGTTGTACGCGGGAACGATGAACGACAGCATCATGTCGTGCGACCGGCCTTGCGCTCAATAGCTGAGCACCGCAGTCTTGCGGACGTAAGCGCCCTGTTCCAGCTCGTTGGCGATGAAATGCGCCACGTCCGCGCGCGAAATCTTCGGCAGGCCGTGCAGCTCGAGGTGCTCGTCCGCGCGGTAGCGCCCCGTCAGCGGACCGTCAGTGAGGAGCACGGGGTAGACGAAAGTCCAGTCGAGCCCGCTCTGCCGGACGAGATCCTCGCCCGCCTTCTTGTCGGCGAAAATGTCGGACAGCAGCACGCGGTACATGATGCGCGGAACGAGCGGTGCTTCGCGGTACGAGTCGCCGACGCCGAACGCCGACAGCAGCATCAGGCGGCGCACACCGGCGCCCGCCATCGCGGGCACGATCAGCCGCAGGCTGCGCTCGATCAAGTGGCCGGACTTCAGGGTCGTGCGCCGCCCAAGCGCGCTCACCACCGCTTCCTCGCCGCGCATGGCTTCGGCAATCGCGCTTGCGTCCCGCGTCGTGTCGCCCGTGACGACGCGCAGGCGCTCATGCCGGAGGGCGAGCCCTGCCGGATCGCGCACGAACGCCGTCACCGAGTGTCCGCGCTCGAGTGCCTGCTGCGCGACCAGCGAACCCGTTGGGCCGGTCGCGCCGAAGACGAGAACGTTCATGGCGTGCATCGCCTCAGGCGCCCTCCGCGGCGATACCGAGCGCGCGCAGCGCGGGCAATGCGGCAGCCGCCGCGCGTTCGCCCTCTTCGATTGCTTCGGCGGCGCGGTGGAAATCCAGCAGCCCGAGGTGCGCCAGCCGCGGCGCCACGATCACGTCGGGCGGATCGCCCGCCATCCGGCTGCGCGTGATGCGCACCTGCATGATGTTGAGGCTCGTCGCCACGACATCGAGCATCGAGGGCAGCGCGGGCGCGCCGGAATCGGCGGGCGAACTGCGCACGCCGAGGCGATCCTGCAGGCGCCGCACCCACTCGGCCACCTGGCCCGCCGGCATCTCCTCCGCCTGATCTTCGTCGCGCAATCGTCGCCCTATGAGATCCGAGCTGAGGTCCACCGCGATCAGGATTTCGGCGCCCATCGCGCGAGCGAGCGACACCGGCACGGGATTGACGAGCGCGCCGTCGACGAGCAACCGGCCCTCGCGCAGCGCCGGCGTGAACAGGGCCGGCAGCGCGATCGACGCACGTATCGCCTGCACGGTCGATCCCGTCCGCATCCAGACCTCCCGGCCGGTCTCGAGCGCCGTGGCGACGGCGCCGAACGGCATCGCCAGCTCCTCGATCGGGCGGTCGACGAAGTTGCGCCGGAAATATTCCATGACGCGCTCGCCCTTCAGCATGCCGCCGTTCAGCTGCAGATCCATGAGCGAGACCACGTCCCTGATCCCCAGGCCAAGCACCCATTGCCGGAAACGCTCGAGCTCGCCCGCGGCGTAGGCCGCCCCCACCAGCGCGCCGACCGACGTGCCGCAGACGAGGTCCGGGCGAATGCCGGCCTCCTCGAGCGCCTGGATGACGCCGATGTGGGCCCAGCCGCGCGCCGAGCCGCCGCCCAGCGCAAGCCCGACGAGCGGTTTGCGCGCGGCGCTCACGCGCCGAGCCCCAGTTCCCGGTCGCTCGCGCGCCGGCCGTACTTTTCCTGCGGCGGCCAGGGACGCTCGCGCCAGTGCGGCTCGAACGCGAACGAAGACCGGCTCCGCCCGGGCAGCAGCGCGCCGTTGCCTGCGCCCTGCGCGTAGTCGTAGTAGAGCTTTATGATCTGCTCGCGCGTCACCTGCTGCGCCGCAGGATGCGCAAGGCAGGCGTCGCGCCACGCGCGCACGCGCGCGAAACCGGGGTCGTCCGGCAACTCGAAGCCTTCGTAATGCTCGAGAAACCAGAAGCGCATGAATAACGGCGTGAAAACGGTTTCCGCCCAGCCGAAGCGGTCGAACAGGAACGGTCCCGCGGGTGCGTGCTGCAGCAGGAAATCGTTGATCCGCGCGTACTGACCGAGCATCGCCCGGTGCAGCGCGTCGCGCTTGCCGACATCCTGGTTCATCACGTAGGCATATCCCAGGCTGCAGAATTCGCGCTCCAGCGCGGCCAGCATGCCCTCCACCGCACGGCGGTAGGGATCGCGCTGGGCGATGGCGGGCTCCGGAAAGCGGTCTTCGAGGTACTGCAGGATGAGCATGCTCTCGCGCAGGATTCCGCCCTGTTCCGTTTCAAGCACCGGCAGGGCGGTGGAGCCGTGCGTCTTCTGCAGCAGCCACTCCGGACGCGGCTCCGTGACGTCGATGACGCGAAACTCGACCGCCTCGCGCCAGCCCTTCAGGGCGAGCAGGATTTCCAGGCGCTGGCAGAACGGGCAGACCGGGATGTGATAGACGATCGGAGCTGGCATCGCGCGCTAAGGGCTGCTGCCGCGAACGCGCGCGGCGAGCGCGCGCCGCCGCTCGAGACTTTGCGGCGGCCAGTACTGCTTCAGATCGTAGTACGCCGGCACCGCGGGCTTGTCCGGCGGCAACACGACCCAGGGCAGCTTGGTGGACGTAAAAATGTGGATGTCGGGCGGCAAGCGGCCCGGCTCGAGCAGCGTGCCCACGCGCACGAAGCGCACCGCGTCGCCGGCGCCGGCGTAGTTGCTCCAGAGCGCGACGCGGCAGCTCGGGCAGCGCGCGATCTTCTGTCCCTTGCCGCTGTTCGACGGCGTGTCGATGACCTCGGGCGCGCCCTGCAGCAGCACCACGCGGTCGGTCTCGATCATGGCGTTGATCGCGAACGCCGACCCGGTCTCGCGCTGACACCAGCTGCAGTGGCAGCCGTGCACGAAAAGGGGCCGGCTCGTCATGCGGTAACGCACCGCGCCGCAGGTGCAGGCGCCTTCGAACGTGTCGGCGTTGCCGGAATCCATCGCGCACCTCGCTTGTCGCAGCCGGAACGCCGAGGGTACCTGAAACGCGGCTAGGGAGCCTCCTGCCGGTCGAACCGCTCGAGCGCCGTCAGGTCCATCGCCCAGGGCAGCGCCGAACGGCACCACATCTGCATTCCCGGACGCAGCGCGGCGCGCTGCCGGATCGTGCCGACGCGCAGGTTGTAGGCCTGCGGCTCGATCTCCGCGGAGGCGTAGATGCGGGTGCCGCAACGGGGGCAGAACGCCTGCGCGCGCCGGTTGCCGCTCTCCGCCGTCTTGACGTAGATGGCCGGCTCGCCCGCCACCAGCCTGAAGGACTCGCGCGTCGCGGTGACGAACGCGGTGTAGGCGGATCCCGAGAACACCTGGCAGTCGGTGCAATGGCAGATCCTGCCCGGGTCGATCTCGGCCTCGTAGGCCAGATAGCCGCAATGACAGCCGCCGTCGATACGCATTCCGGTCTCCTTTCGCGATGTCCTGCTACTTCATCTTCGAGGGCAGCCGGATCGTCCGGCCCGCCACCATGAAGACGCCGCGTCCCTGATGATGGATCGTGCGCGGGCGCTTGCGCGACGGATCGATCCAGGCCTTGAGCACCTGCAGGACGAAGAAGTTGTACTTCGCTACCAGTTTCGTTTCGATCACCCGGCACTCGAGGCTGGCGAAGCACTCGGCGACGAGCGGCGGGGCCACGCGCGCGGCCGGCACCGGCGTCAGGCCGAACGCCGCGAACTTGTCCTTCCTGCGCCCCGAGCAATTGCCGCACGCGGCCACTTTCGCCGCCAGCTCGACTGTCGGAATGTTGAGCACGCATTCCCCGGTCGCCTTCAGGAGGCCGAAGCTGAAATTCCGGTTGCTGACGATGCAGCCCACGAGCGGCGGCTCGAACTCCATCATCGTGTGCCACGACATCGTCATGACGTTCGGGCGCCCGTCGCGTGCGGTGGTCAGCAGCACCACCGGGCCCGGCTCGAGCAGGCGATAGACGCGGGAAAGCGGCAGGTTTCGTTTCATCGAATCAGCGACTGGATTTCCGGCAGGCGACTCAAGCCGCGATCCCGAACAAGGCGCCGATTCCGGCGGTCGCGGCCATGGCGAGGGCGCCCCAGAAGGTCACCCGCACGGCGGAAGTCAGCGTCGAAGCCCCGCCGGCGCGCGCCGCCAGTGTACCCAGTAGCGCCAGGAACAGCAGCGAGCCCCCCGACACGGCCCACATCAGCGCATTGGCGGGCACGCAGAGGACGATCAGAAGCGGCAGCACCGCGCCCACGGCAAAGGTGCCGGCCGACGCCAGTGCGGCCTGCACCGGCCGCGCGGCCAGGGTGTCGGATATGCCCAGCTCGTCGCGCGCGTGCGCGCCCAGCGCATCGTGTTGCATCAGTTGCGTCGCGACCTCGGAGGCGAGTCCTGCATCCAGTCCGCGCCCGACGTAGATCGCCGTCATTTCCGCGTGCTCGTGCTCGGGATCGGCAGCCAGCTCCCTGCGCTCCCGATCCAGGTCGGCGCTCTCGGTATCGGCTTGCGAGCTCACCGAAACATACTCCCCGGCAGCCATCGACATGGCCCCCGCCACCAGGCCGGCAACGCCTGCGATCAGGATGCTCTTCGAACTCGCACCGGCTGCCGCCACGCCCAGGACGAGACTGGCGGTCGAAACGATACCGTCGTTTGCGCCAAGCACGGACGCGCGCAGCCATCCGGTGCGGTGCGTCCTGTGCCTTTCGATGTGTCTCATGGCGGTGCCTGGCCCGGGCGGGCCGGCGCAGACTAGCTGCGCCGTGGCGCGGTTTGCAGCGCCGCCGGATTCACCACGTTGATCGGCGTGCCGGCCGCGTAGGCGACGATCTGGTCGAAGATGTCCGAGAACTGGACTTCGTACTCGTCGCGCGTGACGTAGCCGATGTGCGGCGTGCAGACGACGTTCTCCAGGGCGAACAGCGGATCGCGCGTGTCGCGCAGCGGCTCCTCTTCGTAAACGTCGACGGCGGCCATGCCCGGGCGCCCGGCTTTCAGCGCGGCCACCAGCGCGCCGGGCTCGATCAACCCGGCGCGACTGGTGTTGACCAGCACGGCCGTGGGTTTCATCCGCGCGAGATCGGCGGCGCCCACGATCCCGCGCGTAGCGTCGATCAGACGCATGTGGAGCGAAAGCACGTCGCAGTCCGAGAAGAAGGCGGCCTTGCCGCCAGCCACGGCATGGCCATCGTCCCGCGCCCGCTGCAGCGAAGCCTCGCGCGCCCAGACCAGCACGTTCATCCCGAACGCCTTGCCGTAACCCGCGACGACGCGCCCGATCCTGCCGTAGCCGTAGATGCCCAGCGTCTTGCCGCGCAGGCTGTGGCCGACGCCGATCTGCCACTTCCCGGCCCTGAGCGCGGCCATCTGCTGCGGCACCTGCCGCATCGCCGCCAGCGCCAGCGCCCAGGTGAGTTCCGCGGCGGCATACGACGGGGTGTCGGCATGCTGGCCCGAGGACACGATGACGCCGCGCCGCGTGCAGGCATCGATGTCGATGTGCGGATAGACGCTGCGCTGGCTGATGAGCCGCAGCCTGTCCAGCCGCTCGAGCAGCGGCGCGCGGATCTGGGTGCGTTCGCGGATCAGCACCAGCGCTTCGGTGTCGCGCAGCCGCGCGGCGAGCGCGTCGACCTCCTGGACATGGTCGTTCCAGATCGTGACCTCGTGCCCCGCCAGTTTCGCGAAGCACGCCAGCGTGCGCAGGGTGTCGTGGTAGTCGTCGAGGATGGCGATCTTCATGGCAAAACGACGACGGTCGCAGCCGGTAAGCATTGCGCCGGGGGCAGTTTCACTTTCCGCCCGTCACGTCGATGAAGCTGCCCGTGGTGTAGGAAGCCTCCGCCGAGAGCAGCCACAGGATCGCCCGCGCGACTTCGTCGGCCGTCCCGCCACGCTTCATCGGCACGGACTCCCTGACGCGATCGACGCGATTCGGCTCGCCGCCGCTCGCGTGAATCTGCGTGTAGATGAATCCCGGACGAACCGCGTTCACGCGGATGCCTTCCGCCGCGACCTCGCGCGCGAGGCCGAGCGTCAGCGTGTCGATCGCGCCTTTGGCCGCCGCATAGTCGACGTATTCCCCCGGCGAGCCGAGCCGCGAGGCCGCCGAGGACACGTTGACGATGGCCCCGCCGGCGCCGCCGTGCCTGGGCGACATGCGGCGAACGGCCTCGCGCGCGCATACGAACGCCCCGATGACGTTGACCGCGAAGACGCGCTGCAGGCGCGCGGCGTCCATCGTCTCGAGCCGCATCTGCGTTTCCAGTACGCCGGCGTTGTTCACCAGCGCCGTCAGCGGGCCGAGGGCGTTATCGCAGGTCTCGAACAGGTGGACGACGTCCGCCTCGACCGAAACGTCAGCCGCCACCGCGATGGCCCGCCCGCCCGCGACCTCGATTTCTCGTGCGACGCGCTCGGCGGCGGCACGGTCGCGCCGGTAGTTGACGCATACGGCGTAGCCGCGCGCTGCGGCCATTTGCGCCGTGGCGGCGCCGATGCCGCGGCTTGCGCCCGTGATGAGTGCAACCTGCGTCATAGCCGATGCGCGCGCATGAGTTTGCTCAGAACCCCTCCCCTGGTCCGACCTGCCGGGAGTCTACCGCTTGATCGTACGACTGTCGGCGGATGTCAGTTGCCCGCGGCATCCATGCCGATCTTCCTGATGATCGGCCCCGCCTCGGGCGCAGTGAGAAACTTCATCAGCGCCCTCGCGGCTTCCGGCGCCGGCGCCGCGGCGTGCAGCCCTGCCGCGTAGACCGTGATGTTCTGGATCTCGGCCGGCAACGGCCCGAGGTAGACGATGCCGGTCACTTGCAGAAGTTCGCTGACCTGCTGGAAGCCGAGATCAGCCTCTCCGCGCGCCAGCAATTCGCCGATCTGAACCCCCGAGGCGGGCTGCCTCACCTTGTGCCTGATCTGATCGGCGATACCCATCTTCCTGAACAAATCCGCAACATAAGTTCCGCTCGGTCCGGAAGAATAGGCAACCGAGTCGGCGGCGAGCACTGTTTTCCTGAGCGCTTCGGCAGAGGAAACGTCAGGCCTCGGCAGACCGGTGCGCACCGCGATGCCTACACCGGACGTGGCGAAGTCCGCGCGGCTGCCTTTCACCAGCTTGCCCTCCAGAATCAGCTTGTCGATGTTGGGCGCCGCGATAATGACGATATCGGCCACTTCGCCGCCGCGGACCCTCTTGGCGATGCCTCCGCTGCCGCCCCAGATCGTGTCGACCCTGTGGCCGCTGGATTTCTCGAAAGCCGATACGAGTTCGCGATAAGCCTCCCTGACGGCGTTCGCTGCCATCACTTTGACCTCCGCCGCTTGTGCCGCGTTCATGCCGATCGCCAATGCTGCGACCATGAACGTTGCCAGAAGCGACACTCGCAGCGGTGTTGCCATGACAATCCTCCTTTGGTTGCATGCCTTTCCGGCGACCAGGATTCCCTGGGCGAGTCTCACCGGCCGCGAATCGGAATGAACCACTTCGGCTTGATGCGCCCGAAATCGGTCCTGGCGTGACGCCGCAGACTCTTTTTCGGATCGAGCACGCGCGCACCGCCCTCATCGCGCACGAACACAACCCAGTGCCAGAAGGGCCGTCCTCCCTCGAGATGCCACTTGATCGACAGAAGGGCGAGATCGGGCAACGACTCCCACGATCGGAAGGGACATTCCGCGGTGCCCGCCTTCACGCCCAGGTGTTGGAGAAGCTTGCGCACAGAAGCGGTTTCGGACCACAGGCGCTCGTCCTGCGCCGAGATGCCGAGAGTACCGGCGATCGCCTTCGCTCGAGCATAGGACAGACCTGCGATTGCGGCGACACTCGCGATGCCGCACCCTGTGGGCTCCAGCTGAACCACCGGCTTCAGCGCTGGATCGGGCATCGCCTACTTTGCAGCGGTGGCGTGAATTGCCCAGGCGCGGGCCGTCATCGAGATCGACCCGTCAGCCATCATCGGGATGCGCTCCCGCATGCGGTCCCGCAGGCGCGCTCGCGCGGTCTCGTCGAGCGACATGGCATAGGCGGGAGCCGGCCCCTGGCCGCCGAGGAAAGGCCGCCAGTAGTCATTGAAATTCGCAAACGGCGTCGGTATGTCGATGGCCTTGTGCTCGACGCCTGTCAGTCCGGCATCGGCGAAGAGCTTCTCGAGCGCCTGCGGGCGGCACAGCGGGAAGCGGATGCCTTCGTCCAGCTTTGCGGCGCCCGGGTCGAGCTCGACCGCGGCATCCCAGAAGTAGCGCATGAGTTCCATCTTCCCAGCGTAATCCCAGACATAGGCTGCGATGGTGCCTCCCTTGCCCGTCACCCGCGCCATCTCGGCGAGCGCAGCGCGCGGATCCGGAATGAAATTCAGGACCAATCCCGAGACCACCACATCGACCGACGCGTCGCCGAGCGGGATCGCCGTGGCGCTGCCCTGGTGAAGCGCGGCTCGGTCCGCGAGATTGTCCTTCGCGGTCTTGAGAAATCCCTCCGAGGGCTCGACGCCGGCGACCGACGCAGGCGCGCAGCGGTCCACGATCGCCGCGCACAGCGCTCCCGTGCCGCATCCCACGTCGAGCCACTTGCGGCCGGCCGGAATGCGCAACCACGAGAGAAACAGCGGTGCGACCCGGCGGCTCCACCGGCCGACGTACTGCTCGTAGGGGCTGCCGCGCTCCCAGGTGTCGGACACTTGTTCGTGATCCATGGTCAAACCCTTCCAATTCGATACGAAGCCCAACGTGCTTGGTCGGCCGCGCGCAGCTTCATGCGCGTCGGCTGCACCAAAGCGTC
>Ga0255310_10000115_pt1 | contig 14785 bp, 16 predicted proteins | sample EtOH1_T0_E1_meta_FD_201359 | JGI IMG/M metagenome (GOLD analysis project Ga0255310, IMG submission 201359) | Sandy soil microbial communities from University of British Columbia, Vancouver, Canada - EtOH1_T0_E1 | ecosystem: Engineered > Artificial ecosystem > Sand microcosm > Unclassified ...
CATCGAGACGCTGAACGAGGGCCGCATCGGGATCGGGGCGCAGATGGTCGGCGTGGCCCGCGGCGCCTGGGAGTGCGCCGCCAAGTACGCCCTGGAGCGCAAGCAGTTCGGCAAGGCCATCGCCGACTTCCAGGGCGTGCAGTTCCAGTTGGCGCAGATGGCCACCGAGATCGAGGCGGCGCGCATGCTGGTGTACAACGCCGCGCGCATGAAGGACGCGGGCATGAACTTCGTCAAGGAAGCCGCCATGACCAAGCTCTTCTGCTCCCAGGTGGCCGAGCGCGTCACCTCGCTGGCGGTGGAGATCTATGGCGGCTACGGCTTCACCAAGGACTACCCGGTGGAGAAGTACTGGCGCGACTCGAAGATCGGCAAGATTTACGAAGGCACATCGAACATGCAGTTGCAGACCATCGCCAAACTGGTGCTGGGCGGGAAATGAGGCCATGGATATGGAGAACGACCGCCGACAGTTCCTGCGCATTCAGGTGCCGGCCGAATCCGAGGCCCTCGACGAGCAAGGCAAGAAACTGGGACGGGTGGAAGAAGCCGGCGGGGGTGGCCTGCGCATCCGGCTGGAAGCGGACGGGAAGCCCCCGGCTGCGGGAAGCCGCCTGAAGATCACGGTGGTGGAGCCTGGAACCAATAACGTCATCCACACCGCCAGTGTGCTGGTGCGCTACTGTGATGGCGCCACCCTGGGGCTGGAGTTCGTAGCCGAGGGCGCGCCACCCGCCTAGCGGGGCAGTGGCTGCATCCGGTTTTCCCTTGTTCCAGGCGTCTGTCCTCCAATAGAATGAATGACTTGGGGGACGTGCTTTTCCGCTCGGGAAGGAGCCTCCTTGTCTCAGGATCCAGTTCGTGAGCTGCAGGATTTGAAGGCGGTTCACGAATTCTACGCAGCCATCCTGGAAAAGCAGCTGGGCCATCCGGTCCCGACGCCCGCAGAGATCAACCATCCCAAGCTCAAGCCTGAAGCCATGGTCGAGGCCATCAACGCGCTCAAGCGGTGGCTGAACCTGCTGGACCTGGCGATCACGCCGCCCATGGTGCGCGACAGCCTGCCCGCCTCCTCGTCGAAGAAGATCCCGGAGGCCCTGCTCCGCTATTACACGTTCAAGAATTCGCATACCCTGCTCGACCGCGACAAAACCGATTCCGTCTGCACCTACCTGTACCGCCATCCCGCCCCGGAGACCGGGCGCACACCTCCCACGGGACCCACCGAAATCCACCGGCCCATCACCGAGCAAGGAACCGGGTTCGAGAACGAGATCAACCTCATCCTGGGAGGCCTGGAGCCGCTGCCCTTGCCGGAGCAATATCACAACCTGCTGCGCGAGTTCGACTTCATCCAGGAAGAGGTGGATGACATCGACCACTTCGATGAGCTGATGGATTCAGGCGTGGGGGAGCGGGTGCGGGGGATCAAGGAGTCGATGGGCGACATCTTCTATCACCCGCGGGCGCTGGCCACGCTCGCCGCCTACAACAACTTCTTCGGGAACCACTTTGACGTGCTGTTCCGGGAGGCGGCGCAACAGATCAAGACCTTTGCCGCCAAGGTGCAGGAAGAGGGCGGGAGCATCATGAGCCGGGTGGATGGCGACGTCATCGTGAAGCACCTGACCGAGGTGGAAGAGTCGCACATCATGAAGCAGGAGTACGGGCGCGCCAAGGAGAATTTCCGTAAGGTGTCTAAGCTCAAGAAGGCAGTGGACACGCGGCGCTTGGGACGGGGCAGCTCGGCCCCCAGCTCGCCGGCGGAGGTCTCGCTCAAGTCCATGTCCCGTCCTGCGCCCAAGCCCAAGGAGCCCAAACCCCTGCCGCTGGAATCGCTGGCTGAGGCCCCGGTGTTCACCGGGGGCAACGCCATCGAGGATGCCAAGACGCTGAGCACTCTGGAGTCCATCCGCAGCTTCGTGCGGGCGGCGCAGGCCAACTGGAACATCGTTCCCATCCGCAACGGGAACGTGGCCCTGAGCTCGGCGGAAGTCGATGCCTTCCGCGCCGATACCCACACCGAGAAGAGCTTCCGCGGCGATTACGCCACGCTGCTGACGCAAGCGGTGGCCATCTACGTGCGCATGACCACGGAGCTGGAGGACTACACTGCCAAGCGGGATTCCGCCTATCTGTGGAAACCGCATGCCGACGCGCTCACCTACCTCATCTCGGCGGCGGGACGCGTGCTTTCCAATGCCAATACTGTGTTGGCGGTGGCCGAGCAGCGCGGGCTGGTGGATAAGGCCAAGGCCATGCAGGCCTCCTTGGACCGGATGAAGGCCCAGACGGCGGTGGTGGCCAAGGCGTTGCAGAGTTGACGGGCATCCGTACAGCCCCCCACCCGACATGAGAACCAGGAAGAGAAACGGGGTGAATCCAGTAGTACTTGGATCCTTGCACTTGGCTGTCCTGCTGGCGCTGCTGGCCGTTCCCCTGCCTCTCGCAGGCCAGGCCCCGGCTTCCGATCCGAGCGAGCCCCAACTGGCCGGCACTCCCGACCATCCTGAGCTAAAGTACGCTGTGGCGCACGGCCACCACGTGGGGTGGTGCTTCGGCTACTTGTACATCTCGCACGAGGGCGTGCGTTATGAGGTGGTCAGCCCGGAGAGCGATAAGGCCCATGCCCTCACACTGCAGCGTTCCGACATTCTGAGCGCGGGCGAATGGCGCGGCCCCTTCGGCGCAGGTCCGCGCAACTGGTTCTCTTTCAAAGTGAGCAAGGGGGGGCAGCTCTCCTTCAAGCACATCCGCGTGCAGAACCTGGAGATGGGGCAGCTGGCGCGCGACGAAGGCTTGCCCTACGCCGATCTAGTGGAGGGCTACGACCGCTTCGATGCGGTGCTGGCCCAGGTACGGGAACGAGAGGTGCGGCTGCACCCACCGCCTCCTAAACCTCCGGTCATCAGCCTGACTGAACCTGCCGGCGCCGACACTGGCAAAAACGTGGAGGCCCTTGGCCCCGCGCTGCGGGTGCGCGGGGTAGCGGCGCAGGCCAGTGGCCTGAGCGCGGTCGCGGTCAACGGGCTGCCGGCGTCGCTGAGGGTGCTGACCTCGCAGACTGTCGAGTTCGAGGTCGCAAGCCTTCCGCTGAACCCGGGCACCAACAGCGTCCTGGTGCTGGCCACGGCGAGCGACCAGACGCAAGCGCAGCTCAGCTTTCAGGTCACCCGCCCCGAAGTTCGCATCCTGGAGCCGGCGTCGACCAGGTTTGAAACCTCAGACGCCACGGTCAAGGTGCGCGGCCAGGCCATCGGCTTCCATGGAGTGGAGAAGGCCGAGGTCGCCGGAACTGCGGCCACCCTGGTTCAGCGCGACGATGGCAGCGTGGAGTTCATTGCCGCGGCCGTCCCCGTCGCCCTGGGGGCGAACGCCCTGGCCGGCTCGGTCACCGGAGCCAACGGCGCACGTGAGCAGTTCCGCGTGGACGTGAAGCGGGTCGAGCCTCCGGGCCCGCCACCCCTCACGCTTGCCGAGGTGGAGAACGCGCTGCAGAATGGTCTCTCCAAGGACAAGGTGGCTTCACTGGTCACCAAGTTCGGCGTGGACTTCACGCTCACCGACGAGAACGAGAGCCGGCTGCGCGCCGCCGGCGCGGATAGCGACTTGCTGCTGGTAATCGCCAAGGCCAAAAAGTAATCCATCGAAAGGAGTCGCCATCTCGTGGATACAGCCGCGCATGCCCTCTGGGCTACCCTGGTCGCCGACCAGATGGCGCGCCACTCGAGCACGCTGGCCGGGAGCAGTCATGCCGAGTTCCTGGCCGCTTGCGCCGCCCTCTCCCTCGCCCCCGACTTTTGCTATCACCTGCCCTTCCTTGCCTACTACACCGCGAAGATGGGGGGGCCACAGGTCCAGGCGCGGGACTTTCGCAGCGACGTCCGCAACATCTTCTACCTGCGCTTGGGCGACGACCAGCCGCCGCCGGCGTGGATCATGCGTGTCTACTTCTTCTCCCACAGCTTTCTGTTTCTGACGGTGACGTGGGGCCTGTTGTTCTGGGTCTGGCCGGCCGTGGCGCTGCCATTTCTGGTGGGCTGGGGCTCACACCTGGTGGCGGACCTCATCAGCCACCGTGACGAGTACTCGCTGAGGCCGCTTTACCCGCTGTGGGGACGCGCCGTCCCCGGCTTTGTCAGTTGGTACTACAGTCGTCGGTTCAACCTGATGAACTACGGGACCCTCGCGCTGGCGGCCACAGTGCTGTACGGCGGAATCGCGTGGCGATGAGAGGATGCTGGTAGGCGCGGCAGGAATCGAACCTGCAACCCCCGGCTTAGAAGGCCGGTGCTCTATCCGTTTGAGCTACGCGCCCGTTTCTCTATTCTAGAGGTCCTTCGCTCCGCTCAGGATTTCGCCAGCGGGCTCAGACGCCCGCTAACCGGCCCAACTTAGAAGGCCGGTGCTCTATCCGTTTGAGCTACGCGCCCATCTCCCTATTGTAAGAGCTAGCCGGCCGCGGCGGCTCTGCGTTGCGCGGCCGAGAGCTGCAAGAGCGCATTCTCCACCACCTTGAGCGCGATGGCCCAGCGCTGGCGCGCTTCCGCTTCGTCGTCGCCATAGCCGTACAAATACAACGTCACGCAGAAGCCCGTTTCGGAGACGTCCGGATCCGGCGCGTCCAGGTCATGGTAGTAACAGCGGCGGACCACCAGCTCGGCGGCGGCGGGAATCTCCGGCACCCGGCGCAGCAGGCGCGAGATAGAGTCGGCCAGCTCCTGGTGACTCTGCAGCGACATCCGCGGCCGCATTTCGGTGAAGATCAGGTCGACGTAGGAGCCGAACTTCCAGGGCGCGCCGTAGATGCTCTCCTGCTCGGTCATTTTGTCGGAGAGCCAGGTGTCGCACTTCGCGGTCTCCAAAATGGAGTAGCTGGAGTTGATCGATGCCAGGAACTCGCCCAGCTCGCGGTTGTTGTACGCTTCCGCGACGTTCAGCAGCAGCTCGGGACGACGCCGCAGATCGTAGTAGCGGACTTCCCCCTCGGGCGAGGACCAGGGGACTTCCAGGCAATCGTCCTGCGCACCCAGCTCGACGCTGACCTCAGCCTGCATGGGAAGCTCTTTCCCCCTACCCTCACACCCCGCGGGGCACGTCCCGGACGGACGACCCGATGGCTGTTATGAGAACACTTTTCCCCGGAAAAGCCTAGACGCAGCGGCTAGAGGGCAGAGAAGAACTCGACCAGGCGGCGCTCCGCCCAGCGCCCGTCGTAGCCATTGGCGGCGGCCAGGAAGGCGCAGTGGCCGCCGGCGGAGGTCTCGACCAGCCGGACCTGCGGATTGCCCCGCAGCTTGGCGCGCGTTTCCGGGGTGAGGGGGACAAAGGGGTCGTCCTGAGAGTGCAGGATGAGGGTGGGCCGGGCAATACGCTCTATCACATTCGAGGCGCTGGAGCGGGCGTAGTAGTCGTCGGCGCCGGTGAAGCCGCAGTAGCGCGCTGTCACCTGGTCGTCGAAGGCACGCACGCTGCCCAGGCGTCGCAGGCCCTGCGTCTCGTAGCATCCGGGAAACAGGCGAGCTTTGGCGCGCAGGCGGCGCTTCAGGCCCCAAAGGAAGTTCCACTCGTAGAGGCGGTTGCCGGGACGATGCAGCGCGTCAGCGCAGGCGGCCAGGTCGATGGCGGGCGAGACCGCGGCCAGCGCGCGCACCTCCGCCGGCGCTTCCCCGCCCCACTCTCCCGCCAGCTTGAGGGTGATGTTCCCGCCCATGGAAAATCCAGCCAGGAAGATGCGCGGGAGCTTATCCTCGGCGATCAGTTCGCGCACCACCGCGCCCAGATCGGAGGAAAGCCCGGAGTGGTAGAGCGTGGGCGCGAGGCGCTCGGTGCCGCCGCAGTTGCGCATGTTCATGCGGACCACGTTCATGCCCGCCGCCCAGGCCTTGCTCGCGGTGCCCAGGATGTACTGCCCGGCGCTCGAGCCTTCGAGGCCGTGCAGCAGGACCAGGGCCGGAGCGGAACGGCGGTCCGCCTGCCAGTGGCAGTGGCACAGGACCTGGACATCCGCCACACCCGCCTCCACATTGAAAAGGCGCGCCTCGGCCGGCGGGAGCGAGTTGCGGCGGGGCAGCAGCGCAGCCGCCAGCGTCTGCGCGTGCCCGCCGCCCAGGAAGGCGCGAGGGACGAAGGCATCGCCGGGTTCGCCGGGTCCGCTGGGTCTGCTAGTATTCTCCTGCGGCATTTCTCAGGAGAATACTAACGGGAGCCGGTCGCTTATGCCCATCTTTGAATACATCTGCAAGGAATGCGGCCACCGCTTCGAGGCCCTGGTAATGGGCTCCAAGAGGGCCGAGTGCCCGTCCTGCCAGAGCGGCAAGCTCCAGCAACAGCTCTCTACCTTCGCCGTCGGGCCCAACAAGACCTCTTCTCCCCGCCCCTCTGCCGGCCCCTGCGGAAGCTGCGGCGACCCCCGCGGCCCGGGCTCCTGCTCGATGAACTAGCTGACTGGGGATCGAAGGAAAGGCTGGGGTGGGTGGTGGGATTCGAACCCACGACAGCCGGAGCCACAGTCCGGAGTTCTACCCCTGAACTACACCCACCGTATCCGCTAATTATAACAAGGGCTTAGAAGCGAGGCCCTGCGACCTATACAACCCAGAGTGACCAGGGTCACAGACTGGGATGCTCCCTGGGCGCACTCTGTGGTTGGGGAGAACCGGGAGTGAAGGCTGGCGGGAACGCGGTTGAGGAGGTCTGAGTTTATGGTACGCAAAACGTTTCTGTTGTGGGGCCTGCTGGTGGCCTTGGCCATCCTGGCGGCCGCCCAAAAACCCGTGGTCAAGAAGGGGCCCGCCCCGGAGACTTCGCCCGCCTCGGGGAGGGAAATGTATGTGAGCTACTGCGCTTCCTGCCACGGAACCACGGGCAAGGGGAATGGCCCCGCGGCCACCGCGCTCAAGGTTCCGCCGCCGGACCTCACCATCCTGAGCCGGCGGAACCAGGCGAAGTTCCCTGCCGCCCACGTTTACCAGGTCATCAAAGGGGACGCGGCGATGGCGGCGCACGGTTCCAAGGAAATGCCAGTCTGGGGTCCGGTGTTTAGCTCCATGAGCAAGGGCGATCAGGCCATGGTGCAGATGCGGATCAGCAACCTGACCAAGTACATCGAGTCACTGCAGGTGAAGTAGCCGGCCAGCGATCACCGGCCCAGCCGATCCGGGGAATTCCTGCCCCAACTGTGTCTGCGGGAGGGGCGGTCTCCTGCCCGGAGGGCGATCGGCTAGTTCCTCCCCATGCCGACGTACTGAAAGCCGATGGCGCGGAGGCGGTTGGCGTCGAGCAGGTTCTTGGTATCGACAATGAGAGGGCGGCGGACCAGACGGCGGAGCTTGTCGAAGTCGAGCGCGCGGAACTCGGGCCAGCCGGTGCCCACTACGATGGCGTCCACGCCCTCGGCGGCGTCGTAGGCGGAATCGAAGCAGCGCACGGCGCTATCCAGTTCGCCACGGGCGTCGGGGATGGCCACCGGGTCGTAGGCGCGCACCTTCGCGCCCTTGGAGAGCAGGCGCTTGGCCAGCAGCATGGAAGAGGACGCGGCCACCGAGTTGGTGTTGGGTTTGAAGGCCAGACCGAGGATGGCGATCTCCTTGCCCAGGACCGAGTCGAGCGTCTGCGAGATCTTCTCCACCAGCCGGTCGGAGTGCGAGTGGCTGACCTCGCGCGCCGCGCCCAACACCTTGAGCGGGACTCCCGAGCACTGGGCGAGGTGGGCGAGCGATTCCATGTCGGCCTCGACGAAGGCGCCGCCCAGCGTAGCGCCGGGCTGCAAACAGCGCGGCGCAATCTTTTTGTCCAATCCCATGGCCAGGGCCAGGTCGGCGGAATCCGCGCCCACACGCTCGCACAGGGTGGCCAGCTCGTTGATGAACGAGATCTTGGTGGCGACGAAGGCGGTGGAAGCCTGGCGCACCAGCTCCGCCGTCTCGTGGCTGGTGACGATGATGGGGACGCCGCGCAGCGCCAGCGGCCGGTAGAGGTGCTTGAGCGCGAGCACGGCGGAGTGCGAGGAAGAGCCCAGCACGATGCGATCGGGCCAGTTGAAATCCTCCACCGCGCAGCCGTTGGTGAGGAACAGGGGATGCGAGACCACGGGCCGCGGGTCCTTGGCGGCGCGCAGCTTTTCCTCGATCTTGGCGGCGGTACCCACGCTCACCGGCGTCACGATGACCAGGATGGCGTCCTTGGGCGCGACGCGCGCGACCTTTTCCGCGGCCTCCGGGGCGTAGCGGGAAGTGTCCTCGGCCAGCACCACGATCTCTGCCTTCTCGGCGAAGGTGGCCAGGGTCGTGGAGTAGGTCAGGCGGCCGGCGCGCACGTTGCGCCGGATCATCTCCTTCAGGTCCTTCTCGTGGTAAGAGATAAGACCCCGGGAGAGTCGCTCGACCTTGGCGGCGTCGTCGTCGTAGCAGGTGACGGGCGTGCCGAAATCCGACAGGCAGGCTGATACCACCGTGCCCAGAAATCCTGCGCCGTACACTGCGATCTGCATGGGGAGGCCCTCGTTTTCTCTCGGGGAGAACGGTTGTAGCCTTTCGCAAAGTTCATGCGCAATGCGAAAGAAGGCCATGTCCTTCCGCGGCGGAAAGCGTGTTGATAACGCGGGAGTTGGCGGGACCAGCGCCCCTACCGGCCCTCATTCGGCGTCGCTCACTCCCTTCGCGGCACGCCGTGCGGGAGCCCGGCGACGAACCTCGCGCGCCAACCGCTGCAGCCAGCGCAGCTCGGTGCGGAACTGCTCCAGAGTCAACTGGACCATCCAGACCGCTTCGTGGAAGCGGTGTCCCACTTCCCTCCGGATGGCGCGGAGCGTCGCTTCTTCCCGAGTGAGTTCAGCTTCGAGGAAGCGGCGGCGGCGGCCGAGCTGCCGCTGGAACACCCCGGGGCGCGCCTGCCAGGAGAGCGCCATCCAGGTGAGGAAAGGCGGGCGCTCGCGGCGGAGGCTCCAGTCCTCGCGCTCCAGCGCGCGGGCGAGCGCGGCGCGGCCGCGGGCGCCGGTCGAGAAAACCTGGCGTTCGGGGCCGGCAGGGGGCCTCGCACTGCGCGCGGCGCGGACCAACCCCAGGCGGGCGAGCTTTTCCAGCGAGTAGTAGACCTGGGGACGCGAAACACCGGCCCAGTCGCGCACCTGGCGGCGCTCGAGCTCGAGATTGGCGTGGTAGCCGTGCATGGGACGCTCGGCCAGCAGGCTGAGCACGACCAGATCAGGCGTGGTCAGTGGGTTCGCCCTAGCTCTGGGCATCCCGCACCTTCCGCCTCCGGCTCCAGTACCACCATTGGCATTGCGCGGCGGGCAGCCGCGGGTTGCGGGCCTGGGCTACGGCGGCGCAAAAGACGTCGTAGCAGCAGATGTCCTGGGGTCCGGTGAGGGCGACCAGGCGCTGGTACAGCTTCTGAGGGTTGCGGCGGGCGAGTTGGGCGACGCTGCGCACGCTCAGGAGCTCGAAATCGCGCAGCAGGGCGGGACCCACCGAGATCAAGTCCTCAAGATGTCTGGCTTCCAAGGGCATGACTTTCCTCCTTGACAGGGTTGGCGGGCGCCTGTAGGGTCTTGCTAGTCTAAACAAGACTAGTGTGAACGGCAAGGAGAAAATACCATGAACGTCGAGGAGAGAGTGGACATGCTGACCATGAACAAGCTGACCCCGGTGCTGCTGGTCCCGGAGATCGAGCCCTGCCTCCGCTTCTGGGTGGAGCGGCTGGGCTTCGAGAAGACGGTGGAGGTACCGGAGGGCGAGAAGCTGGGCTTCGTCATCCTGCAGAAGGGCGGGGTGGAGTTGATGTACCAGAGCTACGCCAGCGCCGAGAAGGACGCCCCGCCCGCCTTACAAAAACTGAGCAAGGGACCGACCTACCTCTACGTGGAAGTGGCGGATCTGGAGCAGGTGGTCGCGGCCCTGCAGGGGACCGAGGTGGTGATGCCGGTGCGCACGACCTTCTACGGTGCGAAGGAGATCGGAGTGAAGGAACCGGCCGGCCACGTCGTGATCTTCGCGCAGTTGGGGGCCGCCGAGCCTTCTTAGCGCCCGCGCCGCGAGGACAAGCTGTGGCCGAGCTGCACGGGAGCAAGGTCGGTCCAGTGGCCGGTGCACTCCCCTTCTCGGACGAAGGTGAGCTCCTCCACCTGGGCGTGGCGCGGCCCGCGATACGCGCTCCAGCGTTGGCGGGCCAGTTCCTGCACGGCGGCGAGGCGGCTGTAGTCCACCAGCTTGACGATGGTGAGGTGCGGGATGTACGGCCATTCCTCGCCGCTGGCCAGCTCCGCGGCGTTCAAGCGGTCATGCAGGGCGCGCATGGGCGCCGCGCCTTCGACGCGAAGGTAAACGGTGGGGGTGAGCGGCTGGAAGCTTTCCACCGAGTCCAGGGCGACCTCGAAGGGAGCGACCGGGCCGCACAGCCGTTCCAGCGTGGTCAGCGCCTCCTGCTCCGAACTCTGAAGCAGACGCGGGGGCAGGATGGTGAGATGGGCGGGCAGATGGCCCAACTGGGGATGAAGTTCGTGGCGCAGCTCCTCCACGAACCGGCCCAGCTCGTTCTTCACGTAGGCCACGAGGGCATACTGCAGCGGCGGCATACCAACTGCGGATTATAAGCTCGGGCGCGGGGCGCGGGAGTCCCGCGTCTGGTTCCGGGCACCCGGTTTCCTGTAGTGTAAGCGGATGCGCGAACCCCACGCGCCTGGCAAGTGAGCGATCCCATGGAACCCGAGGTCATCCCGCCCGATGCTCCCTGGCCGCCAGAGGCGGCGGAGGAGGAAAACCTCCTCAGCGACGAGAACCTGGAATACCTGGTCGCGCTGCTGGACGACATCTTCCGCGTCCCGCTGACCGGGATCCGCTTCGGATTGGACCCGGTGATTGGGCTCATCCCCGGGGTGGGCGACTGGATCTCCGGTGCGGTGTCCTTCCTCGTCCTGGTGGCAGGATGGCAGCGCGGGCTGCCGCGCGTGGCCCTGACGCGCATGGTGGTGAACATCGGCATCGACTCGCTGGTGGGGACGGTGCCGGTGCTGGGCGACGTCTTCGACGCGAGCTGGAAGTCGAACCGGAAAAACTTCACGCTGCTGCAGGCTTACCGCGAACCGCAACGCCACACCCAGACCTGGCGCGATTGGGCCTTCCTGCTCGCGCTGGTGGGGACGGTGGGCCTGCTGCTGGTGACGCCGTTCGTCGTGCTCCTCCTGGTGGTGAACTGGCTGCGCGGCTAGCGCGCGGCGGCCTCCAGTTCGCCACCATGCCTCCGTCAACCCGAGAAAGGGCAGGCGGTTTGTTGGCACAATCAGCCTATCGAGCCTATAGAATTTAGGAATGCGGCAGGCGATCCGATTCGTCCTGGGACTGGTGCTGGGGCTCGCGCTCCTGACCTGGGCGACCTATTTTGTGGTGCAGAGGACCACCCGCACCTGGTTGGAGAAGGACGTCCGTCTGCGGGCCCAGGCGGTGGTGAGCGGAGCGCGCCAGACGCTGACCGAGCACTGGCACGAGGGACAGAGCAAAGAACTGCAGACTAGCCTGATCGACATTGCGCGCGACGAGCGCATTCTGGCGGCAGCGACGTGCAATGCCGACTTGTCCCCGGCGGCCAGCACGCCCAACTTCCCGGCGAAGTTTTCCTGCGGACAGATGGGGCTGCACGTGCGGCCCAGCGCGGATACCCCGGCGGAGAGTTGGAAGCCGTGGCACCAGATGGATTCCCTTCCCGGCGGTTCCGTCCTGGTCAGCGCGATCCCCATCCGCGAGGGCGAGCAGCCCTACGGATTCGTGGTGCTGGTGCATGACCTCAGCTATGCCGACCGGCGCGAGGCCAGTACCCGGCAATTCGTGCTGGGCACCTTCGGCTTCCTGGCCGCGGCCGCCTCTATCATCACCCTGCTGGTGGCGCGCCTCTCCTGGCGGAACTGGAGCGAGGAGATCCGGCGGCTGGCGCGCGGCGAAAAGCCCAAGCGACCCGAGTTCCGCCCCATCCTGCGCGACGTCCGCGAGCTGGTGGACCGGATCATGGTGGAGAAGGAGACGGAACTGGAGGGCGGCGCCTGGACTCCGCAGCGGCTGAAGTTGACGCTTACCCGCCACTTGCACGGGGAAACGGTAGTCCTGGTAGCCAACCGGGAGCCCTACATCCACGAGCGGCAGACCGACGGCAGCATCAAGGTGGTGCACCCGGCGAGCGGCCTGGTGACCGCCCTGGAGCCGGTGATGCGGGCGTGCTCCGGCGTATGGGTCGCCCACGGCGGCGGCTCCGCCGACCGCGAGACCGTGGACGGGAAAGACCGTGTGCGGGTCCCCCCGGGGGAGGAATCCTACTTCCTGCGCCGGGTCTGGCTCTCCAAGGAGGAGGAGCGGGGGTACTACTACGGCTTCTCCAATGAAGGGTTGTGGCCGCTCTGCCACATCGCCCATGCCCGTCCCATCTTCCGCAGCGAGGACTGGCGGCACTATCGGACGGTTAACGAACGATTCGCCGACGCAGTCTGCGATGAGGTGGATTCCGAAGACCCCATCGTTCTGGTGCAGGATTACCATTTCGCGCTGGCGCCGCGATTGATCCGCGAGCGCCTGCCCCGGGCCACCGTGCTCATGTTCTGGCACATCCCCTGGCCCAACTCCGAGCGCCTGGGCATCTGCCCCTGGCGGCGGGAGATCCTGGAAGGGATGCTGGGGAGCAGCATCATCGGATTCCACACCCAGTCCCATTGCAACAACTTCCTGGATTCTGTGGACCGGTTCCTGGAGGCGCGTCTCGACCGGGCGGAGAACGCGGTGGTGCAGCAGGGCCGGGCCACCCTGATCCGCCCTTATCCCATTTCCCTGGAGTGGCCGGTGCGCTGGCTGAAGGACGCTCCCAGCGTCGAGAGATGCCGCGCCGAGATCTTTGCCGAGTTGGGGCTGAAGCCCGATGCCCTGCTGGGAGTGGGCGTGGACCGGCTGGACTACACCAAGGGCATCGAGGAGCGGCTGCTGGCGGTGGAGAAGCTGCTGGAGCGGTATCCGGAGTTCCGCGGGCGCTTTACGTTCGTGCAGCTCGCCGCGCCCAGCCGCACTCTGATCGAGCGTTATCAGCAGCTCAACGACAGCGTGGAGCGAGCGGCGGTGCGGGTGAACGAGCGGTTCGGAGAGGGAGACTACCGGCCGGTCATCCTGCGGCGAGCGCACCACGAGCCGCCGGACGTGTTCCGCTACTACCGGGCGGCGGACGTCTGCTACGTCTCCAGCCTGCACGACGGCATGAACCTGGTGGCCAAGGAATTCGTGGCCGCGCGGGAGGATGAGCGCGGGGTGCTGGTGCTGAGCCAGTTCACCGGAGCGGCCCGCGAGCTGACCGAGGCGCTGCTGGTGAATCCCTACGACATCGACGAAGCCAGCGCGGCGCTGGCCACCGCGCTGAGCATGTCCCCGGACGAGCAGCGGGAGCGCATGCGCGCCATGCGCGCCTTCCTGGCGGAGTTCAACGTGTACCGCTGGGCGGGACGGATGCTGGTGGATGCGGCTCGCCTGCGCCGCCGCGACCGCCTCACCGGGCGCCTGGCCGAGCACGTCATGGAGTCCACCGCCCCGTGATGCGGCACATCCTCTCCCGCCGCCACCGTCCCGTACTGAAGAAGTTCGCCGGGCCCAGGACGCTTGTGGCCTTCGACTTTGACGGGACGCTGGCGCGCATCGTTCCCAACCCCGACGCGGCTTCGATGCGGCGTTCCACCGAGACGCTGCTCACCCGGCTGGCGGCGCGCTGTCCTTGCGTGGTGATCTCCGGCCGGGCGCTGCGGGATGTGCGGGCGCGCCTGCGCGGTGTGGGAATGCGGGGCATCGTCGGCAACCACGGCATCGAGCCCTGGAGCACCCTGCCCGCCATCAAGAAGACCGTCCGAAGCTGGCTCCCACTGCTCAAGAGCAACCTCAGGCAGTTTCCCGGCGTGGTGATCGAAGACAAGGAGTTCTCCGTCACCGTGCACTACCGGGACACGCCGCACAAGCGGGAGGTGCGGGGCGCGGTCGCGGCGACGGCGAAGAAGCTGGGCGGCATGCGCCTGCTCGGCGGAAAACAAGTAGTCAACGTCATGCTCGCCGGCACCCCGCACAAGGGCATCGCCCTGCAGCGGGAGTTGCGGCGGCTGGGCTGTGACCAGGCCATTTTCATCGGCGATGCGGATTCGGATGAGGACGCCTTCGCCCTGCATCATCCCGAGCGGCTGCTCACCATCCGCATCGGACGGAAGAGGCGCTCGCACGCCCGCTACTATCTGCGTAATCAGGGGGAGATCGACCGCTTCCTGCGGGCGCTCCTCGAGGTGCGGCCGGCGTAGCAGTTCGCTCAAGCCCGCAAGCATCCGGTACAATTTTCACAGTCGGGGCGTAGCGCAGCCTGGTAGCGCACCTGCCTTGGGCGCAGGAGGTCAGAGGTTCGAATCCTCTCGCCCCGACCAGCTCTCCCATTGGTCCGGCCGGGAAGAGGTGCGATTCTTCTCGCCCCGACGCTGTCCTTCACACCGGCCCAGGCGCCGGGAAATCTCCTCTTGCCGACCAACTTCCTTTGGCTCACCCGGCATCCAAGGTTTAATCTATCTGCACCCGTACCACTGAGACGCTGACCCTCCCAGGCCCTGTAACCCAGACCCTCCACATGAGCAGGCACTATGCGCTGGAGCTTGAAACCCATTCTCGGGCTGATCCTGGGGATCACCCTGGTCTCCTTCCTGCTGGCCTACTATCAGGTGGCGGAGGAGAAGCGGCGGCTGGAGGCAGACCTGGAGGCGCGGGGCGAAACCGTGGCCCAGCGTCTGTTGGAGGCC
>Ga0255310_10000116_pt1 | contig 14742 bp, 17 predicted proteins | sample EtOH1_T0_E1_meta_FD_201359 | JGI IMG/M metagenome (GOLD analysis project Ga0255310, IMG submission 201359) | Sandy soil microbial communities from University of British Columbia, Vancouver, Canada - EtOH1_T0_E1 | ecosystem: Engineered > Artificial ecosystem > Sand microcosm > Unclassified ...
CGAGCGCCAGGCGGTAGTCGTGCAGGCTCGATGCGCGATTCCCACGCAAATGAAAATCATTCGCAGCAAGCACCTCGGCGCTGACGTTGACGGCGCCGAACTTGGCGAGGAACTGGGCCCGCGCGGCTTTCCCGCCCGAGCTGTCGCCGGCGACTCCGACCTCGACCATGGCCTTGCCGATCGAGCGCCGGACGGTCCCTTCGACGAAGGTCAGCCGCTCGTCATCGACCAGCATCATGCGGGCGAGCGCGCCGACCGTGGTGCGATCGTCGATGCCGTGCTCGACCGAAATCGCCGCCTGCGCCTTGGGCACGGTGTCGTCGGGCGGATGCTCGAACGACACCAGGTCGCGCCCCGGCTGGTTGGCGCCGGCCCAGTACCAGGTCTTGCCCGCCGGGACATTGTCCTGGCCGACGTTGATCGTCTCCTCGCGGTGCCGGACCTGCCCTTGCGGGCCGTAGAGGACGATGTCGATTCGGTTCTCGCCGTAGAGAAGCTGAACGTCTTCAAAGTGATAGCGCTGGTCGGCCGTCGGCTTGGCGAATGCCAGCAGCTCGCCGTTGCGATAGATTTCGGCGTCCCAGCCGCTCGGCAAATCGCCTTCGAAGCGGGTGCGGTCGAACGTCGACTGGGCGAACAGCGGCCGGTTGGTGACGACCACGCCGCGGCCGCTGGTCGACGTTCCGGTCAGCCGGCTGTCGAGCCCGGCGACGTCGCCGAAGCCAAAATGGGTCGCCTTCAGCGGTCCCAGCAGCCCGCCGTCGGGGTCCGAGCGATAGGCGCGCAGCCGCAACGTGCTCGGCATGCCCTTGTCAGTGGTCGACAGCTGCGCGTCGTACGACAGCCGGGCGATCTCGCCGGCGGCGTAGACCGAGGTGCGGCGGTCGACCTTGACGCCGTCGTGGGCGCGGTAGGTGACGCCACCGCTGACGACGAAGTCGAGCGCCGGAGCCCGCCACATGCGATACGGCAGCCGCACCTGCGGCAGGGTCGAGAGATCGAACCGGGCCGGCTTGAGCTGCGCCGCCCGCAGCTGCCGCTCGACCGCCATCTCAACCGGCAACTTGGCTTCCGATTCGAGCACCACGACCGATCCGGAGGTCATCGGCTTGACGCCGATCCCGAACCAGCGGGCCAGCGCCTGGGCTTGCACGCACCAGCCTTCGGGCGTCTCGCGAACGGTGCCGGCGGCGATCGGTTCGCTCTTGCTGCCATAAGTGGCGACGCCGGCCGCGAGGTCGATCGCGATCCGGTTGGCCTCCTTGAACGCCCAGCCGCTGGCCTTTTTGGTCGCGAGATCGACCTTCATCGGCACGTCGAGGGTGTTGAGGAAGTCGCCGAAGACGATGCATGTGCCTTCGGGCGTGGCGTAGGCGCGCACCCCGTCGCCGAGCCGCAGCTGGCGGATGCGGACGTCGAGCAGGAACTGGTCGTCGGGATCGGCGGTCCAGTTGCTGGCGGCCGGAATTACCGGCAGCGATGCCGATGCGCCGACTGCGGCTGCGCAGCCCAGCGCCGCCAGCGACGCCAGCCGGCCCAGCCACTTGCGGCCGCGGAACATGGGTGTCGCCCTCGATCTCCCGCCTGCGCCTAGCGCAGCACCGCCTGGGTTTCGGCGATGGTATGCGAACCGTCGTCGTAGGTTTCGACATATTGGACCGTGACCGGCCCGCTCACCGTCCCCTTGAACGCCTCGTCTACCGGGATCGCCACCCGCCGCATCTCCACTTCCTTGTAGACCGCGACGGCCTTCTGGATGGCGATCGGGTCCTTGACGCCGGGCTTGAGCACGCGGACCTCGCCGAATGTCGAGCGCGCGCCCGAGCGGCTGAGGTCCAGCGCCACGGTCGGCTTGCCGTCCTTGGTCTCGAGGTGGACGTTGGCGATGCCCGCCGTCGCCGAGAGGTTGCCGAACCGCACGATCACCGGGATGGTAACGCCGTAGACCGGGATCAGCGCGAAGCGCACGCCCTTCGGGGCCTCGCCCGGCTGTTCAGCCGATACGGGGTGCGCGGGCGGGATCGCCCGGAACAGCAGATGGACTCGATATTCGCCGTCAGGCAGGCCTTCCGGCGCCCGCGCCGTCACCCGGACCGATTGCGGCTGATGCGGCGCCAGCGTCACCCGGCGCGGCGCATAGACGATCATGTCCTCGGCGAGCTTGTCCTCGGCGGTCGGCTCGGCGACATCGACCAGGCTGCCGTCAGGCGTCATCCGCCGGAATTCGACCGAGATGCGGTAGGTCGCGGGCTCGTCGCCGATATTGTTGAGGATCACCTCGGCGCCCTTGCGACCGTCGAGCACGATCCGGGTCGGGGCAACGAGCAGGTCGCCGATGCCGGCGCTGGCCGGCGCCGCCGCGGCGGCAAGGGACAAAGCGAGCACGGCGGACAAAGCGAGCACGGCGGCGGCCGCCGGCTTCGACTGGATTGAAAGCATCATCGTGACGATCCCCGGTCTTGATCCGATTAGCTCCGAAATGGAGCGATCGCCTCGTATTGATCCGGAATGGTTATTTTTCGGTCAACCATGGTGATTGAACGATACGCGCAGGCGCAACGAAAAGGGGCCGCCGTTGCCGGCGACCCCTTCCCCTGGCCCACTTTGATGAGCGACTGAACTCGAACGATCAATAATCGACGGTCACGTTGAACGTGCCCGAATAGACCCCATCGCCGGTCGTCGAAGCGACCGTGATCGAGCCACCGAGGTTGAAATCGTTGCCAGGCGCACCCGAGCTGGTGAGCATGACCGTGCCGGGGCTGCTGACGGTCATCAGCAGCGTCTGCAGCGGGTTGTTGGCATTGGTCAGCGTGACGTTCGGCGCGGTGATGGTCACCAGCTGGTTGTTGGTGCCCCGTACGTTATAGCGCGCCGCCTGCACCGAGCCGGAGCAAGTGACGTTGGCGTTGGCGCAGCTCAGCACGCCCGCCTGCGAAACGCCGACGACGGCACCGGCCCAGGCGCCCGCACCCGACAGCAAGATCGTGCCGAGGTCGAGATCCTGCACCCAGGTCAGGGTGAGCGGCTTGACGATGCGGGCCGTCGCCGTCGCGTTCTGCGCCGGGCCGACCGGGGCAGCGAGCGCCGGAGTGGCGGTCAGTGCCAGAGCGGCAATCGCCGCGGTGTAACGAAGAAGTTTCATGTGCTTGTTCCCCACTGGTCGAAATGTCCGCGGCTGTCCCGACCGGTGGCTGGGTCACCCGTGAGGGCCTCATTAACCGCATGCGCTTACCGCTTCCCTCAGTGGATTGGTTAACGGGCCATTTGGATTTGGTCCGAAACGGAGGCAGTTTCCCAAGGGGCCCGCTCCGGCCGGGCGAAATTAAAGATATTCGACGGTAATCGGCACATCGCCGCGATATTCGCCCTCGGCGTCGCCGGAAATGCGCAGCCGCCCGCCGAATCGGAAAGCCAGCGTTCCTGTGGCATCGAGCCGGGCGCCGGCCGACAGGTCGCTGACGATGTCTTCGATGGCGATTCGGCCGCCGCTCAGAGAATAGAGCTCGATCCGCGCCGGCAGGTCGACGCGCACCGCCCGCCCGGCCTCGCCGTGGATCACCGCGCTGCCGACCATCGCCCGCCCGCTCATGTCGCTGACGACGCCGCTGACGCTGCGCTCGCCATCCGGCAGCAGGGTCGCGGTGCCGTCCCCGGAGCCGAGCAGAATCAAGCGGTCGAAATCGAGCCTGGTCTCGATGTCGAGGCTGACCGGCCCGCTGGCGGAGCCTTCGTCACGGCTGGTGGTCGGAGTCTCGCACAGCCGGCATTGCGCCGCGGCGCGCGGCACCGGCATGGCGGACATCCCCGCGGCGAGCGCGAGGACCGGGAAGAGGAGCAGTTTCCGCCTCATTGTGCGCCACCCTATTGGGGACTGGCTAAAACAGGGTTAATCCGCGGCTAACCCAACAGCGGCCAGAGACACGCGGCCAGATTGACAGGATGAACATGGACAAGCTCAACCGGACCGACGCCGAGTGGCGCGCGAAGCTGACCCCCGAACAATTTCGAATTCTCCGCGAAGCCGGCACCGAGCCGCCGTTCTCGGGTGAGCTGCTCGACGTCAAGGACAAAGGCGAGTTCAAGTGCGCGGCGTGCGGCGAGCCCTTGTTCGCCAGCGATCACAAATTTGACAGCGGCAGCGGCTGGCCGAGCTTCACCCGGCCCAAGGACCCCGACAAGGTCAGCGAGCAGCAAGACGTCACCCACGGCATGAGCCGCACCGAAGTCCGCTGCGCGCGTTGCGACGGCCATCTCGGCCATGTCTTCCCCGACGGCCCGGGACCCGAGGGGCAGCGTTATTGCATCAACTCCGCGGCCCTGTCGTTCGCCAAGGACGACAGCGGCAAGGGTGGCTGCGAGGGTGGCCACAGCAAGATGGAAAGCGCCGGGGAGCAAGACGCTGCCGACTAGCTATTGTCGCGCGTCGTCCGGCTTTCTATCCCCTGAAGCTTGATGGCCACGACGTCCTCCGCTCCCCGCCGGCCGCTGGTCACCGCCGTCAAGGTCCTGCTCTACGCGGGCCTGGTCGGGCTGCTGGCGCTAATCGTCGCGGTCGCCGTCGCCCTTGCTTCGCTGCCCAGCTACGCGGAGCTTTCGCGGCGCTCCGACCTCGGCCAGATGATCCGCGTCCGCTCGAGCAACGGCACCGTGCTGGTGTCGCTCGGCCCCTCCTTCGGCCAGTGGCTGCGCTACGACCAGATCCCGCCGCAGATGCGCGCCGCGATGATCGCCGTCGAGGACAAGCGCTTTCGCAACCACATCGGCGTCGACCCGATCGGCGTCGTCCGCTCGTTCAAGGTGCGCTTCCAGACCGGCCGCTGGAGCCAGGGCGGATCGACCATCACCCAGCAGCTCGCCCGCAACATCTTTTTGACCAACAGCCGGACCTTCGGGCGCAAGCTCAAGGAAGCCGTGCTGGCGCTGGCGATCGAGCGCAAGTTCACCAAGAACCAGATCCTCGAGCTGTATTTGAACCGGGTCTATTTCGGCGGCGGCGCCTACGGCATCGACGCCGCGTCGCGGCGCTTCTTCGGCCACAGCGCCGATGCGCTGTCGCTCGGCGAGGCGGCGATCATCGCCGGCCTGGTCAAGGCGCCGTCCAATTACTCGCCGACCGCCGATGCCGAGGCGGCGCGCAACCGCTCGGGCGTGGTGCTCCAGTCGATGGTCGACAACGGCTTCGTCAGCGCGGCCGCGGCGGCGTCGGTCAATCCGGCGGAAATCCGGCTGCAGCCGACCAGCAAGCAGAACAGCGTCCGCTACTTCACCGACTGGGCGCTGCCCCAGCTCGACACTTTAATCGACGAGCGCAACGAACCGATCGATGTCTGGACGACGCTCGACACCGGTATGCAGGCGGCGGCCGACCAGGCGATCGCCGCCAATGCTCCGGACGGGGCGCAAGGGGCGCTGGTCGCGCTCGACCGCGACGGCGCCGTGCGGGCGATGGTCGGTGGCCGCGACTATGTCGATTCGCTCTACAACCGCGCTACCCAGGCCGAACGCCAGCCGGGCTCCGCGTTCAAGCTGTTCGTCTATCTGTCGGCGCTCGAATCGGGGATGAAGCCGACCGACACCATCGTCGACGAGCCGGTCACCATCGACGGCTGGAGCCCGCGCAACTCGACCCGCTCTCACCTCGGGCCGGTCACCTTGCGGGAGGCTTTCTCGCGCTCGATCAACACCGTCAGCGCCAAGATCGGCGCCCAATTGGGCTTCTCGACCATCGCCGACATGGCGCGCCGCTTCGGCATCAGCGGCAAGATCTCGACCTATCCGTCGATGGTGCTCGGGACCAGCGACGTGCGGCTGGTCGACATGACCCGGGCGTTCGCGTCGGTCGCCAACCATGGCGTCGCGGTGTCGCCGTACGCGATCCGCAAGGTGGTCACCGCCGACGGCCGCCAGCTCTACCAGCACGAGGCGGCCGAGGACCGTGTGCTGGTCGCACCGTGGGTCGCGGCCGAGATGACCGACCTGTTGCAGTCCGCGGTCCTCACCGGCACCGGCCGCGCGGCGCAGATCGGCCGCCCGGTCGCCGGCAAGACCGGAACCACCAGCTCGAACAAGGACGGCTGGTTCATCGGCTTTTCGAGCGGCATCACCGCCGGGGTGTGGATGGGCCGCGACGATGCCCGCCCGATCGCCGGGCTGCAGGGCGGGACCGCGCCGGCGCGCGCGTTCCACGACTTCATGACCGTCGCCGTCGCCCGCCGCCCGGTTGAGCAGTTCGAGACCGAGGTGCCGATGCCCGACTGGCAGCTCGAGCCCGACGAGGAAGCCTGGGGTCTGCCGGGCAACGAGGTCGGCGTCGAGCCGCTGGTCGACGCCGACGGCAATCCGCTGCCGGCTACTCCGGGCGCGCCCCAGCCGGGCGTCGTCCAGCCCGACGGCACCGTGACCGAACAACCGTGGCCCGAGGAAATTCTCCGCCGCGGCAGCGAGCGCGCGCCGCCCCAGCCCCAGCAAGTCACGCCGCCGGTGCAGCGAGCACCGCCGCCGCGCCAACCCCAGCCGCGGTCAGTCCCCGCGCCCGATCCGCTTCAGCCGCGGCCCGACGGCGCGCAATAGACTGCGCGCGGCGGCGACGGCGCCGTCGGACAATACGGCGAACAGGCGCGCTTCGAGCTGCTTGAACGCCGCTCCGTGATCGAGGTGAACGAGGTGGGCGACTTCGTGCGCGACGACGTAGCGGCGTGCCGCCGGCGGGGCGAGGATCAGCCGCCAGCTGTAGCGGATCCGGCGGTCGGCCGAGCAGCTCCCCCAGCGCGTGTTGGCGTCGCCGACCGCAACCGAGCGCGGCGTCACTCCGGCAACAGCGGCGATTGCGGCCGTCTCGCGCGACAGGGTGTCGAGCGCCATGCGCCTGAGATAGGTTTCAACCCTTCGCGGGAAGGCCTGCGCCGGCCCGCCGCAGCGCAGTTCGTCGGCTTCCAGGCGCGGCACGCGGCCATGATCCGGCCCCCACATCAGCCGCGTCTCGCATCCTTCGATCGGGATCCGGGCGCCGGGCACGAACGGCTCGCCGGGCAACGCGTCGGCGATCTGCGTTTCGACCCATTCGCGCTGCTCGACGGCCCACGCCAGAGCGGCTCGGCGGCTGGTGCGAGCAGGGCAGGTCAGCTTCAACACCTGCCGCCGCTCGTCGAACCTCAGCCGCAGCCGCCGGGCGCTGCGCACGGCATGGATTTCCACCGGCACCGGCAGGTCGGGATGGACGGCGAGCTCTTTAGAGCGCGCGCTCGACGACATGAAATTCAAGGTCCCCCGCATCCTCTTCGCTGACCGTCCAGCCGCGCGTCGACTGCCCCGCCTCGTGAACGCTCTCGCGGCTTCCGGAGATCAGATAATGCCATTCCGGAAGCGGCTCGCCATTGGCCCGCAGCCGGTAGGCGCAAGTGTCCGGAAGCCAATCCATCGACCCCAACGTCTTGCGGTCGAGCGTCACGCAATCGGCGACCCTTTGCTTGCGATGCGCGTAGTCGGTGCAGCGGCCGTTCCTGCGGTCGAGCAGCTTGCAGGCGACGTTGGTCGGATGGAGGATCCCGGTCTCCTCGTCCTCGAGCTTGTGGACGCAGCAGCGGCCGCAGCCGTCGCACAGCGCTTCCCACTGGCCGCGGTCGAGCGCCGCCAGCGGCTGCTCCCAGAATGGTGTTCGCTCGTTCATGACAAGCTTATCAATGGTCTGCTATCGGCTCCCGATCAAGGTCGAGTGGAAGAGCGTGATGGTGGGCAAGCGATTGTTTCTGGCGGCGATGATCGTCCTTGGCACGCTGACGACGCCGGCTTTCGGTCAGAACGTCTATGGCTCCGACGGCGAGGAGTTCGTCAAGGCGGTGCGCGACCGCGACGGCGACAAGGCCATCCAGCTGCTCCGTGACCGCCCGACCGTCCTCAACGCCCGCGACACCAAGGGCGACACCGGGCTGATCGTTGCCATCTCGCAGCGCGACCCGACCTGGGCCGGCTATTTGCTCAACCAGGGCGCCGACCTCGACCTGGCGGCGCGCAACGGCGACACGCCGCTGCTCACCGCGGCGCGGGCCGGCTTTCTCGATGCCGCCCAATGGCTGGTCGAGATGGGCGCCAAGATCGACGCCGCCAACCGCATGGGCGAGACGCCGCTGATCATCGCCGTCCAGCAGCGCCAGGTGCCGATCATCAAGCTGCTGCTCGCCGCCGGCGCCAACCCCGACAAGACCGATTCCGCGCAAGGCTATTCGGCGCGCGACTATGCCAAGCGCGACAACCGCGGCGGTGAGATTCTGCGCGTGATCGAGGCCGCGAAGCCGAAGCCCGCGACCGCCGCCACCTCGCGCTAGCTGCCCTCGCCCTTTAGCTGCCCTCACCAAGCGTCGGATCGATCTGCGCCGACAAGCGCCGCGCGGCGCGGCGGGCGAAGCGCAGCAGCTCGGCCTTGCGGCGGGCCGGCGCCAGTGGCCGATGCAGCGCGTTGCGCAGGATCGCCGCGTCGTAGCGGTCGGCGACGATCAGCCCGGCGGCGCCCGGCAGATAGCGCTCGTGCTCGAGCACCGCGGCGAGGAAGGGCGGCACCGCCCAGTAGAAATGGTCGCAGTAATCGAGATAGTCGGTCCACTTGGAATCGCCGACCAGGTCGGCCTTGGCGACCTTGATCTCGACGATCGTCAGCGCGCCCCTGGGGTCGATCGCCATCATGTCGGCGCGGCGGCCATTGGGCAGCGGCACCTCGCAGATCGCGAACAGGTCGTGGCGGCAAAACAAGCGGGTGACCCCGCGGGCGACCTCCCCGGCAATCGGCGGAGCATCGGCGAAGCAAGGGGAATCGAGCGCGAGGTCCATCGCGCTAAGCTAGAACAAAGGGTCAACGCAGCCAATCCAGGGGATTGGAATAGGGGAAAGCCGCCTAGCGGTAGAAGATGTGGTTGCCGATCGAGGCGACGCGCTTCAGCTTCCAGCCCGGCGACACGCGGCGGGCGTGGAAGAACAGCGCCTGGGGCGCCGCCGAATCCTTGAGGTCCTGGTCGACGATCTTGGCGATCGCCACCGCCGTCTGCCACTGGCGGCTCGCGCGCGGCACGCTCGGCAGCGAATGGCCGCGAACGAACGAGAATTGGCTGCGCTGGAACAGCACCCCGCAATAGGACGACGGGAAGCGGCCGTGCGAATCGGCGCGGTTGGCGATCACTTCGCCGACCGCCAGCTGGCCGGCCAGCGGCTCGCTCTTCGATTCGAAATAGATCCCCACCGCCAGGCATTCGAGCTCGCGGCTGCCCGGTTCGGACGAACGCAGCTGCGCGACCAGCGCGGCAAGATCGCCGCTCGGCCGAGCCTGCACGCTGTTCTGCACGGGCGCCGGCAGCGGCGCGAGCTCATCGGATTGGGGAGCGGTCACTTCGACCGGCAGCGGCTGCGGCGTTTCCGCCACCGGCAGGCTGCTGCTCGCGACCGGAATCAATGGCTCTGCGGACGGCCCGACCTGGGCCGGAGCAACCGAACTCGAGCCGAGCGCGGCGAAGACCAGCAGCGCTGAACGAAGCGGAGGCAACATACTTACCGTATTTTCTGCGGTTAACCGCCCGACTGGCGACCTTTACGCGCGGACAATCCGCTCTCGGCCCCTGGTTGGTTCCCCGTCTCGCGTGGCATTCCTCGCCGAAATTTCGGTCGGAGAATGCCCCCCGCTCTTGATGACGGGGATGCTTTTCCGGGGCCGGAACGACGCGGTCAACCCAAAGTGGTCGTTTCAGCGATGAATCGTTCCGCCTCCGCGATGTCCAGATCAATCGCCCACAAATCCGCGTCGAAACGGGTGCGTTTCGCGAGGAAATCGCGGATTTCATCGGAACCCGATGATTCGGCCGGCCCGACCGCCTGCCAGCGATAGGCTCCGTCGAGCGTCAAAGTGCGCTCGAGGCAGGCGACGTGGCGGCCGCGGCTGCTGATCACCAGCAGCAGGGCGCCGCGGTCGGGATCGCCGCGCTTGATGATCGTCGCGAAGTCGCCGTCGGCCTGCGCGCGGCGGATCAGCCCCGCCGCCTCGACCGAAGCCGGCAATCGCTCATTGCTCATGGTGTCGAGCGATAGCCGGCGAGCCCACTGAGCGCGATGTGCGAGCGCAAAAAGGTGCCGGTGCCGCGCGCGCATTCGTCGCCCTCAGCGTCGAGGATCCGCGCCTCGGCGACCAGCACCCGGCGCCGGCCGCTGATCCAGCGCCCTTCGGCCTTGGCTGCGCCGCCGCGCATCGGCTTGGTGAAATGGAGGTTGAACGCGGTGGTCAGCAGGAAGCGATCGCTGATCAGGCTGTTGGCGGCATAGAAAGCGGCGTCGTCGAGCATCTTGAAATAGATCGTGCCGTGGGCCGCGTTGGCGGCGTGGAAGCTGCTGTCATCGACCTCGAACACAATCTCCGACCGGCCGGGAGCGACGATCTTCAGATCGGATCGGTATTGGCGGTTGATGGGAGCCGAGCGGTAGAGCGCTTCCAAACTCCGGAAGTGCGCCTCTTCACCTGTCGCAGGCCCAGCCTTTGCAGATTTAGGCGACTTCGCGTTCATCGGCCCCCATCAGCACGGCTGCCAGGGCGTCCCGGCTGCGCGCGCCGCGCATCTTCTCGAGCGTCGCCGCATGGCGGGTGACGCGGCTGATCGCGGCAAGTGCCTTCAGATGATCGGCCCCCGCCTCGGGCGGCGACAGCAGCAGGAACACGAGGTCGACGCGGACCTTGTCGAGCGCCTTGAAATCGACCGACTCGCCCAACCGCACGAACATTCCATAGATTTGCGTGAGGCCCTCGATCTTGCCGTGCGGGATGGCGACGCCCTGGCCAAAACCGGTCGAGCCCAGGCGCTCGCGCTCGGCGAGGCTGGCCAGGATCGCCGCCGAATCGAGCCCCAGCCGCTGTCCGGCGAGATGGGCCAGTTGCTGCAGCAACGACCGTTTGTTGCCGCCGGGAAAGGAGGTCTTGATCGCGTCGAAATCGAGGAACTCGGAAAGCAGCATGGAACGCACTCTTTGAATGGGGCACTCGGTAGCGCGGCGGTCCATCGCACGCCGGCCGCGATTGAACATGGGTCTTACGACCCGTGCGGCTCGACCCAGCCGATGTTTCCGTCCTCTCGTCGGTAAATCATGTTCAGGTCGCCCGACGCCGAGTTCTTGAACATCAGCGCATTGGTGTTGCGCAGGTCCATCAGCATCACCGCGTCGGACACGCTCGCCTCGGGAATGTCGGCGCGGGTCTCGGCGATAATCGCCGGGTTCACCGATGGCTCGTCGTCGTCCTGCGGCACCGCCAGGACGGTGTAGCCCGCATTCTCGACATAGGGCTGGTCGCCGTCGGTCTTGTGCTCGCGCAGCCGCTTCACATAACGGCGCAGCTGTTTCTCGATGCGGTCGGCGGCGCCGTTGAACGCGAGCTGCGCTTCGGCCCCGCGGTTCGACGCTTTCAGCACCACGCCCTGCGCGACCGGGGCGACGATGTCGCAGGTGAAGTCGTTGTGCGGACCGCGGCCGAACGTCACGTTGGCGGCGATCGCCCGCGAGAAATATTTCTCGGTGATCTCCTCCATGCGGCCAATCGCATGCTCGCGCAGCGATTCTCCGGTGTCGACCTGATGACCCGCGACCCGAACTTCCACTTGGGCTGGCTCCTCTCGCTTGCTTGGCGGCGCGGCTTAGGACCCGCGCCGACCCATCGTCAACTCAACTAGACGAACCGCGCCCACAGCGGGTTGACGAGCTTGGCGACAAACGCGCAATGCCGCTCCAGTTCCTCGGGCGCGGCATAATGCGGACGCGCGGGGCGAACCTCGCGCGACGTGACGGGGGCGCCGTTGACGGCGACGTCGGCTTGCGCGGTATCGGCGACCAGGCCGAGCCCGATCTGGCGGCCGCCGGTCAGCTCGACATAGACCTGCGCGAGCAATTGCGCATCGAGCAGCGCGCCATGCTTGACGCGCTGGCTGCGGTCGACTCCGAAGCGCGTGCAGAGCGCATCGAGGCTGTGCTTGGCGCCCGGATGGCGGCTGCGCGCCAGCACTAATGTGTCGACCATCCGGCTGGTGCACACTGCGGGCCGGCCGCACTTGTCGAGCTCGTGGTTCAAGAAGCCGAAATCGAAGCTCGCATTGTGCGCGACCAGCGGCGAATCCTCGAGGAACTCGAGCAGCTCGGCGGCGCGCTCGCCGAACCGCGGCTTGTCCGACAGGAAGATCGCCGTCAGCCCGTGGACCGCTTCGGCTTCGCTCGGCATCGGCCGCTCGGGATTGAAGTAAGCGTGGAAATGGCGGCCGGTCTCGACCCGGTTGAACATCTCGATGCAGCCGATCTCGACCATGCGGTCGCCGCTGGCCGGGTTGAGCCCCGTGGTCTCGGTATCGAAGATGATTTCCCGCACGGTCCTTTTATTGACCCGCGGCGAGTCCGAGACAAGCGAGAATATTCTCCACTTGGCGCGCGGTTTCCTCGATCGGCCCGCCGGTATCGATAATGAAGTCGGCGCGTGCACGCTTGTCCGCGTCGGGCAGCTGGCGGGCGAGCAGCGCATCGAGTTTCTCGTCGGTCATTCCGGGCCGCGACAGCGCCCGCTGGCGTTGGATATGCGCCGGCGCCGAGACCACGATCACCTTGTCGAACGCGCCCTCGTCGCCGGTCTCGAACAGCAGGGGGATCTCGAACGCCAACGCCGGCGCATCGGCATGATCGGCGATGAATCGATCGCGCGCCTCGTTCACCGCCGGATGGACGATCGCCTCCAGTGCGGCGAGCTCCTCGGGCCTGCCAAGCACCTGCGCCGACAGCGCCTCGCGATCGACGCCGCCGCCGTGCACGGTGCCCGGGAAGCGGCCCGCGATCGCTTCGACCAGCGCACCGCCCGGCGCCTGCAGCCGGCGCACTTCGGCGTCGGCGTCGAACACCGGCACCCCGGCACGCTCGACCATTCGGGCGACCGCCGACTTGCCCATGCCGATCGACCCGGTGAGCGCGATCCGGATCATGCGTCCAGCTGCCCGCGCTCGCGCAGCGCCTCGAGGAGCGGGATCAAGGGCATTCCGAGGATCGTGAAATGGTCGCCTTCGATGCGCTTGAACAGTTGCACTCCCGGCCCCTCGATGCGGAATACGCCGACGCAGTGCGACACCGCCGGCCAATCGCGATCGAGATAGTCGGCGATAAACCGATCGGACAGTGCCCGGACCTCGAGCGCGGCGGTTTGGACATGGCACCAGTCGATCGCGTTGCCGCGGGCGAGGGCAACGGCGCTCGTCAGTTGAATCGTCTTACCGGAGAAAAACCGCAGATGTTCCGCCGCCTGGTTCCGGTCAGCAGGCTTGTCGAACAGACGGCTCTCGACGGTGATGACGGAATCGCTGCCGATCACCCAGTCGGCGGTGCGCGCTTCGCTCACGCTGAGCGCCTTGGCCTTGGCGAGATCCACGGCAAGATCGTCGGTCAGCAACGCCGCCGCCGTGAACGCAACCTCGTCGACTTGCGGCGAAGCGACCTCGAAATCGACCCCCGCCGCGGCGAGCATCGACCGGCGGATTGCGCTTGAAGAGGCGAGCACCAGCGACACGGCATAACCTTGTGGAAAACTGCGGCTATGTCCTAGCGCGCCGATGGGGACAGGCTCAACTTCAAGCTTATGCCCAGATCGCGTGGCTTTGTGCGAAGATTCATCCACTACGGAGACACTTAACCCCCAGCCTGTGAATCGCGGGCATGGCGGCAATCGACTCGGCGGATTCGCTGTACAGCCCGGGCCGGTCGCTTGTTGGCAAAACCGGGAGCCGCGCCTAAACCCCGTGTCCCGCCTGCCAACAACATCATCAATCTAATCTTCTATATATATAATAAGGGAGAATAAGTGGGTGGCGACGTCTCGCGACGCCCCAAGCGACGGAGCGAAGCTCAAGCCGCTGCTCGCCGTCCTCAAGGGTGAGCGGCGCGATCCTCCGCCCGTCTGGATGATGCGCCAGGCGGGGCGCTACCTGCCCGAATATCGCGCGCTGCGCGAAGCCAAGGGCGGCTTCCTCGACCTCGTCTACGATTCCGAGGCCGCGGCCGAGATCACCCTCCAGCCGTTGCAGCGTTTCCCGGCGCTCGACGCGGCGATCCTGTTTTCCGACATCCTCATCGTCCCGTTCGCTCTGGGTCAGAATCTGAGCTTCGTCGCCGGCGACGGGCCGCGGCTGACGCCGCCGCTGGCGTCCGCCCAGCTCGAGGATCTAAGCCCGTTTCCCGGGCGCCTCGAGCCGATTTACGCAACTGTCGCGCGGGTCAAGTCCGAGCTCGATCCAACCAAGACCCTGATCGGTTTCGCCGGCGCGCCGTGGACCGTCGCCACCTACATGGTTGCCGGCGGCGGCAGCCGGCAGCAGTCCGAGGCGCGGCGCCTCGCCTATCTCGATCCCGGCCGTTTTGCCGCGCTGATCGAGCGCATCGAGGCGGTCACCTTCGATTATCTCAGCGGCCAGATCGCCGCCGGCGCCGAGGCGGTGCAACTGTTCGACAGTTGGGCCGGGAGCCTCGCCCCGGCCGAGTTCGAGCGCTGGGTGATCGCGCCCACCGCCCGGCTGGTCGAGAAATTGAAGGCGCGCCACCGCGGCGTTCCGGTGATCGGTTTTCCCAAGGGCGCCGGCGGCAAGCTCGGCGCCTATGCGCGTGAAACCCGTGTCAATGCGGTCGGCCTCGACGAGACCGTCGACCCCGCCTGGGCGCACAAGGAATTGCCCAGGCGCCTCCCGGTCCAGGGCAATC
>Ga0255310_10000118_pt1 | contig 14722 bp, 14 predicted proteins | sample EtOH1_T0_E1_meta_FD_201359 | JGI IMG/M metagenome (GOLD analysis project Ga0255310, IMG submission 201359) | Sandy soil microbial communities from University of British Columbia, Vancouver, Canada - EtOH1_T0_E1 | ecosystem: Engineered > Artificial ecosystem > Sand microcosm > Unclassified ...
GTTCGCCGCATTGGCGAAGGAGCGCGGACTGTCGTGGAGCCAGCGGGAGGCATTTGCCGAGGACTATGCCGCGACCTTGAACTGCTGGCGTCGACGGTACGACGATGCGGTGGCGCGTCGCGAGCTGGAAGAATTCGACGAGCCGTTTCACCAGCTGTGGCGATATTATCTGATGTATTGCGAGGGCGGATTCCGCGGCGGCGCGATCGACGTCGCGCAGATCACGATGGTGAAAGGCTAGGCTTCGACCCGCACGCGTTCGCCGCTTGGTGCGTCGGACTGGAGCCGCTCGAGGATCGCCGCGGCGACCGCTTCGGGCGGCTTGACGCTGTCCGGCTCCTCGCCGGGAAAGGCGAGTTGGCGCATGCGGGTGCGGGTCGCGCCTGGGTCGACGATATGGACCCGGATGCGGCCGCTGTGCCGGGTCTCGTCGGCATAGGCGCCGACGAGCGTCTCGAGCGCCGCCTTGGACGAGCCGTAGGCGCCCCAGAAGGCGCGGGGCTCGCTGCCGACCGACGAGGTCAGCGCGACGACGTCGGCGCGCTCGGCCCGCCGGAGCAGGGGGTCGAAGGCGGCGATCACCGCCTGGTTTGCGACCAGGTTGAGCGCAAGGACGCGGGCATATTCCCGGGCATCGATATGCTCGACCGGAGTCAGCGAGCCGAGCATGGCGGCGTTGAGGACGAGGATGTCGAGGGCGTCCCAGCGCTCGGCGATGGCGGCCGCGAGCTTGGTGATCGAATCGCTGTCAGTGAGGTCGAGCGGAGCGATGGTCGCGGTCCCGCCGGCGTCGTGGATGCGGTCGTCGACGGTCTCGAGCGCGCTGGGCGTCCGGGCCACCAGGATGACATGGGCGCCGGCGGCCGCGAGGGCTTCGGCGGTTGCCGCGCCGATGCCGCGGCTGGCCCCGGTGACGAGCGCCAATTTGCCGACAAAAGGCTTGCCGGCGAGAGGCTTGGCTTTGGACATCGGGTCTCGGGTTTAGCGGCTGGCGACCAGGGACAGGGGGCCGGCGCGCTCTTTCTCGGTGAAATCGGTGAGAGTGGTCGGGTAGTCGCCGGTAAAGCAGGCGTCGCAGCGCTGCGGCTGGGCGTTGTCCCGCTCCGAGCCCAGTGCCCGGTACAGTCCTTCGATCGAGATGAATGCGAGGCTGTCGGCGTTGATGTAGGCCGCCATCGCCTCGACGCTCATCTGGGCCGCGAGCAGCTTGGCGCGCTCGGGCGTGTCGACGCCGTAGAAGCAGCTGTGCCGGGTCGGCGGCGAGGCGATCCGCAAATGGACCTCGCGGGCGCCAGCGTCGCGCATCATCTGGACGATCTTGACGCTGGTCGTGCCGCGAACGATCGAATCGTCGATGAGGACGATGCGCTTGCCGGTGATCAGCGCCGAGTTGGCGTTGTGCTTCAGCTTGACGCCGAGGTGCCTTATCCCGTCGCTCGGCTCGATGAAGGTCCGGCCGACATAGTGCGAGCGGATGATGCCCAGTTCGAACGGGATACCGGACTCCTGGCTGAAGCCGATCGCCGCGGGAACGCCGCTGTCGGGCACCGGTACGACATAGTCGGCCTCGACCGGGGCCTCGCGCGCCAGCTCGGCGCCGATGTTCTTGCGGACCTGGTAGACCGAGGTGCCGTCGACGATCGAATCGGGCCGCGAGAAATAGACGTGCTCGAAGATGCACGGCTTGGGATCGGCCTTCTCGAACGGCCGGAACGAGCGGATCCCGGAGCCGCTGACCATCACCATCTCGCCTGGATCGACGTCGCGCAGGAAGGTGGCGCCGATGACGTCGAGGGCGACGCTCTCGGAGGCGAAGATGGTCGCCTCGCCGAGCTTGCCCATGACCAGGGGGCGGATGCCGAGCGGGTCGCGGCAGGCGATCAGGCCGTCGGGGGTCAGGACGACCAGCGAGTAAGCGCCCTCGACCTGGCGCAGGGCGTCGGTCAGCCGCTCGACGATGGTCGTGAATTGGGACGTGGCGACGAGGTGGATGATGACCTCGGTGTCGCTGGTCGACTGGAAAATCGAACCGCGGCGGTTGAGCGTCCGGCGCAATTTCATCGCGTTGGAGAGATTGCCGTTGTGGGCGACCGCAAAGCCGCCCTCGGCAAGTTCGGCGAACAGCGGCTGGACGTTGCGCAGCGCGGTCTCGCCGGTGGTCGAATAGCGGACATGGCCGATCGCCGAGCGGCCGGCCAATGCGCGCATCACTTCGTCGCGGTCGAAATTGCCGGCGACATGGCCCATCCCCCGGTGCGAATGGAAGTGGGCGCCGTCGAAGCTGGTCATGCCGGCCGCTTCCTGGCCGCGGTGCTGAAGCGCGTGGAGGCCCAGGGCGACGAAGCTGGCGGCGTTGTCGGCACCCCAAATGCCGAACACGCCGCATTCCTCGCGGAGCTTGTCGTCGTCATATGGATTGGTCGTCAGCATGTCCCCGCCTTCGGCCCTGAGCTGGCAATAGCCTGAGCTGGCCCGTCATATAGAGTCGCTTGCCCGCTTTGTCGCCCATTGCCTGAACTGAATTGAGGGCATTGGGTTATTTTGAAAACGGGCTGTGACCCAATGTCCGCTTTCCCCCAAAAAAGCGCGGGCCGGCTTCCCGGCCCGCGCGATGAAGTTTGGGATTGAGCTTAGTGAGTAAAGCTCTGCATCTTCTCAAGGACGCGCTTGGCCAGCGGGTCGCGCTGGACCTCCTGGATAAAGCGCTCCTGATGACTCTGCTCAAGACTCCCGATGCGGCTGAACAGCAGCGGGGCAATCGCGACAAGATCATTGGGTGGCGCGTCCTTGATCCAAGTGCGGAACTGATTGGTGCTGGTGGTTTCAAGCACCATGGTAAGCCTCCTTTTGCGGGCATAATCCCCGCAACCGCAAAAACGCTTTGGAGGTGGGCAGGTTGTAGGGATTGGCCCTGCGTAACGACAGTTCGACCCTTTCCGTAGGTCAATCATCCAATCGCCCACCCCATCGTATCGGCGGCGCAAACCGCAGAGGGATTCGTTTCGGAGGCATAAAAAAATCGCGGCCCGTCGTTCCTCAATTGATGGAGGACGATCATGGGCAAGAAACTGAGTGATCCGTTCTTGCTTGCGACCAAGCATGGGGCTCACCGACCCGCCAGCGCTGAGCATCCCATGAAACGGGCGCGCCGCAAGGAAAGTGAGGTGCAAGAGGGATCTTTCCGAGACCCCAAGTTGCACGAGAAGTTAGGGCACAAGGCGCGCTAGCCGATTTTTCCGAGGTCTGTGGTCGCGCGCCGATCAACGCCAGCGGTCGCCCGGCTGCTTCACATAATGCCGCCAGACGTAACCCCACGGAATGACGAGCGGCATCAGGATGACTCCCACGCCGATATTGAAGGCATCCTCGGCGAAGGTCGGCGGGAATTGGCCGGCGGACCATTGCGGCAGGCCGTAAGCGACCGCCCAGAGGGATTTCCACGCGAACTCGTACATCAGCAGCGGAAGCATCTCCAGCGGGTACTTGAGGCCGACGAACGCCAGCAGCCACACGGCGCCGAGCAGGCTCGGGATGACACCCCGGCTGATCAGCGGGTGGCTGACCAGGGCGGGCACGATCATCCCGCCGAGCCCGATGACGAGCAGCAGGTAAGTGGCGCGCAGGACGTAGAGACGGAAGAGCGAAACCTCGCCCTCGGCGGCGCTCTCGAGCGGCGGTAAAACGGATGCGGCGGTCGAAGCCATGTCAAATCTCCCTTTCAAGACGCGGCATTGCCGCAACGGCGGACGGTCCAGTACGCAGGCGCAAAGTGAGGTTGCCGACCATCTTCGCGAAACGGAGACGAACCAGCCAGAAAAGCATGACCGCGAACGGCGCGAAGGCCAGGACGATCAGGATCGGCGATCCGCGCACCGCCGCCGGCATGACGTCCTGCTGGCCGAGGAAGAAGGAACCGGTGGCGATGAAGAAGGCGAAGCACATCCGCCACAGGTGGCGCGAGAGGCGCTGGGCGGCCGAAAGCTTCTTGCGCAGCACCACATTGAGATCGAGCAGGCCGGCAAGCAGGCAGATGCCGCCGACGGCGAATACCGGGCCAGGGCCGACGGGGGTCGTCGCGCCGGTGTATCCCCCCCAGACCATGGTCACGCCGAGAGCGAGCGCGGCCCCGCATGCGAGCCTCTCGAACCAGCCAGCCGTCCCGTCGCGCCGGCGCGCGGTCATCCACGACGTCGCGACGAAGTAACAGACCAAGATTGGCGGAAGCGGCGACCCCGGCGTTGGCGTCCGGAACGGCTCGAGTATCGCGGCGGTCACGGCGAGAACGAACATTGAGGCGGCGAACCAGGTGCCCGCGCGCAGGTGCATCGGGCCGCCTTTGCGCGCCGCGACGGCGATCGCCCCGAGCGGAATAGCGGCAATACCGGAAGCGATGTGAATCCCAAGGATGCCGTTGTGAATCCAGCTGTTCATGAGCGCGCCGCGCTCCTGGCCTGCGGCCGCTCGTCTTCTGCTGCGTCCGGCACGAACTCGAGCAAATCGCCGGGTTGGCACGACAGCGCCGCGCAGATCGCCTCGAGCGTCGAGAAACGGATCGCGCGCGCCTTGCCGGTCTTGAGGATCGACAAATTGGCAAGTGTAATGTCCACGCGCTCTGCAAGCTCGGTCAGGGTCATCCGGCGATCGTGAAGCAGGTCATCGAGCTTGACGGCGATCGCCATGTCACACCGTCCCTTCGAGGTCTTCGCGCATCAGCGTGCCCTCAGCGAACACGCGGGCGAGGACGAAGGTCATGATGACCGCGAGCCAACCCCCAGGCGAGAACCCGGCATCGAGATGAAGCGGATGTGCGGGGGTCGAAACCGCTTTGCCGATAAGGCCGATGATGACGCTGAGCAGCTGCTGCCCGAGCAGAATCCAGGCGATGGCGCTCAGGCGATAAGCGTTCGCGGCGACGAAGGGGTTGCCGACGCGGACCGTGACGACCATCACCGCCAGCCGCTTGAGCATGGCGAGATTGAGCGGGACGGCAACCAGTCCGAGCGCCACAATCGCGCGCATGCCCAAGATCAACGGACGGTTCTCGGCCGAGGGCGGAAAGCCGAGCGCGGTCAAGGTCCAATGCTCGGCAGTGAACATCCCGATCAGGATCGCGAGCACGATGGCGCCATAGATCCAGTTGAGGACGATCAGGATGCGCAGGATCACATAAGCTATCGGCAGCGCGGTTGATGAAGGACGGGGCATCGGATTTGCACTCCTACGACTCCGAATATCGATAAACGATAAATCACATATTGATATTCGGCAAGTTGTTTTTTGACGGATGGTTGGCTGCTAGGTCGGCCGACGCGCAGGTCCTGTCGCCCACAACTTGACGTTTACGGAAACGTCAAGCATAGGCTCGGCATGGAGTCGGCAAGCGACAGGTTGAGCGGCGGGTCGGGCGCCGGAACGGGCGTCAGCCCAAGCGGCGGCCCAGGCGTTGGCTCGGGCCGCAGAACAGACGCCCGATATGCGATCGGCGAGCTGTGCGAGGCGTTCGGGGTCACCGCCCGGGCGCTCAGGTTCTACGAAGACGAGCAGTTGATCGCGCCCGAGCGGCGCGGCACCTCGCGCTTCTACTCGGACCGCGACCGCGCGCGGCTGGTGTGGATCCTGCGCGGCAAGCGAGTTGGGTTCAGCCTCAATGAGATCCGCGAGCTGCTCGACCTCTACGATGTTGGCGACCAGCGCCGGACGCAGCGACGGGTGACGATCGAGCGCTGCCGGCAAAAGATCGCCGCGCTCAAGCGCCAGAAGCATGATATCGACACGACGATCGCCGAGCTCGAAGATTTCCTGACGACGCTGGGCAGCTCATCCGAGCGCTCGCGCAATGACAAGGGGAGCGAAGACTAAATGGCCGTATATGCCGCGCCGGTGCGCGAGACCCGCTTCATCCTCGACCAGGTGCTGCAGGTCGGCAATTATTCGAACCTCGAGGGGTTCGCCAACGCGACGCCCGACCTGATCGAGGCGATCCTCGACGAAGGCGGAAAATTCGCGTCCGAAGTGCTGGCGCCGTTGAACAAGATCGGCGACGAGCAGGGCTGCAAGCGCAACGACGACGGCTCGGTGACCGTGCCGATGGGCTTCAAGGACGCCTACAAGCAGTGGTGCGATGGCGGCTGGCCGACCTTGTCCGCGCCCGAGGAATATGGCGGGCAGGGCCTGCCGCAGGTGCTGTCTACGGCCTTGAGCGAATATGTGCTGTCGGCGAACCAGGCGTTCGAGATGTTCCAGGGCCTGACGTCGGGAGCCATCGCGTCGCTGCTGATCAAGGGGAGCGACGAGCAGAAGGCGACCTATTTGCCCAACATGGTCAGCGGCCGCTGGACCGGGACGATGAACCTCACCGAGCCGCATTGCGGGACCGATCTCGGGCTTCTCAAAACCCGCGCCGAGCCCAATCCCGACGGCAGCTATGCGATCACCGGCACCAAGATCTTCATCTCGTCGGGCGAGCACGACCTTAGCGAGAACATCATCCACCTAGTGCTGGCGAAGATCGCCGGCGCGCCCGACACGGTGAAAGGCATTTCGCTGTTCGTGGTGCCCAAGTTCCTGGTCAACGAGGACGGCTCGGTCGGTGAGCGCAACCCGGTCAGCTGCGGCGCGATCGAGAAGAAGATGGGCATCCACGGCAACCCGACCTGCGTGCTCAATTATGATGGCGCCAAGGGATGGCTGGTCGGCGAGCCCGAGAAGGGTTTGGCGGCGATGTTCATCATGATGAACGCGGCTCGGCTCGGCGTCGGGCTGCAGGGATTGGCCCAGGCCGAGGTCGCCTACCAGAACGCGCTCGCTTACGCCCGCGAAAGGCGGCAGGGGCGGGCGCTGGTCGCCGGTGAGCGCGACGCGGACGCCAAGGCCGACCCGATCATCGTCCATCCCGATGTGCGCCGGATGCTGATGGAGATGAAGTCATACATCGAGGGCGCGCGGGCGCTGGTGCTGTGGGGCGCGCTGCTGGTCGACCTGTCGCGCCGCGCGACGAGCGAGGAGGAGCGCCAGGAGGCCGACGATCTGGTCTCGCTGCTGACGCCGGTAATCAAGGGGTATTTGACCGACAAGGGCTTCGACAGCGCGGTGCTCGCCCAGCAGGTGTTCGGCGGCCACGGCTACATCCGCGAGCACGGCGTCGAGCAGTTCGTCCGCGACGCCCGCATCGCCCAGATCTACGAGGGCACCAACGGCGTCCAGGCGCTCGACCTGGTCGGGCGCAAATTGGGCAAGGACGGCGGCCGCGCGATCCAGCGGCTGTTCGCGCTTTTGTCGCGGGAGGTGGCGGATGCGTCCGGTGAGGAGGCGCTGAAGCCCTTCCTCGCCGCCTTCACGCGGTCGATCGGCGATTTGCAGGCGGCGACCAAGTGGCTGATGGACAACGGTCTCGCCAACCCCAACCAGGCGGGCGCGGCGGCTTATCCGTACATGACGATGATGGGCATCGTCGCGGTCGGGCTGATGTGGCTTCGCATTGCCCGTGCGGCCGGCGCGGCCCTGGCGGCCCACGCGCCCGACCGCGGCTTCTACGAGACCAAGCTGGCGACGGCGCGGTTCTTCGCCGACAAGGTGATGCCCGAAACCGGATCCCTGAGGCGCAAGCTCGAAGCCGGCGCGGACAGCCTGATGGCGATCCCGGCGGAGGCGTTTTAGGGCTTCAGCCGACGATCAGCTGCCGGCGAACTTGCGGACGATGCCGTCACCGGTGCCGACGGTCATGCCGAATTTGCGGACCGTCATGCTGTTGCGCGCCGTCATGCCGCCGGCGAGCGGAGCGAGCCATTGCTCGACCGACAAATGGCCCTTCATCTTGAAGCGGAAGCGGTAGCGGTCGCCGACCGCGTCGATGGTCACCGGCCCGGTCGCTTCCGACATCGTACCGGCATAGTGGCCGGAGCCGATCTGCCTGATCCGCCAACGCCGCTCGCGCGGCGGCTTGCCTTCGTCCACCACCTGCTGGACCAGCGACAGGCTGCCGTCGGACTCGATGCGGCCGCGGCCGAAGCTACGGGTCCGGTAGGCATCCTTCATGAAGATCTTCACAGTGCCGGAGCTTTCCGTCCGCCCTTCGAAGAAATTGAGCGGGTGGACGACCGGCCCGGCGGTCGTCGGCGCGCCCAGGACGAAGGCGGCCGCCGCGGCCGGGAGCAACATTCGTTGTGCGTGCATGGTTGGACCTAGCCTGAGTGTCGGAAAAAAAGCGGCTCGAGGCGACGACCTCAAACCGCCTTACGATCAAACAGGCTGCCTGATGAAGGGCAAACGGCAGCGTGCATCGATTTTAACATTCGTTAAGCACGATTGGTTCCGCCGGCAAACGTCGCTTCCGGGGAACGGGTGAGCCGCTAGGACGCGGCTTTCTGGTCGACGTACCACGGGCGCAGCATGGTGACCTTGTTGTGCAGCTCCTTCTTGGGAGCGAGGCGGCTGAGGTCGAAGCCGTCGTTGAACTGGATCCCGAACTTCCCCGACTGCGCCCAGCGGACCGTACCGAGGACCGGGCCGACGCCGACGATGTCGATGGTGATCGCATTCCCCGGCGAGACCGAGCGGGCGCATTCGACCAGCGCCCCCATCGCCGAGATGTTGCGCAGCCGGATCTCGGTCACCTCGCCGTCGATCTCGGCGATCGCGCGGCGCATCAGCCGCTGGCGCGGCTCGCGGATGCACTGGTAGCCGTCGGCTTCGACGGTCACCCGGTTGGCCAGTTGGCGGGCTTCTTCGGCCGGGGCCGGGCGCCCGAAGATGTAGCCCTGGACCTGGCTGACGCCGAGCTCGCGGATGAGATGAAGATCGTCGTGCGTCTCGACGCCCTCGGCCGTCGTATCCATGCCCAGAGTTTCCGCCAGCGTGACGATCGCCCGGATGATCGCGCTGTTGCGGTTGGTGGTCGAGGCGGCGCCGCGCACGAAGCTCTGGTCGATCTTGATCTTGTCGAACGGGGCCTTCTTCAAATAGCCCAGCGAGCTGTAGCCGGTGCCGAAATCGTCGAGCGCGAGGCGGACGCCGAGGCTTTTCAGCTTGGCGAATGTGTCATCGGTGCTGTCGCCCTCGGCGAGGAACACGCCCTCGGTAATCTCGAGCTCAAGCCGCTCGGCGCGAAGGCCGGTTTCCTTCAGGAGCTGGGCGATCATGTCGACGGTCGCCGGATCGTTGAACTGGATCGGCGACAGGTTGACCGCGACGCGGAGCTGCTCGGGCCAGTGCACCGCCTCCACGAGCGCCGTCTTCAGCACCCACTGGCCGATGTCGGAGATCAATCCGCTTTCTTCGGCAAGCGGGATGAACTTGTCGGGCGAGATCGGGCCGCGGACCGGATGGTCCCACCGGACCAGCGCCTCGAAGCCGCAGATTTCTTCGCCCGCGCAGCGGATGATCGGCTGGTAGGCGACCCACAGCTGGCCGCGCTCGATCGCCTGGCGAAGGTCGTCCTCGAGCACCTGGCGGTCGGTCAGGTCGCTGTGCATCGCCGGCTCGTAGAAGCAATGCTTGCCGCGTCCGGCCGCCTTGGCCGCGTACAAGGCGAGGTCGGCGTTGCGGATCAGGCTGTCGGCGCAGGCGCGGCCAACATCGCCGATCGCAATGCCGACCGAGGCGCCGATCATCACCTTGTGCCCCTCGATGGTGTACGGCCGCGAGACCTGTTCGATGAGGGTGCGCGCGAGCGGCTCGAGGAAGCCAATGTCGACGGTGCCGGGGAGCACTGCCTTAAACTCGTCGCCGCCGAGGCGGCCGACCTGGCCGTGATCGCCCATCACCGACTTCAGCCGCTCGGCGACCTGGCGCAGCAGCGCGTCGCCGATCGGGTGGCCGAGCGTGTCGTTGACGTTCTTGAAGCGGTCGAGATCGATGAGGAACAGCGCGCAGCCCTTCTGCCGGCGCGACGCATTGCGCAGCGCCTCGTCGAGCGTCTGGCGCATCAGCGCGCGGTTGGGCAGGCCGGTCAGCGAGTCGAACTTCGCCAGGCGGGATATTTCGTGTTCCGACCGTCGCTGCTCTGTGAGGTCGGTGCCGATGCCACGGAAGCCGAGGAAGCGGCCGCGCTCGTCGAAAATGGGATTTCCGGACAGCGACCAATGCACGTCCTGGTCGCTCGCGGGACGGACGACAACGTCCGAAAACGGGAAGCGCGCGGCCAGGTGAAAGCCCAGCGTCTTGCGCTCCTCGTGGATGGCGCCGACCGGGCTGGTGTCGACCGACAGCAGGTCGGGGAACTGGCGGCCGAGCAGCGCCTGCGGCTCGCACTGGAAATCGTCGGCGAGCTGCTGCGAAACGTAGGACAGGGTGCCTTCCGAGTTGGTCTCCCAGAACCAGCCGCGGCCGCTGTTCTCGAACTCGGCGACGAAAGTCAGCGCCTTGTGGGCTTCGGTGTCGAGGTTGAGCCGCTTACGACCCGCCGCGATGACCGTCTGCGCTCCGGCGACGCTGTAGGCGACGATGATCAGCGACAAGAGCGCAGTTCCCGCGGCGACCAGGGGCGAGCCGGTGATCAGGATCGCGCCGACGATGGTGACCACCGAGTTGACGATCGCCAGCGACGGGGAATTGACCGCGACCATCGCCGCCATGGTGATCCCGGCGCCCATCAGCAGCACGGTCAGCGACGTGTGGCCGGCGTGCGATTGCGAAGTCACCGCGAGCCCGAACAGGATCCACAGCGTTCCGGCCGAAGCGAGGTAGGCGGCGAGCGCGCGGATCACCGTGTGCGGCGTCAGGCCGAGGCGGTTGCGCCAGCGCAGCCCGACGATCGCGGCGAGGTCGATCCCCAGCAGCAACGTCATCAGGATGACCGGGTTGGTGAACGACAGCGTCAGCGATTGCTGGGGGTGAAGCGCGAGCAGCGCGACCGTGGCGATGACATGGGTGATGCCGAGCATCAGCGCCGAATAATCGAGCGGGGCGACGCGCCACGCCGCCAGCGAATGCTCGTCGGGCGTGTCGGGCGACAGGATGTCGAACCACAGCGCTTCGCCGATCGACGCGCGTTCCCGGACTTCTCCGGTAATCTCCACGGCTCCTGCGAAACGCGTTCTGCGCATTGACCTTCACTTTCGCTGCGGCGCTGGAAAATTGCCGCCAAAATGGAGGTTTACGCGTACGCGCGTTAACGACGCGGCTAAGGAAAGCGGTTAGCGGCCGGTTAGCTATCCCTCTTCGGGCCCGTCCGTTATCCCTCTTCCGGAAGGAAATCGGGCACCGACAAATAGCGCTCGCCGGTGTCGTAATTGAAGCCGAGCACGCGCGGATTGTCGCCCAATTCCGGCAACTTCTGGGCGATTGCTGCCAAGGTCGCGCCGGACGAGATGCCGACCAGCACGCCTTCTTCGCGCGCTGCCCGCCGGGCCATTTCCTTGGCGTCGGCCGGATCGACCTGGATAATGCCGTCGAGCAGACTGACGTTCATGATCGCGGGAACGAAGCCGGCGCCGATGCCCTGGATCGGGTGCGGGCCCGGGGCGCCGCCGGACAGCACCGGCGACAGCGTCGGCTCGACCGCGAACACCTTGAGGCCGGGCCACGCCTGCTTGAGCACTTCGGCGCAACCGGTGATGTGGCCGCCGGTGCCGACGCCGGTGATCAGCGCGTCGAGCGGCGTGTCGCGGAAATCGGCGAGGATCTCTTGGGCGGTGGTGCGGCGGTGGACCTCGAGGTTGGCGGGGTTTTCGAATTGCTGCGGCATCCACGCGCCATCGGTCGCGGCGACGATCTCCTTGGCGCGCTCGATGGCGCCCTTCATGCCCTTTTCGCGCGGCGTCAGATCGAACGTCGCGCCATAAGCCAGCATCAGCCGGCGCCGCTCGACGCTCATGCTGTCGGGCATCACCAGGATCAGCGGGTAGCCCTTGACCGCGGCGACCATGGCGAGGCCGATGCCGGTGTTGCCCGAGGTCGGCTCGACGATGGTCCCGCCGGGCTTCAGCGCGCCCGACGCTTCCGCGGCCTCGATCATCGACAGCGCGATGCGGTCCTTGATCGACGCGCCGGGATTGGCCCGCTCCGACTTGATCCAGACCTCGGCCGAGTCCCCGAACAGGCGGTTGACGCGGATGTGCGGGGTATTGCCGATCGTGGCGAGGATCGAAGCGGCCTTCATAGCGAGCTCTCCTGTGGCGGGGTGGCGGGTACATCGGGCGGGTCGAAGCTTCTTGCAAGCCGCAGCTCGGGAAATCGCCAGGCCCAGAAAATGACAACCAGGATGGCGCCGACGCCGCCGGCGATAACCGCCGCGATCGGGCCAATGAGAGCGCCGAGAAAGCCCGATTCCGCTTCGCCGAGCTCGTTCGAAGCGGAGATGAACAGCGACGAGACGGCGCCGACCCGGCCGCGCATCGCGTCGGGGGTGTAGAGCTGGATCAGCGATTGACGAACGTAGACCGAGAACATGTCGGCGGCGCCGAGCAACGCCAGGCAGGCGAGCGACAGCGGCATCGACCGCGACAGGCCGAAGACGATCGTCGCGAGGCCGAACACGCCGACCGCCAGCAGCATCTTGATGCCGACGTAGGATTTCAGCGGCCGCACCGCGAAGAAGGCCGCGGTCAGGGTCGCGCCGATCGCCGGCGCGGCGCGCAAATGGCCGAGTCCCTGGGGCCCGGCGTTGAGCACGTCGCGGGCGAATACCGGCAGCATCGCCGTCGCGCCTCCCAGGAGCACCGCGAACAGGTCGAGGCTGATGGCGCCCAGGACCAGGCGGTTGCGGCGCACATAGCGCAGGCCCTCGACCATCTGCGCCCAGGGATTGCGTGTCGCCATGGTGTCGGCCCGCGCGACGGGGCCGATCGCGAACAGCCCGACCAGCGCGGCGCTGAACAGCAAGGCGCTGGCCGCGTAGGGCGCGACCGGCGCCCACGCGTAGAGGTAGCCGCCGAGCGCCGGGCCGGCGATGGCGCCGCTCTGCCAGGCGATCGACGACAAAGCGATGGCGTTCGGTAGCACCTTGCGCGGGACGAGATTGGGGGCCAGCGCCCCGAGCGCCGGGCCGGCAAAGGCGCGGGCGACGCCGAGCAGAGCGGCGACGGTATAGAGCGCGGCAAAGGTGGTTGTGCCGCGCCAGGCGAACCAGCCAAGCGCCAGTGCGCAAGCCAGCTCGAGCGCGACGGCGGCGCGCGCGATCCACCGCCGGTCGACGCGGTCGGCGGTCCAGCCGGTGATCAAAGTCAGGATAAACAAGGGCGCGAACTGGACCAGGCCGATGATCCCCAGCCGAAGCGCCGCGGCCTTCAAATCCATCGTCTCGCGGGCAAGGTCATAGACTTGCCAGCCAATGACGATAATCATCGCCATCTGAGCGATCGTGGACGTCAGGCGGGCGAGCCAATAGGCACGGAACGCAGGAATCCGGAACGGTTCGGGGACGATGCTCACGGCGGCCGCCCTAACGACGCGCCGTCTGAGCGGCAACATGCGCTGCAAGCGCGTCGGAGGAGATTGAGCATGAACTCTCGCACCCTGCTGCTGGCGGCGGTCGCCGTCGGGTCTCTGGCCGTGTCGCTGGGCGGTTGCCGCGTCGGCGAGCAACCCCAGGGCAACGCCACCGCGACCACTGCAGCGGCCCAGGATTCGACCGCGTGGGCGAAGTTCATGAACGACTATATCGAGGCGACCTTCCGCGCCAACCCACCGTTCGCGGCAACCGCGGGTCGCCATGAATTTGACGGGCAGCTGCCCGACTGGACCGAGGCCGGCATCGCTAGTGAGGTGGCGCGGCTGAAAAACGCGGTTGCCGCCGCCGAGAAGTTCGATCCCGCCAAACTGACCGAAAAGGAGCGGTTCGAGCGGGCCTATTTGATCGCCCAGGCGAAAGGGGCGCTGTTCTTCACCGAAGCCGCCGACCAGCCGCACAAAAACCCGGCGTATTACAACGGCAGCCTCGACCCCTCGACCTACGTCGTCGTGCCTTACGCCGCGCCAGAAGTGCGGATGAAGGCCTACACCCGCTATCTTGAGGCGATCCCCGCCGCGACCCAGCGCATCCGCGAGAATTTGCGCACTCCGCTGCCGGTGTCGTTCGTCGACTATGGCAAAAACGCGTTCGGCGGCTACGCGGATTATTATCCGGGCGACGGCCTCAAGGCGTTTGCCGGCGTCGGCAGCGCGCAGGAACAGGACGCGCTCAAGTCGGCGACGACCGCCGCCGCGGCGGCGATGAAGTCGCTCGCCGACTGGCTCGAGCAGCAACGGCCGAAGGCGAACAATGATTTCGCCCTTGGAGCGGCGAAGTTCCAGCAGATGCTGTACGACACCGAGATGGTCGACACGCCGATCGCGCAATTGGAGGCGATCGGCCGCGCCGACCTCGATTCCAACCTCAAGCTGCTCAAGGAAGCGTGCGGCCGCTGGGCGGCGGGCCAGACGATCCAGCAATGCATGGAGAAGATGAACGCCGACAAGCCTGCGGGAGGGCCGGTCGCAGCCGCCCGCGCCCAGCTCGCGGGCCTCAAGCAGTTCATCGTCGACAAGGACCTGGTGACGATCCCCGGGCCGGAGGAAGCGAAGGTCGAGGAAGCGCCGCCCTACAACCGGCAGAATTTCGCCTACATCAACATTCCCGGGCCGTACGAGCACGGCCTGCCGTCGGTCTATTACATCGCCCCGCCCGACCCGACGTGGCCCAAGGCGGTGCAGGACGCGTTCGTGCCGGGTAAGGCGGACCTGTTGTTCACTTCGGTGCACGAGGTGTGGCCCGGCCACTTCCTCAACTTCCTCCATTCCAACCGGT
>Ga0255310_10000119_pt1 | contig 14721 bp, 12 predicted proteins | sample EtOH1_T0_E1_meta_FD_201359 | JGI IMG/M metagenome (GOLD analysis project Ga0255310, IMG submission 201359) | Sandy soil microbial communities from University of British Columbia, Vancouver, Canada - EtOH1_T0_E1 | ecosystem: Engineered > Artificial ecosystem > Sand microcosm > Unclassified ...
AGATGGCTATGACTTGGACTCCTGGCTTACCCACCGTGGTAACGGCTTTGATAAGCGATACTTCCTGTCCGGCCTGTCGCCCGCTGAGTATGCGAAGGCTCGCATTGGGTGGTGGCAGAACGGCTGCGGCAGCAGCGGCCTCTTGCGGAGGAACAGGCAGCTTTCCCGCCGTGGGGAGTCTCTGACCTGGCCGCAGGACAATGGTTTTCTCAAAATTATCTTCAGCTTCGGCATCGTTGAGAAACTCAATTCGGTAGATGCCGATGGTGATTTGGTCGCCGGTTTTTAGCTCCTGGCGTTTGATAAGGCTATTGTTTACTTGTGTGCCGTTGGTGCTGGCCATATCTTCTATAAAAACCTGACTGCCATCCCAATAAAACTTGGCGTGATGGCCGCTGACACCTCGATGCTCAAGACGAACTTCGCAATCATGTGCCCGGCCAACCACAAGGCCTTCTTCGCCGAGGGGGAAGTATTCGATGATAGTGCCGTTTTCACTGAGAATAAGCTTGGCCATTTATGTCACGATCCGTGGTGTTGACCTGCCTGGTAGAGCATATCCGTTATCGGTCGGGTAACCACGACGGAGATGTTGTCCTTGCCCCCCTGGGCATTCGCCGCCGCCACTAAATTTTTTGCCGCGCTATCCCAGGCGGGTGCGCAGCCAGTCAGAACTTCCGTCATCTCATCAATGGATATCATCTCGTAGAGGCCGTCTGAACAAAACAGAAAGACGTCCTCCGGTTTTACGATGTCTTCCATCACGTCAACATCAATGCGGTGATCGACGCCTAAGGCCCGAGTGACCACGTGACGCTGGCCGAGGTTTTTTACTTCTTCGGCACTTAACTCGCCCTGGCACAAAAGCTCCTGATTTAACGAGTGATCCACGGTAAGCTGTTCCAGGCGGTGGTTGCGCAGGCGATAGGCGCGGGAGTCTCCGACATGAGCAATGCTGACTCGATCAATATGAAACACGGCCGCCACCACTGTGGTGCCCATGCCGCGGTATTGCGGTTTGCTGGTGGATAGCTCAAGGATGCGATCATTCGCACTTACAATGGCCTGGCGCAATAAACCGCTGGCCTTGCTCAGGCCGGTCGCTTTATCGACTGATCCGGGCGGTAGCAGCGGCAATGTATTTTTGAGGGAGTCACGAACAGTTTTGACGGCTATGGCGCTGGCAACTTCGCCCGCATTATAGCCACCCATGCCGTCGGCAAGCACCACTAAGCGCAGTGTCGGATCAATGCCGATGCTGTCCTCGTTGCTGCGGCGTACTCGACCTTTGTCGGTGTGGCCACCAAAATCTAGCGGAGGTAGGTTGGTCATGTTGCCGCCAATCCGTGAAGTTTATTCGTTGCTACGTTTATGGAATATTGTTAATTAAGGGCTGGAGCGCAAGCTTTTTTGGGTGACCGCGCCAGGTTTTCTGACGAGCTGTTGTTATTGTGTTGTATGGGTCATAAGGAAAGCAGGAAATGAGCAAGGTTAAGGTGGTGTATGCTTGCAATGCCTGCGGCGGATTGAGCCCCAAATGGGCGGGTCAATGCGCTGATTGTGGCGCTTGGAATACCCTAGAGGAAAGTCAGTCACTTGCCAAGCCCGGCCGCTACGAAAGTGGGTACGCCGGACAGACCGGCTTGCAGCGTTTGTCCGACGTGGGGGCATCACAGGAATCTCGTTTGCCCACAGGGATGGCCGAATTGGATCGGGTGCTGGGTGGCGGTATTGTTGCCGGTGCGGTGACTTTGCTGGGCGGCGATCCCGGTATCGGAAAATCCACCTTGTTGCTGCAATTGTTAGCCCAGGTGCAGGATCGTTTGCCGTCGATTTACGTCGCGGGTGAAGAATCGCTACAGCAGATAGGTTTGCGGGCCCAACGCCTGGGGTTACCCCCTTTGCCGGTGGATCTGCTGGCAGAAACTCAGGTGGAACGGATTGTGGAGGTGTTGGCCCAGAATCGACATCGTTTAGTAGTGGTCGATTCTATACAGACCATGTACACCGAGGCGATGCAGTCCGCTCCCGGTTCGGTGGCGCAGGTGCGTGAATCCACCGCTAAATTGGTCAGGTACGCCAAGCAGACGGGCACGGCGATCTTTTTGGTGGGGCACGTCACCAAGGAGGGCGCTATCGCCGGACCGCGCGTTCTTGAGCACATGGTCGATACGGTGTTGTATTTTGAGAGCGATGTCGGTGGCCGCTTCCGGGTCATTCGGGCGGTCAAAAATCGTTTTGGCGCCGTTAATGAGTTGGGCGTTTTTGCGATGACTGAAAGTGGGTTAAAAGAAGTAGCGCATCCCTCTGCCATCTTTTTGTCCCGGCATGAGTCTCCGGTAACCGGCAGCGTGATTACCTGCCTGCGTGAAGGCAGCCGGCCGTTGCTATTAGAAGTGCAGGCCTTGGTGGACGAAAGCCAGCTCAGTAATCCCCGCCGCTTGGCGGTCGGTATCGAGCCTAATCGTTTGGCCATGCTGCTGGCGGTTTTGCACCGTCATGGCGGCGTTGCTATGTACAATCAGGATGTGTTCGTTAACGTGGTCGGCGGGATACGAGTGACAGAAACGGCGGCTGATTTGCCGATATTGATGGCGGTGATGTCGAGCTTTCGCAATCAGCCCATGTCGGCGGACACGGTGGTTTTCGGCGAACTTGGCCTGTCGGGCGAGGTTCGCCCTGTGCCCAACGGCGAAGATCGGATACGCGAGGCGGCCAAGCACGGGTTCCGTCGAGCCATTGTCCCTCACGCCAATGTTCCTAAGCGGGGGCTGGGTGAGGAAATGGAGGTCGTTGGGGTTCGACAGTTAAGCGAGATCAAGGACTTGATTTGACTTACGCGTTGCCGACGCGTCGTGATCCACTGCGGCGCGGCGGCGGGGTGATGCGGACGGCTTTCACTGAGCTTTCTGAAGTTTTGACGATTTCGACGGTGTAATCGCTAAAACGCATACTGGTGGCTGGCTCTGGAATGGCCTCCATATGCTCTAGAATTAAACCGTTTAAGGTCTTGGGGCCGGCGGTGGGCAGATCCCAGCCGAGCAGGCGATTGAGCGTGCGGATGGTGATGCTGGCTTCTATCAGGTAGCTGCCGTCGGGTTGCCGACTGATGCCGCGCAGGGTATTGGCTGGGTCGCTGGTAAATTCACCGACAATTTCCTCCAGAATATCCTCCAGTGTGACTAAACCCTGAATGTCGCCGTATTCGTCTACCACCAGACCAATGCGGCGGCGTTGGCGCTGAAAATTGAGCAGTTGTGTATTGAGTGGCGTCCCTTGTGGGATGAAATAAGGGTTTCGTGATTTTTCCAGCAAGATTTCTTTGGTGAGGCGATTTTGTTGCAGGTCAGCCAGGATGCGTCGTATGTGAACGACGCCGACTATGTTGTCGATGCTCTCTTCGAACAGCGGCATGCGAGTGTGTTGACTGCTGGTCAGATTTTCGAGGATGCGATCCCAGCTGTCGGTAACGTCGATGCCGACGATGTCGCTGCGCGGGATCATGATGTCTTCCACCGTCGCCTTTTCCAGATCAAGCACACTAAGCAGCATGCGTTGATGGCGTTTTGGGATCATAGCTCCGGCTTCGATTACCACCGTCCGTAATTCTTCGCTGGACAGCGCTAGTTGGCCTTCGGCGGCTGTCGAACGTATCCGAAGCAGCCATAACACGGCTTTCGCCATGGCATTAACCAACCACACAACCGGGTAAAAAATACGCAACAGCGGCCAGAGTATATAGGCGGCGGGTAAGGCAACTCGCTCTGCGTGCAAGGCGGCTGCAGTCTTTGGAGTGACTTCAGAAAAGATAATGATCGCAAGCGCGATGATCGCCGCGGCCAGTCCCAGACCACTTTCGCCAAAAAGTCGGAGTGCGATCAGCGTGGTAACCATGGATGCCAGCGTATTCGCCAAGTTGTTGGCAATCAAAATGAAACCGATCACGCGGTCCGGCTTGGTCAGCAAATCCTCAGTTAATCGGGCGCTACGGTGGCCGGCCTGAGCCAAATGGCGAAGCCGGTAGCGGTTTAGCGACATCAAGCCGGTTTCAGAGGCCGAGAAAAATGCCGACAGCGCCAGCAATGCGAGCAGCGCGATAATCAGTGCTGACAGGGGGATTTCGTTCACAGATGCTTCAACCCCATTGGCGACCCAGCATGACTTCCAGCACCAGCTTGCTGCCGAAATAAGCCAACGTCAGGGCAGCCGCGCCGCTTAATGTCCAGCGAGTCGCCACTCGGCCGCGCCAGCCGTATCGCCAGCGCCCCCAAAGCAACGTGGCAAAAATCAGCCACGCGGCAATAGAAAGCAGGGTTTTATGAGCTAAGTGCTGGGCAAATAAATCGTTGATAAACATGAAACCGGTCAACAAGGCCAAGTTAAGTAACAGAAAGCCCATGAACAGCGTTTGAAACAGCAGCTCTTCCATGGTTTGCAGTGGCGGCAGGTTCTGCATGAGTCGCGTCGGCTGATGGCGGCGGAGCTGGCGGTCTTGCCAGTTTAACGACAACGCTAATACCACAGACAACACAATCAGGCTAAATGCCAGTACGGACAAAATAATGTGGGTTTCTAGCTGCCATGTCGACGTGGTCAGGTGATATCCGGTGTTTGGATAGGCAAAGCCGATCATGGCGGCCACTGCAACCACGGGCAGAATGGGCAGGCCCAGGTTGGTGATGGGCAGCCGCCAGGCGCAAACAACAAGCACGGCGGCGGTTTGCCAGGCGATCAAAGAGGCCGCATTAGCCAGTCCTATATCGAGTCCGGAAGGGGTGAGCAGGGTGCGATATAGCAGCACGGCGTGGCTGATGATGCCCGCTGTCGCGGCTGACAAAGCTAAGGTCGAAAATTTGCTTGATTGCGCGGGCGAACGGACCCCTTGCCAGAGCAAAACAGTAGCCAAGCTATATGAGATTATCGTCAAACAAAAAATAAACAATGAAATCATTTGAGTGTTGCTGTGAGAAATTTTGGCCGCAGTTTCATAATCGCATATGTTGGCGGGTGGTTGAAGCGGTTTCCTTGTTGGCTTAATCACGGGCGGTTCGGAGTGTGTCCCAATCATTCCGGAATGAGTTATAGTTGTAACCCTCACAGTTGGCGCCTTGTTCTGAGTCGCCGATACCCACTTATCCATTTGACGGGGCATGCCCCCTGCTAGACGGTAGCTATGTTTGATAATTTAAGCGAAAAACTGACTCGTGTTGTCAAAAACCTGCGTGGCCAAGGCCGGTTGTCTGACGAAAACATCCAGGATGCGTTGCGCGATGTGCGGGTTGCGCTGCTAGACGCCGATGTGGCTTTGCCGGTGGTTCAGGACTTCATCGAGCATGTGCGCAGCCGCGCTGTGGGGGCGGAGGTGGCCACCAGTCTGTCGCCGGGGCAGGCGTTTATCAAGATCGTCTACGATGAGCTGGTAAGCACGTTTGGCGGCAGCAACTCCGAGCTGAATCTGCGTACTCGTCCGCCGGCCGTCATCATGCTGGCGGGCTTGCAGGGGTCGGGTAAAACCACCACCGCTGCCAAGCTGGCACGTTATGCCCGTGAACGCTTGAAAAAGCGGGTGTTGCTGGTGAGTTGCGACGTTTATCGCCCGGCCGCTATCGAGCAGTTGCAGATGTTAGCCGGTCAGGTGAAGGTTGAGTTTTTCCCCAGTCAGGTGGGCCAGGATCCGGTGAAAATCGCTGCTGATGCGGTTAATCATGCGCAGTTGCGCTATCTCGATGTAGTGATTGTCGATACCGCCGGTCGTCTGCACATAGACGAAGGTATGATGGACGAGGCCAAGCGTATTCACGCGGCGGTGTCCCCTATCGAGACTTTGTTTGTGGTTGATAGCATGACCGGCCAGGATGCCGCCAATACGGCGCGAGCCTTTGATCAAGCGTTGCCGCTGACCGGTGTGGTGTTGACCAAGGCCGATGGTGATGCGCGCGGTGGTGCAGCGTTGTCGATTCGTCATATCACCGGCAAGCCCATTAAGTTTATGGGTGTGGGTGAAAAGACCGAGGCCTTGGAGCCGTTTTATCCGGATCGATTGGCCTCGCGCATTCTCGATATGGGTGACGTGCTGACTTTGGTTGAAGATGCTCATCGCAAGCTTGATCAAGGTAAAGCTGAGGCGCTGGCTCGTAAGGTGGAGAAAGGCAAAGCCATCAGCCTGGAAGACTATCGCGATCAGTTGGGCCAAATGCTTAGCATGGGCGGTATGCAGGGTATTTTAGATAAATTGCCCGGCGCTAAGAGTTTGCCTAAAGAGGCCAAAGCACAGTTGGACGATCGCGTGGTCAAACGGATGATTGCAATCATCAATAGCATGACTCCCACCGAGCGTCATTCACCCGAGATTCTCAAAGCGTCGCGCAAGCAGCGCATTGCCTTGGGCTCAGGGCAGCAGGTGCAGGACGTTAATCGTTTGCTTAAGCAGTTTGAACAAACGCAGAAAATTATGAAAAACATGAATAAGCGCGGCTTTATGTCGCAGTTGATGAGTGGGCGCATGCCGCCGGGGTTCTGATTTTGAGTTCATCCAATACCGGCTCGTCAGAGCCCAGCAAACCCCGTTTGCCGCGTCTACCCGCACCGGCCAGTGGCGGGTTGTCATTGATTGTTGCCTTGGTGATTTTAATGTGGTCCGGCGACACCATTTTCGAGCAACATCGACGGTTGGTGAATTATTCGAAAATTCGCGCTGAAGTGATTGAATCTAAAGTGGCTGGCTCCGGTGACCAATCCTATCGCCCCGCGATTACCCTTCGTTATGAGTGGCAAGAAGGTTTGTATCGATCCAATCGGTACAGCACTTCCCACGTGTCGATGAGCCAGAGCGAGGCACAGAGAATTGCCGACGATTATCGGCCCGGCATGGTGGTTTTCGTTTATTTTGACCCGACCAATCCCTCCGACGCGGCGCTACGCAAGGATTATCTGCTCAATCCCTATTTATTGAGCTTGTCCGGCGTGGCCATGCTGGCGCTGGCCTTTTGGGGAATGCGCTGGCGTTGGGCAGTCAAACGCGCCAAAGGCCCGGTGACTCTGCGGCGTAGCTTAATGCTGGTAGGCATGGCCGCTACAGTGTTGTGGGAATCCGGTGCCGCCTTGGTGCTGGGGCATTATTTTCTTCATCAGCCCGCACCCTTTCCGCTGAGTGCGTGGGTGGCCGCCGCCATTGCAGGTTTGGGCGGATTAATTCCGCTTGGCTACGCGGTGTCGGCGACTGTCCGGAAGAAACTGTAAATCCCGAGTAACCAACGAATGACGGGCCCGTTAATAGACATCGGCGCGAACCTTACGCACGATTCGTTCGCCAGGGATATCGGCGATGTCTTGCGGCGGGCGGCCATGGCGGGTGTGAGTCGTATCGTGGTAACGGGATCAAGCCTTGCGGACAGTCGGCAGGCCATTACATTGTGCCGAGACTATCCCGAGCGTTTGGTTTGTACGGCCGGAATCCATCCTCATCACGCGGCCACTCACGGCCCCGAAGATTTGCTGAATATTGAGGCGCTGATCGACCAGCCAGAGGTTAGGGCGGTGGGTGAGACGGGGCTGGACTATAATCGAAACTTCTCGCCGCGTGCCGATCAGCTGCGAATTTTTGAAGCTCAACTACAAATTGCGGCGCAAACGGCCCGGCCGGTTTTTCTGCACGAGCGAGAGGCGCACGAGGACTTTATTGGCCTGATCCGTAAATACCGTGATCAGTTGCCGGCGGCGGTGGTGCATTGCTTTACAGGCACGGAGGATGAGCTGCGAGCTTATCTGGACTTGGATTTGTACGTTGGGCTGACGGGCTGGATTTGTGACGAGCGCCGCGGCGCGCATCTGCACGATATGGTCAGCCTGATCCCTGATCATCGATTGATGATCGAGACGGATGCGCCTTATTTGTTGCCGCGAGATTTGTCGCCCCGCCCTCGATCCCGACGCAACGAGCCGGCGTATCTTCCTCACGTGTTGCACACGCTAGCGCGGGTAAGGAGGCAGGATGAGGACGAGCTGGCGGCGCTGACCGGCGAAAACGCCCGGCGTTTTTTCCACCTAAATTAATCATCGTTGCGACGGCGGGCATTCCGTGAAGAAAAAGACCCAACGATTGCTGCTTCGCCTGACGCGCTGGGTTGCCCTCGGTCTGCTGATGAGCGTGTTGCCGGTGGTGGCTTTGCGCTTTATCGACCCGATTTTTACTACCTACATGCTTCGAGATTTTGGCGACAATATTGAGTATCGTTGGGTAGATATGGAGCAAATCTCGGCGCAGGCGGCATTGGCGGTGGTGGCGGCTGAAGATCAGCGTTTCCCCGAGCATCATGGTTTCGATCTCGATGCCATTCAGAAAGCGTTGCTGGAACACGACGATGGCGAGCGGCTTCGCGGCGCCAGCACTATTACTCAGCAGACGGCAAAGAATCTGTTTTTATGGCCAGGCCGTAGTTTTATACGCAAGGCGCTGGAAGCCTGGTATGCGACGTGGTTGGAAATTGTTATGCCGAAGCGACGGATACTTGAGATTTACTTGAATGTGGTGGAGCTGGGGCCAGGCGTGTATGGTGTGGAGGCCGCAAGTCGGCGTTATTTTGGCTGTCGGGCCAGCCAGTTATCGTCGTCGCAGGCAGCATTGCTGGCGGCCGTTTTGCCTAATCCTCGGAAGTACCACGTCGCCCGTCCGTCGCTTTACGTTCGATCACGGCAAATTTGGATACGCCGGCAGATGTATCAGCTGGGTGACGGTTATTTGTCCGATCTTTCGGCAAAATGACGTTCCAGTTCGTCCAGGCGTTGTGGAGTACCCACATCCAGCCAGTAGCCGCGATAATGTTCGCCACTCACCTTGCCCATCCGCATCGCCTCTCGTAACAAGGGCGATAAGGGGAAGGCGCCGGCCTGGCAATCGGCAAATAAATCGGGATGGTAGACGCCGACTCCCGAGAAAGTCAGCTGGGATGCTCCGCTGCTCGCCAGCCGTTCACCCACTAAAGAAAAATCGCCATCGGCATGGTGGCTGGGATTGTCGACCAGCACCAGATGTGCCAGGAAACCTTGTGCAAGGTTAAGGTTTTCCAGGGGATATTCGGTCCAAATATCGCCGTTGACCACCAGGAACGGGGCATCGCCGAGCAGCGGCAAAGCGCGGAAGATTCCCCCGCCGGTTTCCAGCGCGTGTTCACCTTCTTCGGAATAGTGGATGCGCACGCCGTAATCATCGCCGTTGCCCAGCGTGTCTTTGATCTGCTGGCCAAGCCACGACAGGTTGATAATGATGTCGCGAAACCCGGCGCGTTGAAGTTTGCGTAAATGCCAGCCAATCAGCGGCCGCCCTCCTGCCGGCAGCAGAGGCTTTGGGGTGTGGTCGGTGAGGGGACGCATACGTTTGCCTCGGCCTGCCGCCAATATCATCGCCTTCATGACGGTCATGGGGCTGGTCGATCCGGCAATGCGGACAGTAAGTTATGCAGGGGTGTTAATTCAGCATACTGACCACTGACTGTGTGCAGATAACCCAGGGTGCGGGGGATGTCGCCGAGGTAGCCGGCTTTGTGATCACGGTGATACAGCCGGGAAAAAATGCCCACGGCTTTAAGGTGGCGTTGCACGCCCATCAGATCAAACATCCGCACGAACTCACTCCAACCTATCCCGTCCAGTAAACCTTGCTGGGTGGCTTGCTCGTAGTAAATTTTTAACCAGCCTTGCAGGCGTTCCGCCGGCCAGGCAACGTAGCAGTCGCGCAACAGTGAAACCAAATCATAGGTGATGGGGCCGGCGACGGCATCCTGAAAATCGATAATCCCCGGTGCACCGTCGGGTTGTACCATCAGGTTCCGCGAATGATAATCGCGATGGACGAATACCTGGGGCTGATTCAGCGCTGTTTCGGCCAGGAATCGGTTGACCTGATCCAAATCAGCGGTTTGTTCAGGGCTTAGTTCCAGTCCGAGATGCCAGGTCAAAAACCACTCTCTGAATAGTCCCATCTCTTTATGCAGTAGTTGGTCATCGTAAGCCGGCAGGCGCATGCAAGCGTCTTTGCCGAGAGCTTGCATGCGAACCAGAGCGTTGATGGCGCTGCGATATAATGGATCCGCGTCGTGACGCTGTAGGGCGGTGAGGTAGGTTTCGTCGCCCAGGTCGCTCAGCAGTAAAAATCCTTGAGACTCATCCCAGGCCAGAACTTTGGGTACAACCAAGCCCATGGCGGTGAGTTCGTTGGCCACCATCACGAAGGGCCGGCAATTTTCTCTGGCGGGCGGCGCATCCATGATCACCCAGGATCTTCCGGCCTGGCTAACTCGAAAATAACGCCGGAAACTGGCGTCGCCAGCAAGCGGCGTAATGCGCTCTGGTTGTCGCCCGAGAATGTCTTTTAGCCAATCTTTAAGGTCATTAAGGCGCGGGTCATTCGACATTGTATAGCGTACCATTAGAAACCGTGACCAAGCACAAGGATGACTCAAGGCGCGGAACCTGTTAGGGTTGCCCTCACCACTGGTCTTCCCACCCATAGACAAAATGCATGGTACCTCAAAAGACCGGGCGCAGGATTGTGTTGTGGCATATCAAGGAAAAAAAATCTTTTTAGCCTGCCTTCGAGGCCTGCTGCTGCTCGCGTTAACGGTGACGAGTTCGGTAAGGGCGGGTGAGTTCCCGACCCTAAAGGGTTGTGAGATTGCCGACCCGCTGTCTGTGCTTCGTGAGAGTACGCCGATGATGTCGCTTGAGCCGGGGCAGGTGTATGTCTCGGCCACCGAAGCGGAGCTGATTAACCCAGGCACCAGTGTGTTATGGGGCGGTATTTTTTTGCAGTCGGATGGTCATCGATTGTACTCCGATTCGGTGCGTTTTGACTCTGTCAACGAACAAGTGACGGCCAGCGGGGGTGTTCGTTACTTAGGTAAGGACATGGATATTCTGGCACGCTCGGTGACGCTGGATGCGAAGAACAAAAAAAGTCGATTCCATCACGCCAAATTCTTTTTGCGTGAACAGGCTGGCCGAGGCAAGGCGAGGAAGGGCGAGATTGCCGAGGACGGGATCAGTCATTTTTCCAGCGTCAGCTACACCGCCTGTCCCCCGGGGAAAAACGATTGGCTGATTCGCGCGGAGAGCATGCGCATCGATCAGAAAAACAATCAAGGCATTGCGCGTAACGCGTCGCTGCGGATTCGCGATGTCCCGGTGATTTATCTGCCGGTGATGACGTTTCCGGTTACCCAGGATCGAACCAGCGGATTATTGGCGCCAAAATTTGCCACGTCTAATTACCGGGGATCGGAGATCATTGCCCCCTATTACTGGAACATTGCTCCCAATCAGGATGCAACGATCAGCGGCCGCTGGATGGAGAAGCGCGGCGAACAATTGCAGACGGAATATCGTTTTCTGACGCGGTCCAGTCAGGGTAAGCTTTACGGTGAATACCTGGATAGCGATACGGTGACTGGCGATAGCCGCAGTTTTGCCTCATTTGAAGGTGAGACCCACCTGTCCAAAAACTGGAGTTTGTCGGCAGATGCCGCGCGAGTCACCGATTCTTTTTATTTTCAGGATTTAGGTAATGCGTTGAGTATCTCCAGTATCCGTTCGCTGGAGCAGCGTGGCGACGTCCGTTACGACAGTGAGAATTTAAGTGGCTTGCTGCGTGTCCAATCCTTCCAGGTGGTGGACCCTCTCCAAACACAGCCGGATCCCTATCAGCGGTTGCCGCAGTTACGTCTGGATACTCGCAACCCTACCTGGGTGAAGAATCTAGTGGCGTGGGATTTGCGCAGTGAGGTGGTGCGTTTTAGTCAGGCAGAACAGTGGCAGGGTGATCGGGTTGATATCGAACCCGGACTTGGTATCCCGTTGATTCGGCCGGCTTATTCAATTTACCCGCGATGGGCTTATCGTTACACCAGCTATAATCTGGCCGAATCAACGGGCTTAGAAGACGATTATCGTGAGCGCGGTTTGCCGATTGGCAGTGTTGATGCGCGTTTGTTTATGGAGCGCGATATCACGCTGCGGCAACAAGGTTGGGTGCAAACTCTGGAGCCGCGACTTTATTACCTGTATGTCCCTGTGCGCACCCAGGACGATTTGCCCGTTTTCGACACTAAGCCGATGGAGCTGGACGGGTTCAGCCTGTTCAGCGAGAATAAATTTACCGGTCCGGATCGTATTGCGGATGCTGATCAAGTCAGTGCGGCACTGACTTCACGCTTTCTTGATGCAGAAAATGGCAGTGAGGTTGCCGCGTTAAATATCGGTCAGATTTATCGGCTTGAAGAGCAGGCGGTGGTCTTCCCAGGGCAGGCCGTTGATGAGCGAAAATACTCTGACATTTTTGGGCAAATGGACGTTAATCTGAATCAGAGAATCAGCAGTCACATTCAGCTACAATGGGAGCCCCAGCAGGGCTTCATGACCAAATACGCAGCGGGTATGCGTTATCACACCGGTAACGGCCGGTTGTTGGGGGCCAGTTACCGGCATCGAAACGACTTTCTGGAACCCATAGAACAACTGGATTTAGTGGCTGCCTGGCCATTGACGGAGCGTTGGCGGTCGGTTGGTCGCTGGAATCGCTCGCTGGAGGATGACCGCGACGTGGAAACCTTGGTCGGGTTACAGTATCAGAGTTGTTGCTGGGCCATCAGTCTGGCCAGGCATGACTACATCGCCCGCGCAACGGGCAAGGAAAATACGGCGATTATCCTGCAAGTAGAACTTAAGGGATTATCCAGCTTCGGCAACGGACTTGAGGAAATGTTAAATCGTGGGGCAATCGGCTATTAGTACAAAAATCTCTTTCACCGGCCGCTATGGCCGTTCTATCGTCATCACTGCCATGGTGCTGATGCTGCCGTTTTCTGCAAGTTACGCGCAGGTTCTGCTGGATCGGATTGTGGCGGTGGTCAACGACGACATCGTGCTGCGCAGTGAGCTTACCCAAGGCATTGAGCAGGTGCGTGCCCGATATGCGGCCGGCAATGCCTCACTACCCCCAGAAAATCGTTTGACGGCGCAAGTGCTTGAGCAGCTGATCATCAGCAAGATTCAAGCGCAGCAATCCCGGGCAGCCGGCATCAAAGTCACCGAAGAACAGCTCAATGAGGCCATTGCCAACATGGCGCGCCGTGGGGGTATGACGCCGGATCAGTTTGTTGCCAGCGTGCGCGCTCAGGGCATGAGTTTCGAGAAATTCCGTACCGAATTGCGTGACGAGATCGCCGTTCAGCAATTCCGGCAGCGCGAGATCCAACGCCGCATCGTGATTACGGATCGCGAAGTGGACAGCTTGCTGGAGCAGATGGACGTTGGTGAGAACAATGAATATCGGATAGAGCACATCCTGGTTCCCGTTTCTGAGAACGCCAGTGCCGTCGACAGAGCAAAGCTGGAAAACCTGGCAGAAAGTCTGCGTCAGCAATTATCGACCGGTGCGAGCATTCAGGCGGTGATGGCCCAGGGGCAGAGTGAAAATGTGAGTGGCGGTGATTTGGGATGGCGCATGGCAGATACCTTGCCGGGTCTATTTGCTGAGGCAGTCAAAACCATGACGCCAGGTCAATCCAGCTCCTTGCTGCGCAGCCCCAGCGGCTATCATGCGTTTCGCTTGGTTGATCAGCGTGGTGGCGACAGCGTATTCGAAGAAACCCATGCCCGCCACATCCTGCTGCGCTCCACCAGCCAGACGGAGGCGGGATTGAATAAGCAATTGGCGGATCTGCGGCAGCGGATACTCAGCGGGGAAGACTTCGCTAAACTGGCTACCGAATTCTCCCAGGATGGCGGCTCCGCAGAGCAGGGCGGCGATCTGGGCTGGGTTCCTCCCGGCGCAACGGTGGAGCCTTTCGAGCGGGCGATGGCCAGCTTGAAGGCGGGAGAAATCAGCCAGCCGTTTAAAACCGATTTTGGTTGGCACATCGTCCAGGTTATTGATCGGCGCAGTCAAAATGTATCTGGATTAGCCATGCGCAACCAGGCAAGAGAGGCTCTGTTCCGTAAAAAAATGAGTGAAGAAACCGACAATTGGTTGCGTCGCCTGCGCAACGAAGCCTTTGTGGAAATCCGTCTCGACGCCCCGCCGCCCGGGTTATGACGCTTCCTCGGTTAGCGCTGACGCCAGGTGAGCCGGCCGGGGTCGGCCCCGAGCTGTTGGTCAAGTTGGCGCAAACAGCCCATGCCGCCGAGTTGATTGTTGTGGGGGATCCTTGGTTATTGACAGATCGAGCCCACCAGATCGGGTTGCCGCTGACATTGATCGATTACGACCCAAGGGCTTTGCCCGAACCTCAGCGTCCTGGCTGTTTGCGGCTTTTACCCATCCCTCTGGCGGTGGCCAGCCAATGCGGGCAGCCTGATGTGGCCAATGCGCACTCCGTGTTGCAAACACTGGAGCGCTCCGCTCAGGGTTGTTTGTCTGGCGAGTTTGCGGCGATGGTGACCGGGCCGGTTCACAAGGGTGTGATCGCCGATGCAGGATATCCATTCACCGGTCACACGGAGTTTCTGGCTCAGCTCACCGGGGGTACGCCGGTCATGATGCTCACCGCGCCGGGGTTACGCGTCGCCTTGGTCACCACCCATTTGCCTTTGCGAGCCGTGGCCGATGCCATCACCGCCGAGCATCTAACCAAAACCCTGCGTACCCTGGTACACGATTTACAAACCAAATATCGTCTTTCCAGGCCGCGCATTTTGGTGCTGGGTCTTAACCCGCACGCGGGTGAAGGT
>Ga0255310_10000120_pt1 | contig 14706 bp, 9 predicted proteins | sample EtOH1_T0_E1_meta_FD_201359 | JGI IMG/M metagenome (GOLD analysis project Ga0255310, IMG submission 201359) | Sandy soil microbial communities from University of British Columbia, Vancouver, Canada - EtOH1_T0_E1 | ecosystem: Engineered > Artificial ecosystem > Sand microcosm > Unclassified ...
GGCGCCTGCAGCGCACGCAGTTCGTTCGCATTCATGCCGCGTTCCTCAATTTGGCGTCAGCACCACGCGGCCAATTATCTTGCCGGCACGAAGCTGGTCCATCACCGCATTCACGTCCTCGAGCGGACGCGTTGCAACAGGCACCGGCGGGATTCCTGTCCGCCGAACAAGCTCGATCAACTCCTTCATCTCGGGCAAGCTGCCGACATAGGAACCCTGGATCGTCAGCGCACGCATGGGGATCGGCGGCAACGACACCGTCAGATCGCCACCGTAAAGCCCGACGACGACGTATTTGCCGCCCTTGATCAGGCTGTCATAGCCGAGGCGTGCGCTCTGTGACGACCCGACAAGATCGATCACGCCCCACGCGCCACCGTTAGTCATATCGATAATTTGTTGTGATGCATCAGCTGCGCCACCATCAACAACTTTTGCAGCACCTGCCTTTTTCGCGGCGTCGCGTTTTGCGGGATCGATATCGACCACAATGGCGCTGTGCCCTCCCATCGCCTTGTGAAGAGCAAGGCACATGAGCCCGAGGCCCCCGGCGCCGATGATCACCGTCGGCTCGCTCTTCAGCGTCAATATTTTCTTCAGGGCGCCATATGTCGTAACGCCGGAACATGCGAGCGGTGCGGCGCGCTCGGGCGGCAGGTCGCCAATATCGAACAGATAGCGCGGATGCGGAACCATCAGATAATCGGCGTAGCCGCCGTTCGAAAAAACACCCAGGCTGCGCATGGCACGGCAGAGATTTTCCTCGCCCCGCTGACATGGGCCGCAGGTGCCGCAGCCGATCCACGGATGCGCAAGCCGCCGATCGCCGACTTTGACGCCCTTGACGTCGGGGCCGAAGGCGACGACCTCGCCGACGTTTTCGTGGCCAAGCGTGACCGGAAGCTTCATGCCGCGATCGGCGAGGCTCATCCGTTTGCCGCCGCCGAGATCAAACCAGCCGTCGGCGAGATGCAGATCGCTGTGGCAGACGCCTGCGGCCAGGACCTTCAACAGGACTTCTGTGCCTTTCGGCTCGGGCGTGGGCTGCTCATTGAGCTGCAGCGGCTGACCGCAAACGCAGACCTGGAACATGCGCATCGTATTTACTCTCCCCGCATCGCTGGATTGCTCCGACACCGAACCACAGTCCGCGGCCTCCGTCACCAACCTCACGGATGCCTCAAAATCGGGCATTGCGAGAAATATCTCTGCCCGCCGGGTGACTTACCGCCCCGCCTCCGCTATCCGATGGACATATGGCGTCACTTACGCTCGACCAGGAACACCATCCGGCTACCGAACGAACCCCGCGTGGGCCGGGCGAACTCATTGACGCGCGTGCGATCATCGCCGACCTGGAGAAGCTCGCCAAGGCTCACACGGGCAACGAGCGTGACCTGCGTTCACTGGTGGCGCAGACACTCAAGGTTGCATTGACCGACGGGCGCGCCAAGGCCGAGCAACTGCTGCTCAAAGACCGTCACGGGCGGCGCTGCGCCAAGCGCCTCTGCAGGATGGAAGACGAGATCATCCGCATCCTGTTCGAATTCGCGCGCAAGCACCTTTATCCTTCGCAAAACCCGAGCGAGGCCGAACGCATGGCGGTCGTCGCGACCGGCGGCTACGGTCGCGGGCTGCAGGCGCCGGGCTCAGACATCGATCTGTTGTTTCTGTTGCCCTACAAGCAGACCGCATGGGGCGAGTCGATCGCCGAGGCCATTCTCTATTGCCTGTGGGATCTCGGGCTGAAGGTCGGCCATGCCACCCGCTCGGTCGACGAATGTATCCGCCAGGCCAAGGCGGACATGACCATCCGCACCGCCATTCTCGAAGCGCGCTTCCTCCTCGGCGACCGCAAATTGTTCGACGAGCTGGCAACCCGCTTCGACAAAGACATCGTTCGCAATACCGCTTCCCAATTTGTCGCGGCCAAACTCGCCGAGCGTGAAGACCGGGTCCGCCGCAGCGGGCAGTCACGCTATCTCGTTGAGCCAAACGTGAAAGACGGCAAAGGCGGGTTGCGTGACCTGCACACGTTGTTCTGGATCGCCAAATACGTGTACCGCGTGCGCGAGCCGGATGAGCTGATCAAAAGCGGAGTCTTCGACAAGCAGGAATATCAGCTGTTCCGGCGCTGCGAGGACTTTCTCTGGTCGGTGCGCTGTCACATGCACTTTCTCATGGGCCGCGCCGAAGAGCGGTTGTCGTTCGACATCCAGCGCGAGATCGCGGTGCGGCTCGGCTACACCGAGCATCCCGGCCTGCAGGACGTCGAGCGCTTCATGAAACATTACTTTCTGATCGCCAAGGATGTCGGCGACCTGACGGCCATCCTGTGCGCCGAACTGGAAGACAGTCACGCCAAGAGCGTGCCGGTGCTCAGCCGCGTCATGGAGCGTTTTCGGCCGGTGAAGCGACGCAAGCTCGCCGAGAGCGACGACTTTACGGTCGACAAGAATCGCATCCTGCTTGCACACCCGAGCGGCTTCAAGCGGGATCCGGTCAACCTGATCCGTATTTTCCATCTGGCGCAGAAGCACAATCTCGCCTTCCACCCCGACGCCATGCGCGCGATCACCCGCTCGCTCAAATTGGTCGACGCCAAGCTGCGCGAAAACGAGGAAGCCAACGAGCTTTTCCTGGAGATCCTGACATCCAAGAACGATCCGGAGACCGTGCTGCGGCGGATGAACGAGGCGGGCGTACTCGGGCGTTTCGTGCCGGCCTTCGGCAAGATCGTCGCCATGATGCAGTTCAACATGTATCACCACTATACGGTGGACGAGCATCTGCTGCGGTGCATCGGCGTGCTTGCCGAAATCGAACGTGGCGGCAGCAACGACTCGCCCCTCGCAAACGAACTGATTCACAAGATCCTGCCCGAGCATCGCAAGCTGCTTTATGTCACGCTGTTCCTGCACGACATCGCCAAGGGCAGGCCGGAAGACCACTCGATTGCCGGCGCGCGCGTCGCGCGGCGGTTCTGCCCGCGCATGGGTTTTTCCGCCGCCGACACCGACACCGTAGCCTGGCTGATAGAGAACCACCTTGTAATGTCGAGCGTTGCGCAGTCGCGCGACCTTTCCGACCGCAGGACGATCGAGAACTTCGCCGCCACCATTCAGTCGGCCGAACGACTCAAGTTACTTACGATTCTTACGACCGCGGATATCCGCGCGGTCGGCCCCGGCGTGTGGAACGGCTGGAAAGCTCAATTGATCCGCACGCTTTATTACGAGACCGAGCCCGTGCTCACCGGCGGATTCTCCGAGGTCAACCGCGCCCAGCGTGTCGCCATCGCGCAGAATGAATTCCGCGAGGCGATGAAGAACTGGCCGCAGGATCGGCTCGAGGTCTATATCGCCAAGCATTATCCGGCCTATTGGCTCAAGGTCGATCTGCCACACAAGATCGAACACGCCAATTTCGTGCGCGCCACCGAGGATGCCGACAAACGCCTCGCAACGTCGATCTCGTTTGATGCAGAACGTGCCGTAACGGAGCTCACGCTGCTTGCGCCCGACCATCCTTGGCTGCTGTCGATTATCGCGGGCGCCTGCGCCTTGGCTGGCGCCAACATCGTCGACGCGCAGATCTACACCACCACCGACGGCCGCGCGCTCGATACCATCTCGTTGTCACGCGAATTCGATCGCGAGGAAGACGAGGAGCGCCGCGGGCACCGCATCGCCGACTCGATCGAGAAGGCGCTGCGTGGCGAGTTGAGATTGCCGGATGTAGTCACCAAAAGATCGCCCCCTAAAGGCCGTATCCGCGCTTTCGCGGTGGAACCATCAGTCACCATCAACAATCAATGGTCTCACCGTTACACGATGGTCGAGGTCACGGGCCTTGATCGCACCGGCCTGCTCTATGAACTGACGGCAACGCTGTCGAAACTCAATCTCAATATTGCCTCGGCTCACGTCGCCACGTTCGGCGAACGCGTGGTGGACGTGTTCTACGTGACCGACCTGATGGGGGCGCAGATTACCTCGCCGACGCGGCAAGCCGCGATCAAGCGCGCGTTGATCGCGTTGTTTGCGGCTGGCGAGGACGACAAGCACGCCAAGAGCACCACAACAGCCTGATCTTACTGCTCGGCCTCAAGCGCGCGGCGAAGTTTCCGGATAAGGACACCACGCGCCCGGTCGTCGGCGGCCGCCTCGATTCGCTCATTGATGTCGAGAATGAGCTTCGACATGTCGTTGTGCCAATCGAGCGCAATGACCGCTTCAGGCGCAAGCCTGCGGCGGCGCCCGGTCGCGTCGATTGGTGTGGGCGCGGTCGTGGTCAGCTCGTAGATATCATCGAGGATCGGGGTGAAGACCTTCGCGGCCGGCACCGTCCGTTCGGCAATGCGTTCGGAAAGTCCTGCAATTGCCGGTTCTTCTCCGTGCACCAGGAAAACGCCTCGCTGAATCGGACGCCGCGACGCAATCCAGCGCGCAAGCTCCGGTCCGTCGGCGTGACCGGAGTATTCATCGACGTGGCGAATGCGTGCGGCGACCTTGATCTCCTCGCCCTGAATACGCACCGCTTTGACACCGTCCACCAGAAAGCGTCCGAGGGTGCCCCGGGCCTGAAAGCCCGTAAACAGCACCGTGGCGTTTGCATGCCACAGCCATCGCTTCAGATGATGGCGGATGCGTCCCGCGTCGCACATTCCGCTGGCCGCAACGATGACGTGGAACCCCACAAACTTTGCGATCGATTTGCTTTCCTCGACGGTCTCAGTGCTGCGCAGGTATGGCGACGAAAGCAGCCGATCGACGTCCGCGTCGGCCCCAAGAGATTTTGCATGCTGCCGGAACACCTGCGTCGCGCGAATTGCGAGCGGAGAATCAAGAAAGATCGGCGCAGCCGGTACTTCGCCACGGTCCATCAGATCGACGAGGTCGACGATCAGCTCCTGCGTGCGCTCGACTGCAAATGCAGGAATAACGAGTGCCCCGCCTGCCGCATGGGCACCGCGCACCTCGGCAGCGAGGTGTTGGCGACGCGCTTCCCGCGTCACTGCCGGGCGATCTTCGTCGCCATATGTTGACTCGGCTATTACGTAGTCGAGGCCCGCTGGTGCTTCTGGTTCCGGCTGAAACAGCTTTGCATCGGGGCCAATATCTCCCGACGCGAGAACAAGCAGCGGCTGCCCGGAAATTCCCTCATTGGCGAATTCGAGTTCAATGGACGCGGAGCCCAGCAGATGGCCCGCATTCCAATACCTCGCGCGCACCCCGGGCATGACCTGAAACCACGTTTCGTATTCAACCGCCTGGAAAGCGTCGAGCGTGGCAACAGCGTCAGCCTGCGTGTAAATCGGACTGACTTCCGCACGTCCCCGCGCCGCATTGCGCCGGTTCAGCATCGCAACCTCTGTTTCCTGGATGCTTCCGGCGTCCGGCAGCATGAACGAGCAGAGATCGATTGTGCCGCGCGTCGCCATGACGCGCCCGCGGAAACCTTCGCGCACAAGCTTGGGCAAAAGCCCGCTGTGATCGATGTGCGCGTGGGTCAGCAGGACATCTGAGATTTCGGATGGGCGGAAGGGAAATGCGCTGTAATTCAGCGCCTTCAACGTCTTTGAGCCCTGAAAGAGACCGCAGTCGACCAGCAGCCGTCCCGCCGGCGATTCAAATAAATAGCAAGAGCCGGTAACTGTGCGAGCCGCTCCGCAAATTCGCAACGTTACGCTCATGAATCCACTTCCTTGCGCAGGGCATCCGCCAGGACACCGTCGAGCGCGATTGCGTTTGTCGGATGCGGCACGCTGGTCGTGGAACGGATCGAGCGCACTCCCGCGTCAAGGAAGGTTTGCGTCATCTGGGGCGCGAACAATGCGTGGGTAACGATGGCATCGACCGCAGTCACGCCGGCCGAAATCAGCGCCTTTGTGCACGAGATCAGCGTTCCCCCGGACGAAACGATATCGTCGACAAACAGCGCTGGCCGGCCGGCGATTAAACCGGAATCCGTGAAGGTGACCTCGACAGAGCGATCGTCACGGCGGGTTTTCCGGCCAACTGCGTGTTTGAGCCGGAGTCGCTTGGCGAGATCGCCCACCCAGGGGCCGGACTCCTCGTCGGGCCCTACGACGATAGTGTCGCTCGGCACGTTAGCGGCACGCAGGGCATCGGCAATGGCAGGCATCGCCGAAAGGTCGTCACTCTCGATATGCGGGAAGACCTCTTTTATGTTCCTCGTGCGATGCAGATGCGCATCGACAGTAATGACGCGGTCGAAGCTGCCCGCAAGCAAGGGGCCAATGACTCTCTGATTGATTGCCTCGCCTCTATGAAAGGCGGCATCCTGACGCATATAGCAAAGATAAGGAGCGGTCAGGACCAGTCGGCGTGCGCCTTCGCGACGAAACGCTTCAGCCGCGAAAAGCAGAGCCAGCAGCTTGTCATTCGGCCGGTCGAGCGGCGCATAAACGATAATTGTCGCCGACGCAGGCCCGACAGTCACGCGAAGTTCGCCATCCGGGAAGGAATGCACATCGATCGGATGCAGCGGAACCCCGAGGCGGGATGCAAGGCGCTCCGCATCGTTAATGACCGTCGGAAGCGCATGAATGGCTGCTTTATTCACCGCTTGCCCGCGAGGCCATTCGAGCCGAGGACGTAACCCGGATCCGTACGGGCGGCGGCAACCGCAAGATCAAATTCCGAAGCGTCATAGGCGTGGATGCGATAGAGCGGCTCTCCCTGCTCTACCCGATCGCCGATCTTCTTAAACACTTTGATACCGGCACCTTTGTCGATCGGCGCACCGGCGGTGCGTGCCAGGCGATTGAGCCGCAGACAATCGATCGCTTCGACGACTCCGTCCCGTTCAGCGGAGATGTCGGCGGCCAGACTGCCGACATCGGTGCGGCAAGTAGATGGCCCCTGAGCTTCAATGATCTTGTGCATCTGCTTGAGCGCCGCTCCGGTCTCGAGCAATTCTCGTGCGCGCGTATAGCCGCTACCCCCGCGCAGATCGGGGTCATGTTCAAGAAGATGAGCGGCAAGCCGCAGCGACTTCTCGCGCAGGTCGGTGGGCGCGCCGGGCGCGTTCGACAAGACCGCCATAACATCCTGCGATTCAAGAACCGGTCCAATGCCGCTGCCGACTGGCTGGCGACCGTCCGTGGTGACGACTTCGACCGAAATGCCAAAATGGTCGCCGACAAACTCAAACAGTTTGCGGAGCCTCATCGCATCCATCGCCGTGGTCAGTTTAGCGGCGGGACCAACAGGAAGGTCAATGAGCAGATGCGTGGAGCCGGCCGCGAGCTTTTTCGACATGATCGAAGCCACCATCTGCTCGCGAGTATCAATACTGAGCGGACGCTCAACGGAGATAAGAATGTCGTCGGCGGGCGAGAGGTTGACATGACCGCCCCAGACAAGACAGCCGTGGCATGCGTTCACCACTTCTTTCATCTCTTCGACGCCGAGATCGACACGCGCCAGCACTTCCATCGTGTCGGCTGTGCCGGCGGGCGAGGTTATCGCGCGTGAGGACGTCTTCGGGATCGTCAACCCATGCGCGGCAACAATGGGGACGACGACCATTGATGTGCGATTGCCCGGAATGCCGCCGATACAGTGCTTGTCGACGATAATCGGCCGGTCCCACTTCAGTTGGGTTCCGGCCTGCGCCATCGCGCTCGATAGGGCGAGCAGTTCGCCGCTCGTCATAAAATTTGCCGAACTGACGAGGAAAGCGGCGATCTCCATATCAGAATAGCGATAATGGCTGATGTCGTCGATGATGGCTTTTATTTCGCTACTGTCGAGCGCTCGCCCCTGAATTTTCGCGCGAACGGCATCCAGACTGTTCGGTTGCATTGCGGGCGAAACGGTCACCAGGCATCCGGCCTGCTCGGCGAAGCGACGGAATGCGGGTTCGGCAAGTCCGATCTCATCAATGCCGACCAAGCCGTCGTCGGTTATCAGCAGGGTTGCCAGCAGGACCTTTTCACTGCAACGGAGTTCGACGCGGCTGAAGCCACGGAACACCTCGGGGCGCAATGCCCTGGACCGGCGCGAAATCACCACCACGTTTTCACGGCCGGTATCGAGGTTCACTCGCCTGACCTTCAATTGCGGACGTGACGAAGATTCAGCCTTCATTGATTGGACCCATCGATAACTTGGTGAAAAGACATAACAAATCCATACACGTTCATATTGATCAAAATCACACCCCCAATAGACTGCTTAACGGCCCCTTAAATCAGCACGCATAGCGTGATTTCGGGGGCCGGCGCTTGTGTCCGCCGGCGTAAAGCGGGTCGCGTTATGGCGTCGAAACGAGGACAAGCAGGCGCACGCCGGGAGCCGGTGTTCGACAAGAGCCCGGAACTACACGTATCCGCCGACGATCGGCCCGCCCCGACCGAGGAAAAGCCTGCTCCGAAAAGCAGACCAACGGCGAAACGACGCAAGGCGCGCGCGCGCAAGTCACACCCGGCCCGCGGCAAGCGGGCGCTCATTGTCCACCTTGCATATTGGGCGCTGGTCGTCGGCCTTTGGGTTGCGATCGGCGGCGCCGGTTTCGTTGCCTGGGTCGGCGCTCATCTGCCGCCGATCCAGTCGCTGGAAATTCCCAAGCGCCCGCCGTCGATCCAGGTCGTCGACTTCCAGGGCCGTGCGCTGGCCCGCCGCGGCGACCTTGCCGGCGCGCCGCTGTTTTTGAAGGAATTGCCGGCCTACGTTCCGAAGGCCTTCATCGCTATCGAGGACCGACGCTTCTACGAGCATAGCGGCGTCGATCCCTACGGGATCGGCCGCGCCCTGGTCGCCAACGTGCTTCACCGCGGAGTTGCCCAAGGTGGCTCGACGATTACGCAGCAGCTCGCAAAAAATCTTTTTCTTACGCAGGAACGCACGATCAATCGCAAGCTGCAGGAGGCGCTGCTCGCGGTCTGGCTCGAGCGCAAGTTCTCCAAGACGCAGATTCTCGAACTCTATCTCAACCGGGTTTACTTCGGCTCGGGCGCCTATGGTATCGAACAGGCTTCGCAGCGTTACTTCGGAAAGTCGGCACGCCAGATCACGGTCGCCGAGGCGGCGCTGCTGGCGGGGGTCGTGAAGTCACCGTCACGTCTTGCGCCCACACGCAACTTCGACGGTGCCGAAAAGCGCGCGAAGGCCGTGCTCGCCGCCATGGCGGAGCTCAAATTCATATCGCATTCGACCGAACGCACCGCCGTGGCGCGCCCACCGCGCATCGTGGCGCAGGCGAACACCGGTTCCGTCAATTATGTCGCGGACTGGGTCATGGACGCGCTCAACGACACACTCGGCCGCGTCGAGCAAGACATCACGGTTCAGACCACCATCGACGCAAATCTCCAAGCCAACGCGGAGAAGGCTTTGAACGACGAGCTTGCGCAGAAAGGCGACAAGAACAGAGTCGGACAGGGTGCGCTCGTGGCGATGACGCCGGATGGCTCTGTTCGGGCGCTGGTCGGCGGCCGCAACTACGCCGACAGCCAGTTCAACCGTGCGGTGTCGGCAAAACGCCAGCCCGGCTCCGCCTTCAAGCCGTTCATTTACCTGACCGCGATCGAGCACGGGCTCACGCCCGACAGTGTGCGTGAGGACCGTCCGATTAACGTCAAAGGCTGGCAACCGGAAAACTACAGCCATGAATATTTTGGGTCAGTGACACTGACGAAGGCGCTCGCCCTTTCGCTCAACACCGTTTCAGTGCGGCTGACGCTGGAATTCACTCCGTTGGCGGTGATCCGCACCGCCTATCGCCTCGGCATCGCCTCAAAGCTTGAGCCCAATGCCTCGATCGCGCTTGGCACGTCGGAAGTCTCGATGCTGGAGCTTGTCGGTGCCTATGCGACATTCGCCAACGGCGGCTACGCGCTAGTCCCGCATGTCGTCCAGAAGATCACGGCCGCGAATGGCAAGGTGCTCTACGCGCGCAATACGGGCCAACTCGGCCGCATCGTCGAGGCACGTTACGTGGCGATGATGAACCAGATGATGGCCGAGACCCTCACAATCGGCACCGCACACAAGGCGGCATTGCCAGGCTGGCCTGCGGCCGGGAAAACCGGAACGTCGCAGGATTTCCGCGATGCCTGGTTCATCGGCTATACCGCGCATCTCGTGACCGGGGTCTGGCTCGGCAACGATGATAGCACGCCGACGAAGCACGTGACCGGGGGTGGCTTGCCGGTCGAGATCTGGAGCCGGTTCATGCGCGGCGCCCATCAGGGCGTGCCGGTCGCAAGCCTGCCTGGTGCGTCCGGTGGCGGCGGTCTCTTCTCGGGATTGTTCGGCAACAGCTCGCGGCCGGTACCGCCTGCGCCAGTGCAACCTGTTGCCGCCACGCGCGCGGGCACGACTGGAACGGGCGGCCTCGACAGCTGGCTGCTTAATGGCCTCTTTGGCCGACGTTAATGCTTTGCGGCGCGGGCACGAAGCCTGCACGTTGCCAGCCAGAGCCCAAGCGTTGCAAACCCCATCGTGGCGACGCCAAGCGCGAGCGGCCAGGCGCTTTGTCCGAGGAACCATCCGACTGCCGCCCCGCACACCGCTGCCGCAGTTTGCTGCAAAAATCCGAACAGCGACGATGCCGCTCCGGCCCGTTCGGGAAACGGCGTCATCGCACCGGCGATGCCCTGTGGCAGCACCATGCCGAGGCCGGCAAGATAAACCGCCATCGGAAGAACCAGCGACGTGGAGGACATAAGTCCGGATGCAACTGCGGCGACCATCGCCAGCCCCCCGGCAGCGCAGGCGCAGCCGCCCAATCCGAGGACCCCATCCAGTCCGAGACGAATGACAAGCCGGGCAGCGATTGCCGAGCCAGCCATATAGCCGACCGAACCGAGCGCGAAGGCGACACCGAAATCAAACGGTGCGAGGCCGTAGAGATCCTGCAGCACGAACGCCGACCCGGAAATCCATGCGAAAAGACCAGCATAGCTCGCCGATGTAATAGACAGATAAGCAAGATATGCCGGATTGCGCCCGACGATCCGATAGGACCGAAGCATCGACGGAAGCGATACCCGTTCGGCGGCGCGGTTAGTCAATGTTTCAGGCAGGAGCGCCCAGACGACTGCAGCGCCGGCAAATCCCGCGCCGACCAAAGCGAAAAATGTCACGCGCCAACCAAAGGCGGTCTGTATAACGCCGCCAAGGATCGGCGCCAGCACCGGCGCGAGCGCCATCACCGAACCGATCACCGACAATTCACGCCCGGCATGCGCTCCCGAATAGATATCGCGCACAATCGCACGCGTGAGCACGATGCCGCCGGAGCCGCCGAGCGCCTGAAACGCGCGCGCGATAATCAGCATCTCGATCGACGTGGACAGGGCGCAGGCAAGGCTCGCCGCGCAGTAGAGCGCAATCGCTCCGATCAACACCGGTTTGCGGCCGTGCCGGTCGGACACGGGGCCATAGATAATCTGACCCGCCGCAAAGCCGATCAGGTAGGCGGAAATCGTAAGCTGCACCTGCGCGGAGGAGGCGCCGAGCTGCCGCGCGATGTCCGGCAGCGATGGCAGATACATATCGGTCGTCAGCGGGCCGACCGCGCTCAGACCAGCCAGCAAAGCCGTGAGCGCAAAAGTGCCTGGTCGCAGCATGGATGGGTGGTTCCAAAATCTTAAAATCAGGAACTTTCACTCATGCCGTACCGATGCAGGTCGGCACCATGCGCATCGAGCCAAGCCTTTGCACGGCCCATGTCTGGACAGGTTTTTTCAACCAACCGCCAGAAGCGTCGTGAGTGATTCATCTCGATGACATGCGCGACTTCGTGCGCAGCGAGGTAGTTGAGCACGAAAGTCGGCGCGAGAATGAGCCGCCATGAATATGAAAGCACGCCGGTTGACGAGCACGAGCCCCACCGGCTCGACTGGTCGCGCACCGAAACGCGTTTAATGGTAACACCAAGCGCCTGCGCCACCGCCCGACTTGCTGCCTCCAGGTCGCGCTTGGCCTCGCGCTTAAGATAATCGTGCACCCGGCGCGGTAGATGCGGGGCCGCGCCGGCGACGCAAAGCTGCGGCTCGCCACCATTTGGCTCGACCCAAACAGTGCCGCGCTCACCCCTGCGATGGTCGATGCGGTGATCGACCCCGCGCAACGGCAATCGCGTTCCATGAGCGAAAGGCACAGCGTCCGGTAGCCGGCGTAACCGTGCTGCGATCCAGGCACCGTTCTTTTGCGCAAATTCTCTCGCCTGCTTCACGCTGCCGCGCGGAGGCATCGTAAGCACGACGTCGCGGCTGGCAGCGTGGATGCGTAGTGTATAGCGCCGCGCCTGGCTGTGGCGGCGAAGGCGCACCGGATAGATCTCGCCGTCGAATGCGACCGTTATGCCTTTCGGCTCGCTGGTGCGGCGAAAAAGCAGCGCGCGCAGTGCAATGGGCATCTTCCACCCAGAATCAGAGGGTGCCGGCAGTGTGCCACATTCGCTCGCGAGAGCGCGAGATCAATGCTGGGCGACGATCTTCAGCGGTGGGGTGCGTACCGTGCGGGTGCCGTTATGCGACAACACAAAATCGGCGATACGCGGCGCGATCTCGGCTCGGAAGCGCGAGCCGTTGAACACCCCATAATGGCCGACGCTGGGCTGCATATAATGCGCCTTGTTCTGGTCCGGAATATTGACGCAAAGGGCGTGCGCAGCCTCGGTCTGGCCTACGCTCGAAATATCGTCGTTCTCGCCTTCGACCGTCATGAGCGCAACACGGCTGATAGCGGCCGGATCGACGCGGCGGTCGCGGTGCACCATCTTCCCTTTCGGCAGGGCGTGACGGATGAACACCGTATCGACTGTCTGCAGGTAGAACTCGGCCGCAAGATCCATGACGGCAAGATACTCGTCGTAGAACTCGCGATGCTTCTGCGCGGAATCGCCGTCACCTTTGACGAGATGCAGGAATAGATTGTGATGTGCCTCTATGTGACGGTCGAGGTTCATGCTCATGAAGCCGTGCAGCTGCAGAAACCCGGGATAGACGTCGCGCATCATGCCCGGATGCGGGAACGGCACCTTGGTGATCACGTGACTGCGGAACCAGTTGAGCCCACGTCGTTCGGCCAGATCGTTCACGGCGTTTGGATTGATCCGCGTGTCGATTGGACCGCCCATCAGCACCATCGAGCGCGGAACGTCCGGATCGTTGTCGGCCTCCATCAGCGCGACCGCCGCCATGACCGGGACTGACGGCTGGCAAACGGCGATTACATGAACATCGCCGCCAAGCGCGTGAAACATCGAGGTGATGTAGTCGATATATGTATCAAGGTCGAAGCGCCCATCGGCGAGCGGCACCATGCGCGCATCGGTCCATTCGGTGATGTAGACGTCATGGTTAGGCAGGAATGTTTCCACCGTGCCACGCAACAATGTCGGATAGTGACCCGACATCGGCGCGACGATCAGCAGCTTCGGCTGTGGCCGGCGCGGCGGGCGCTCGAGCGCACGTTCGAAATGAAGCAATCGGCAAAACGGACGTTGCCAGACGCTTTTGATGTTAACCGCCACCCTCTCGCCGCCGACTGTGGTCGAGTCGATTCCCCATTCCGGTTTGCGATAGCGGCGAGTCGAGCGTTCGAACAACTCCATGGACGCCGCGATCGATTTTCCGTAGGCGGTGTGCGCGAGCGGGTTGGCAGGATTCCTGAAAAACAGACGCGTGGCATCCGCAAACGCGCGCGACGGATTGAGCGCAGCGTGGCCCAACTCGTAGAACCAGTACATAGGCGTCGCGAGAAACGCGCCGCCATCCGCGGGGAGCGTTGCCGCCCCGCCGAATTCGCCTATTGCCATTGAGTCCCCCGACCCTCGCTGCGGTGCGGTAGACTGTCGTTTTCCATCCATACCGTCAACATAGAGATAAGTTGTTCGCGTCAGGTTTACAATGCGACTGTGGCCATTAAGCCTCAAAGAACACAGGCTTTTTTCGGCTACTCGCCGGTCTGCAAAAGAGAGCCGTGGATACGTGCGCTCTGCAGAAGCTTGAAAAAGGCCAATGATGCGGCTGCGAACAGGACGACGTTGAACGCAAAAGCCTCGGCCATGAGATCGGCGTGAAATACACGGTCGATCACCAGCGCGCGCATACCTTCGAAAACGTAGGTCGGTGGCAGCGCCCAGGCCACGTACTGCAACCAATCGGGAAGAACGGCGACCGGATAGTAGACACAGGTGAGCGGCAGAAAGAGAAACATGATTGTCCAGGCCATGCTCTCGGCACCGAGACCGTTCCGCAGCAAGAGTCCGGCGACAAAAATGCCGACCGCCCAGCTCGTCAGGATCAGGTTCGCAAAGAAGGCCGCGAGCGCAAGACCGAGCGCCCACAGATTGAACCCGAAAAAGATGATGGCCAGGATCGAAACCGGAACCATTCCGATCGACAGGCGGACGATGCTCATGATCATCAGCGCAAGCAGGAATTCCGCTGGCCGCAGTGGCGACATCATGAGGTTGCCCAGGTTGCGCGCATACATTTCCTCGAGGAAAGAAATCGAGAACCCGAGCTGGCCGCGGAACAGGATATCCCACAGCAGCACCGAGCCGATGAATACGCCGCCGACGCGTGCGAAAAAGCTGGCATTTTGCGAAATGTAGACCTGCAAAAAACCCCACATCAGCATCTGCACGGTCGGCCAGTAGATGAGGTCGAGGATACGTGGCCACGACGAGCGCAGCAGGTACCAATAGCGGCGCACCATTGCA
>Ga0255310_10000121_pt1 | contig 14706 bp, 12 predicted proteins | sample EtOH1_T0_E1_meta_FD_201359 | JGI IMG/M metagenome (GOLD analysis project Ga0255310, IMG submission 201359) | Sandy soil microbial communities from University of British Columbia, Vancouver, Canada - EtOH1_T0_E1 | ecosystem: Engineered > Artificial ecosystem > Sand microcosm > Unclassified ...
CAACGAGCCTGAGGTGGAAGAGGCGCTGGGCATCCGCATCGGCAACGACGCCGAGCGGCTGGCCGAGGCCGGCAAGACGCTGTTGCAGAAGATGAAGCTGGAGTCGCTGGTCATCACCCGCGGACGCGACGGCATGGTGACCTTCGCGCGCGGCAAGAAGCCGGTCAGCATCCCCATCCACGGCTCCGACCAGATCGCGGACGTCACCGGCGCCGGCGACACCGTCATCGCCACCTTCACTGCGGCGCTGGCGGCCGGTGCGGAGGCGGAGGACGCAGCGCGCCTCGCCAATATCGCCGGCGGCATCGTGGTGATGAAGCGCGGCACGGCGACGGTCACGCGTGAGGAGCTGGCGGCCGCCATCGGGTAAAGCTCTTACATCCCGAGCCTGCCGCAGCGAGCGAGGGAGCCCTACCTCCAGCAATCAGGCTCGAACAGCAGACGGAATCGGGGTAGGGATTCCTCGCTTCGCTCGGAATGTTTTCTTGTAGACTCTCTCACCGGTGAACAAGAACAAAATCCTGTCCCGCGCCGCCCTACGCCGCGCCGTCGCCCGCTGGCGGCGCGCCGGCGAGCGCGTCATCCTGACCAACGGCTGCTTCGACGTGCTGCACGTCGGGCACATCCGCTACCTGACGGCCGCCAAGGCGCTGGGCGGACGGCTCATCGTCGCCGTCAACGCCGATGCCACCGTGCGCAAACTCAAAGGCAAGGGCCGCCCGCACATTCCCGCCGCTGAACGCGCCGAGATCCTGGCTGCGCTCACGGCGGTCGATGCCGTGGCCATCTTCCCCGAGCCCGACGTGCGCGCGCTCATCCGCCAGCTCCGCCCCGACATCCACGCCAAGGGCACCGACTACACCGCCGCCACCGTCCCGGAGCGCGACGTGGTGCGCGCGTGCGGCGGGCAGGTGCGCATCGTGGGCGACCGCAAACGCCACTCCTCCAGCGGGATGCTGCGGAAATGGAAGCGATCCTAGCCGTCCGCCTGGGCGCGATGGGCGACGTGATCCACGCCCTCGCCGCCGTGGCCGCGCTGCGCGACGCCTTCCCCGACGCCCGCATCGGCTGGGCGGTGGATGAGCGCTGGATGGAACTACTGTGCGCGCCGGGCACTGCGCCCGATGCGCCGCGTTCCCCTGCCAAGCCGCTGGTGGACGTGGTCCATCCGCTGGACGCCGCCGCCTGGCGCTCCGCCCCGCTCTCCGACGAGACCTGGGGCGAGACCGTGGACGCGGTGCGCGGCTTGCGCGCCGCCCGCTATGAAGCAGCCATCGACTTCCAGGGCCTGATGAAATCCGCCCTGGTGGCACAGGCCAGCGGCGCGCCCCTGCGCCTGGGCTTCGCCGACCCGAAGGAATCCGCGGCAAAGTTGTTTTACACGCGCGCCGTCGAACGCAGGGGAAGGCACGTAGTCGAGATGAATCTCGCTCTGTCGCAAGCCCTCACCGGCGGGGAGCCGCCACCCGCCCGCTTCGAACTGCCCCACGACCCCGAGGCCGAGGCCTGGTGTACCGCCGAGCTGCGCCGGCGCGGCGCGGAGCGTCTTATGCTCCTCGCCCCCGGCGGCGGCTGGGGCGCCAAGCTGTGGCCGGCGGCGCGCTACGGCGATGCCGCGCGCGCGCTGGCGGCAGACGGCCTGCACACCTTGGTGAACTACGGCCCCGGCGAAGAAGCGTTGGCACAGGAGGTGGTGTCCGCGAGCGGCGGCGCGGCACAGGCGCTCTCCTGCTCCGTCTCCGAGCTGATCGCGCTGACGCGGCGCGCGCAACTCTTCCTCGGCGGCGACACCGGGCCCATGCACCTGGCGGCCGCGCTGGGCGTGCCCGTGGTGGCGGTCTTCGGGCCCACCGACCCAGCCCGCAACGGGCCCTTTGGCCAGCGCAACATCGTGCTGCGCTCGCCGGCCAGCCGGACTTCCTACGCGCATCGCGCAGAACTCGACCCCGGGATGCTCGCCATCACCACCGACGAAGTCGTGGCCGCTGCCCGGCGGCTTGCGAGGAAGCATGACTAGCTGGAGCAAGATTGCACGCCGCATCCGCGTCCCGCTGGGATTCGTCCTGGCCGCCTTCTATCTTTGGCGCGCGCAGCCCCTCTGGCCATCCATCCTGGAAGGCAGCGTCCTGATGGTCCTGGGGCTGGCGCTGCGCGCCGTGGCCTCCGGCCACTTGCGCAAGAACGCCGAGGTCACCACCGGCGGGCCGTATGCGTACCTCCGCAATCCGCTCTACCTGGGCTCACTGATCGTGGCCGCCGGATTCGCGGTGGCGGCGCGCGATGTGTGGCTGGCGGCGGCCATGCTGCTCTTCTTCCTCGCCGTCTATTTCCCCGTGATCCTTGCGGAGGAAGCTTGGCTGCGCTCGAACTTCCCCGCCTTCGAGGACTACGCGCGCCGCGTGCCCCGGCTGTGGCCTCGCTTCCGCCGGGCGGATGTCCCCGCAGGACGTTTTTCCCGCGAACTCTACCTGCAGCACCGCGAGTACAATGCTCTATTGGGCGCGGTGGCGATGCTTGGGGCGTTGGTGGTGAAGCTCCTCTGGTTTTCGTGAGCCCAACAGACCTTCATTCCTCGTGAGTCCGGCCTTGCCCAAACCCGCGCTGTTCGTCCTGGCTGCTCTGTTGCTGGCGCCAGCAGCCGGCGTTGCTCAGAAGCCGGCTGCCCCTCCTGCTTCCGCCCCCGCGCCCGGCGACGCGGTTTCCGCTTCCGGCATCCACGCGCCGGCGGAGCGCCATTTTACGAGCGGCGAGACCTACGTCTACGAGGTGGAGTGGCGCTTGTGGAAGGCGGGCACGGCCACGCTGCGCATCGAGGAGGCGGGCTCGGAGCAGCGGGTGCTGGCCGCGGCCGATTCCACCGGCGTCGCGGCGCTGCTGTACACCGTCCACGACCGCTTTGAGGCCTTCTTCGACCGCAAGACCTTCTGCTCGCGCAACCTCACCAAGCACACCGAGGAAGGCTTCCGCAGACTGCAGACCTCGATCCGCTTCGACTACGCCCGCCACAAGAGCGTGCTGGAGGAGACCAACCTGCGCTCCAACCACCCGAAGAAGGTGGAGAACGACATCCCTGATTGCGTGACCGACGTCATTTCCGGCATCTACTACCTGGGCTCGCAGCCGCTGGCGCCCGACGCCGTCTACAGCTTCCCGCTGAACGATGGCGGGCGCACCACCCAGGTGGAGGCGCGGGTGGAGGCGCGCGAGGAAGTGAAGACCCCGGCGGGAACGTTTCAGACCGTCCGCGTGCAGCCGCGCGCTGGCACGGGAGTGCTCAAGGACCGCGGGCAGGTGTGGATCTGGTATTCGGACGACGCCGCCCGCATCCCGGTGCAGATGCGCGCCCGCATGTTCTGGGGCACGCTGACCTTCCGTTTGGTTCGTATCGACCGCAAGTAGCCGCTACTGCAAGGCGGAAGCGCTCGCGTATCAGCCGTTCCAAACGCGGTCGCTTCGCGAGTCTGGCCTGAAGGCCAGAGCTACCAAGCCGCGCCGCAACAACCTGCGAACGCCTTACCGGAGACTGAATCGTTCCCGAATGAGCCTTTGGAGGCGCGGCTGGTAGATGAGGTCGAAGGCCAGTTCCTTGCCGGGAAACATGGCGAGGGCGGCGCGCCGGGTGTTGGCCGCCATCTCTGCGGCTTCCTCCACCGTCATCGCCGGATCCTGCGCGAGGACCGACATCACCATGCTCATCATGACCTGCAGGCGGCGCAGCCGGCGGCGTTCGTCCTCCGCCTCCTCCGCAGCTGAGAGCGCAGCCGGATCTCTGGCTGGATACGGCGATTCCATGACCGTGCCGCCATCATACATCCGGCGGTGGTATGCTCGAATCAGGCATGGACCCGGAAAAGAAAATGTCGAAGGAACTGGTCACGGTCTTCGAAACACCGGAAGAGGCCGAGGCGCTGGTGGTGCACGGCCTGCTCGAATCCGCCGGCATCGAAGCGCTGCTCACGTCGCTTTTTGCCCAGCAGGAGATCCTCCCCGGAGTCGGCGGGGCCGTGCTTCGCGTTGCGGCGGAGCACGCCGAGGAAGCCCGCCGCGTCATCGAGGAATACCGTTCCAGCCCCGGCGCGGAGATGGAAGCTAGCGACGAGCCGGCAACCGAGCCGTGACCGCGTGTCCGTCGAGGAAGAAACTCACCGCGCCCTGCGTGTCCGTACGGTAGGTCGCGACCCCCGCCGATCGCAGCCGCGCCAGCACCTCCGGCCGCGGATGTCCGAAGGAACTGCGGAAGCCCACCGAGATCACGCCATAGCGCGGGTGCACCGCCTCCAGCAGCTCCGGCGTGGTGGAAGTCGCGCTGCCGTGATGCGCCACCTTGAGCAGGTCGGCCTGGGGATGCTCGGCGGCGATGAAGCGCTCGATGCGCTGCTCGGCGTCGCCCGCCAGCACCGCCGAGGTCGCGCCCAGGCTTAGGCGCAGCGCAAGCGAGTCGTTGTTGCGGGGGCGCGTAGTGAGCTGCCAGTCGCGCGGCGGCGCCAGTACCTCCACCTGCGTCCCGCCGAAATCGAAGCGGTCGCCCGCGGCGTAGTGCACCACTTTGATCTTCTGGCGCGCGGCTTGGTCGAGCAGGGCGGCCAGCGCCGGCGTCATGGGATTCGTCCCCAGCCACAGTTCACGGGGGCGAAAGTTACGCAGAACGGCCGCCAGTCCGCCGATGTGGTCGGCGTGCGCGTGGGTCAGAGCGACGGCGTCCAGGCGCGTCAGGCCGCGCGACCACAGATAAGGCGAGACCACGGCTTCGCCCACGTCGAACTCCGCCGCCTGCCCGCCCAGCGAGCCGCCGCCATCCACCAGCAAAGTTCGGCCCTGGGGCGAGACTACCAGGATGGAGTCGCCCTGGCCGACGTCGAGCACCGTAACCTCGAGCGTACCCGGCTGCCACTGCGGCGCCGGGGGAGCGGCAGCGATCCACAGCGCCGCCGCCACCAGCGCGGCCAGCCCCGAGGCAACGAGCCAGCGGTTCCTGCGGGCGACAACGAGGGCGTAGGCGAGTGCAGCGCCCGCGGCCAGCGCCACCGGAAGCGCCGGGTCGGCGATGCGGAACTCCGCCACACGCAGCCCGCCCAGCGTCCGCACCGATCCGGTGATGCCGTGCAGCGCCCACTCCGTGATGAGAGCCGGGAGCCAGGCCAGTGGCGCCCAGATCTCGGCCAGCAGCAAAGCTACGATGGCCGCCGGCATCAGGACGCCGACCAGCGTCACCACTACGATGTTGGCGGGGAGGCCGGCCACGGTGGCGCGGTGGAAGTAGGAGGCCATGGGCAGCGCCAGCGCCACCTGCATGAGTGCCGCGATGACCAGAACCTCGTAGAGTGCGAGCGCCGCGCGACCCGAGCCGACCACCATCCAGCGCGCCCCGCTCTCGCCCACAAAGCGCGCGAGTCGTCCGGCGACCAGCCGCAGGTCGAGGCGGAACTGGGCGACGCGCGGCGCCAGCGAGACGTCGTAGTCCACGGCTTCGAGTTGGCGGAGCGCGCGGCGGTAAGGCTCCGAAGTCCGCTCCAGCAGCGGCACGCCGATGCCGGCGATGGCGATCACCGCCAGGAAGGTGAGCTGAAAGCTGGCGTCGAAGAGCGCGCGCGGATCGAGCACCAGCAGGACGAGCGCGGCGGCGCCGACTGAGTTGAGCGGCGCCCGCTCGCGGTACACCAGGCGCGCGCCCAGGTAGATTCCCAGCATCAGTGTGGCACGCAGGATGGGGATGCCGCCGTCGGTCAGGTAGGCATAGGCCGCGGCCAGCGCCAGGGTGGCGGCCGCGGTCCCCAGCTCGCTCACCCGCAGCCGCCGCAGCACCCAGAAGACGACCAGGGCGAGGATGCCGACGTTCATCCCGGAGACCACCAGGATGTGGTAGGCGCCGGTGCGCTGGAAGTTGAGCCGGGTCTGGCGGTCGAGGAAGGTGCGCTCACCGATGAGCATGGCAGCCAGCAGAGCGCCGTCGTCCTTGCCCCAGAGCGCGGTCAGGCGAGCCCGCATCCCGCGATGGAACTGGCTGCGCCAAAGCTCGGCGCGGCTGCCGGCGAAGCCGGCGAGCGGCTCCACGCGGTCGGCGCGCGACGAAGCCAGCGCGGCGATTCCCTGCTGCGCCAGAACGCGGTGGTAGTCGAGCGCGCCGGGATTGCCGAAGTTGCGCGGCGCGCGCAGGCGCGTGGTGAAGCGCAGCCGCTGGCCGTAGAGATAGACCGGCGGCTCGCCCGTCGCGTCCTCTTCCGCCGTTTCCTCGTCCGCTTCCTTGTCGGCGGGCGCGGGATAGATGGTCAGCCGGATGCCGGCGCGCACTGGGGTGGCCGTGCCCTCGAAGCCGACCGACTCGCTTTCCAGATCGAGCGACTGGCGCGGGCCGCGCGGATTCTCCCGCAGGATGCCGTCGCGAACCACGTGCGCCGTCACCGTCACCTCGCGTCCGCCGGTGAAGGGCGCGACCTCCGCCGCGCCAGGGGCGGCGGAGGGCGGCGCTGCGGTGCTGAAAGCGCCGAGGAAGAGCAACGCCGCGAGCGTCAGGCCGCACGCCATCCGCAACCGGCGCCCCATCAAAAGCGCGGCCGAGGCGGCGCAGACGACGGCGGCCACCAGCCACCACGCCGGTGGACGCCATGCGCTGGTTCCCCACACGATTCCCGCTGCGTAGCTCACGACGGCGAGGAAGAGCGGTTGGCGGCTCCACGGGAACCGCGGAGGCGGCGCGGCGGGGTTCGGGCTCGGAGTCACAGTCGGCGGCCTGGGAAAACTTACGACTGACGGGCCAGGTGCAACACGCTTTCGATGTGGAACGTCTGCGGGAATAGGTCCACCAGGTGCACCTCGTCCACGCGGTAGCCGGATTCTAGCAGCACACGCAGGTCGCGGGAGAGCGTGGCCGGGTCACAAGAGACGTAGCTCAGGCGCGGTGCGCCCAGCTCTGCCACCAAACGCGCTGTCTCTTCTCCCAGTCCCGCGCGCGGCGGATCCGCCACAACGAAGTCGTATTGGACCTTGGGCCGGCGCGGCAACGAGGCGAGGAATTTCTCCACCGGGGCATGACTGGCCGCGACGTTTGCGGGTGAGTTGTGGCGCAGGTCGTGGAAGGCGAAGAGCGCGGCTTCGACCGCCGTCACCTCGCGGAAGCTTTGCGAGAGCATGAGCGAGAACAGGCCGACCCCGGCGTAGAGGTCGAGCGCCAAGCCGCCGGCGCGGCCCGCAGTCACCAGTTCGGCCAGACGGTCCACTTGAAAGCGGTTGGTCTGGAAGAACGATCCGGCCTGCACGCGGTAGTGCGCGCCACGGGTGTTGTAGGTGAGCATGTGATCGCCGAAGATGGGCTTCATCTCTCTGGGAAGGTCCAGGCTGATCAGAGCCTCTCCCGCGGCCCGCGAAAACATCGCGATGCCGGCAACCTCGGGCATCGTCGCGCGCAGCGACTCCGCGAACCTTGCCACCGGAGACCCCGGCTGCAAGGGGCCGGACGCAGCGCCCAGCGTCAGCTCGATCAGCAGCGCCGTGTCTTCAGCGTTGGAGAAGAATTCCACCTCGCCGATCTCCGCTGCGGCCTTATCTTCGCGTCCCAGCCGCCACATCGTCGTGATAGCGCGGTTGATGAGCGGCGAACTGATGGGGCACTCCTCCACCTCGAGCAGCGTCTTCGAACCGAAGCGGTGGTAGCCCAGCGCGAAGGGCTCGGCATGAAGATGCATGCGGGTGCGGTTGCGGTAGCCCCAGGGCGGCGAGGGATGCAACTGGATCTCGCCCGGCCAGTCGAGCTTCGCCGTCCGCCGCAGCGTCTCGCGCAGGATGCCGGACTTGATGGCCAACTGTTGGTCGTAACCGGCGTGCTGGTAGTGGCACCCGCCGCAGGCTTCGAAGTAGCGGCAGGCGGGCGGGATGCGCTCGGCGGAGGGCTCCAGGATCTTATCCGCGCGGCCACGAGCGAAGCCGCGCTTCTCTTCGAGGATCCGGGCCTCCACCCGCTCGCCGGCGAGCACGAATGGCACGAAGACAGCCTTGCCCGGGCCGCGCTCGTCGGCCCCGAGTCGCGCCAGCCCGTCGCCGCCGTAAACCAGTTTTTCGATGGTGAGTTGCATCGCTTGTCAACAACATCCCGACGGCTCATGAAGTGAGCCGGAGGGAACCCTACTCTACCTGTAAGCATCCGGGAGCGGGTAGGGCTCCGTTTCCTACATTCCGAGCGCGAAGCGCGAGGAAGCCCTACTCTAGCGATGCAGTTGGGTCAAGGTAGGGCTCCCTCGCTGCGCTCGGGATGTAAGAAGAAAACGTTCACATATAGAACAAGCTCAGCCGCGGCAAGGCGTGGCGCTCGAGCAAACGCTTGTGGACGTACTGGCGGTGCAGTTGCCCGATGTGCGCGGCGGAGAGCTTGCGGCGGTAGGGGGCGATGTCACGATCGGCCTCAGCGCGCACGCGCACCAGTTCCTCGTCGGGCGAGGCAGCCACCAACGCCGCGAGCAGCTTCTCTTCCATCGCCGTCAGGCGGCGTTCCAGATCTTCGAGCGGCGGGCGGGCGGCAGCTTCCTTCAGCGAGGCAGAAAGTTCGCGCAAAGTGCGGGCGTCCTCGCGTGCGATGCTCTGGGCCGCATCCGGCAGCCTCGCGGCTTCGAGCTGCGCGGCATTGCGCTCGAGGTAGGCGGCGATCTCCGCCGGCTCGGGGCCGGATTCTTTCGCCGGGCCGGCCGGCGCGACTCCGACCGCCGCTTCTTTCATCTCCTCCGCCGCCGTCAGCACCGCCTGGGCACAGTAGGCAAGGCTGTTGACTTTGCGCGGCGAGGGCCGCTGGACGCGCCGCTCGAAGGCTTCGTCGATGCCGCGCAGCACGGCTGCGAGCGGGATGCCCGCGTCCTTCCAAGTCTCGATCAGCGCCCAGTCGAGCGTGGAGAGCAGAAGAGTTGTGCCGCGGCGGCGCTGAAAGTGCTCCTCGATCTCGGTGAAGTAGTTGAAGTAGTTTTCCACGGCGGAGGCGAGGCCTACTTCCGGGAGCTGCGCTTGCTCTTGGTGGGGACGACGGATTTCACTTCTGGCGCCGCCGCAGCGGGACGGGCGTGCCGCGGAGCCGCATTGCGCTCCCACAGGATGCGCAGCCCCTCGAGCGTCAGCAGCTCGTCCACAGCGCTGATGTAGCGCGAACCCGAGGCCATCAGCGAGGCCAAGCCCCCGGTGGCGACGACTTTGGTTTCGACGCCCAGCTCGGCCAGCAGGCGCTCCAGGATGCCGTCCACCAGGCCCAGGTATCCGTAGTACAGGCCAGACTGCAGGCTGCCCACGGTGTTCGAGCCAATGACGCGGGTGGGCTTACGGATGTCCACGCGCGGCAGGCGCGCGGTGCGTTCGAACAGGGCCTCGGAGGAGATGCCGATGCCCGGCGCGATCACTCCGCCCAGGTACTCGCCCTTCTTCGAGACCGCGTCGAAGGTGGTGGCGGTGCCGAAATCCACCACGATGCACGGCCCGCCGTACTTCTCAAAGGCGGCCACGCCGTTGACGATGCGGTCGGCGCCCACCTCGGCCGGGTTGTCGTAGTGCACCGGCATGCCCGTTTTAACGCCCGGCTCAATGAAGAGTGGCGTCACACCGAAGTACTTCTCGCAAGCCTCGCGTAAGGTGGAATCGATGGGCGGCACCACCGAGGAGATGATGATGCCCGCCACCTGGCGCGCCTCCATGCCCTTCATGGAGAACAGATTGCGGAAGAGCACGCCGTACTCGTCCGCGGTCTGGCTGCGGACGGTGGCCACGCGCCAGTTGGCCACCAGGCGGCCGTAACGAGCTACGCCGCCCGATTCCTCGGCAGCGTACAGGCCGAGCACCGTGTTGGTGTTGCCGACGTCGAGGACTAAAAGCATGGTGGCTCGTTTCTCGTTCCTCGTTTCTCGACGAACGGCCTTGAACCTCGAGAACCGAGAAACACTCTTACAGCGCGCGCACGCCGCCGGAGAGCACGGTTCGCACGCCCTCCGGCGTGCGGACGCGCAGGAAGCCGCGCGCGTCCAAGCCCTCGGTGACGCCCTCGAACCCGCCGTTCTCCTCCACCCGCACCAGCTTGCCGCGGGCGTAGGAGGAGCGCTCCTCGAAGCGGCGCAGCAGTTCGTCTCGGGAAGCGGGATCGGTGGAATTCAGCGCGCGATACTCGCGGTCGAGCGATTTTAGCACCGCGGCGGCAAGCTCCACGCGGCTCCAGGTGCGCCCCGTCTCCAGCCGCAGCGAGGTCGCGCTCCCGCGCAACGCGTCCGGCAGGTCGGCGTGGTTCACGTTCAACCCGATGCCCACCACAGCGTAGCGCACGCGCGTGGCTTCGGCGTTCATCTCCGCCAGGATGCCGCAGACTTTCTTCTCTTTGAGCAGGACGTCGTTGGGCCAGCGCAGGTCAGGAGCGAGGCCGGTGACCTGCTCGACCGCCGCCTGCACCGCCAGTCCCGCGGCGAGGGAGAGCGTGACTGCGTCCGCCGGCGCCAGGTGTGGACGCAGCACCACCGAGCAGTAGATTCCCGAAGATTTTTCCGAGTGCCAGGCATTGCCGCCGCGCCCGCGGCCTGCTGTCTGCTCCTCGGAAAAAAAGACGCTGCCCTCGGATTCGCCCTCGGCCGCCGCCGCCATGGCTTGGGCGTTGGTCGAGCCCACGCGGAAGTAGTGATGGATGCGGCTGCCGAAGAGCGAGCCCTTCAGCAGCGGCGCCAGGATCTCCGGCAGCAGCAGGTCGGGGACGCTTTCCAGCTGATAGCCGGTGGTGGAGTGTCCCTTGATCTCGACGCCGAGGGAGCGCAGTTGCTCGACGAAGCGCCACACGGCAGAGCGGCTGGTGCCGATTTCCTGCGCCAGCTTGGTGCCTGAGACCACGAAGGTGGCGTGGTCGCTCAGCAGGCGCACGATCCGGCCCACGCGGCTGTCCGTGCGGGCAGAGAGGTCGGCCGCGGGCGTCCGGCGGCTGCGCTGGCGGGATTTGGAGGCCTGGGGAATCCGGGGAATTATGCGCGAGGGGCGTGGAAAAGACAAAAAAGCGGGGCTAGCCGCTGGAGCGGACTTGGCTCTGGCATCAGCGAACCTCTTTGGGGATTGTCATTCCGAGCGAAGCGAGGAATCTGCTGTTTGCCGGCGAAAAGCAGGTCCCTCGTCGCTGCGCTCCTCGGGATGACAACTCCCGAAGAATTGGCTTCAGCGAACCAGCCCACTGACCACGAGCCACTGTCCTCTACGCGGGCGTGATCCTCATGTTCATATCCACGGCGGCGGGCGAGTGGGTGAGGGCGCCGACGGAGATGAAGTCCACGCCGGTCTCGGCGTACTGGCGGACGTTCTCCAGGTTGATGCCCCCGGAGCACTCCAGCGGCACGCGCCGGGTGTGGCTGCGAACGCGCTCGACGGCCTTGGCCACGTCCTCGACCGCCATGTTGTCCAGCAGGATGGCCTCGGCGCCCGAGCCCAGCGCTTCCTCCAATTGCGCCAGCGAGCGCACCTCGACCTCCAGGGGCTGCTCGCCGCGGCGGTTCTGGTGGGCGCGCTCGAGCGCGGCGGCGATGCCGCCGGCCAGCGCGATGTGGTTGTTCTTGATGAGCACCCCGTCAGAAAGATCCAGGCGATGGTTGAAGCCGCCGCCGCAGACCACCGCATACTTATCCAGCAGGCGCAGTCCGGGCGCGGTCTTGCGGGTGTCGAGGATGCGGGCGTGGGTGCCGGCGACTGCGTCCACGAAGCGCCGGGTGAGCGTGGCAATGCCGCTCAGCCGTTGCAGCACGTTGAGGACGACGCGCTCGCAGGAGAGGATGACCCGCGCATTGTGGCGGATGACGGCCAGCGCCTGCCCGCGATGCAGACGCACGCCGTCGAAGATCTCGGGGTGGCTGGTGACCTCGGGATGCGCCACTACGCTGCCGTCGAGCGTGGCATAGACCTGGAAGATGCGGGCGATCGAGCCCAGCCCCGCCAGCACGCACTCCTGCCGGGCGTTGACCGTGGCCGTGGCCCGCTGTTGGGCGTCGATGCAGGCATAGGTGGTGGCGTCGCGGTTGGCGCTGTCCTCGCGCAACGCGTTCTCCAGGATCGCAGTGATGCGGCGGCTGTGCCAGTCCATAAGAGCAGTTGTCAGTACTCAGTTGTCGGTAGTCAGTAAAAGCAAAACCCTTAGAAGCAAAACCTCTTACTGCAACTCGTCGAGCGCGGAGCGAGTCTTCTTGAGCAGCATCTCCAACTCGCCCGCGCGCTTGCGGATGCCCTCCACCACCTGGCCCGGCGCCTTGGCCAGAAACTGCTCATTGGCCAACTGGCGCTGGGCGTTGGCCAGCTCGGTCTCCATCCGCTTCAGTTCCTTTTGCAGGCGCAGGCGCTCGGCGGCCGGGTCCACCCTCTTCTCGAACACCACAACCAGTTCGAAATGGGCGCTATGGCGGGCGCCTTCCGCCTTGGCCAGCGAGGCGCCGGCGAATTCGACGCCTTCGACCTGCGCCAGCCGCTCCACCGTGGTGCGGTTCTCCTCCACCAGCTTGCGGACCGCCGCCTCGGCAAATACTTGTACGGGCACGCGGGCCTTGGGCTCGATCTTCATTTCCGCGCGGACGTTGCGCACGCTCTGGATGAGCTCCTGCAGGATGGACATCTCTTCTTCCACCTGGGCATCGATGGCCGCCGGCTTGGCCTCGGGAAAGGGCGCGAGCGCGATGGACTTGCGCGCCGGCTTGCCGTCGTGCAGGGCATACCACAGCTCCTCGCTGAGGAAGGGCATGAACGGGGCGAGCAGCAGCAGCCCCTGCTGGAAGACCACCAGCAGGTGCATGAGCGCGGAGTACTGGCGGAAGCTCTCCGCCTCGCCCTGGCCGGGAGCGAGCCGCGGTTTGACCATCTCGATGTACCAGTCGCAAAACTCGCGCCAGAAGAAGTCGTAGATGGCCTTGGCCGCTTCGTCGAAGCGGTAGGCGCGCAGCGACGCGTTCACCTCCTGGGTGACGCGCTGCAAGCGCGACTGGATCCAGCGATCTTCCAGGCGCGTCTCCAGGTCGCGTCCGCCTTCGCCGCGCGACTCGAACCAGCGGGTGATGGCCTCGTGCCCGCCCGCCAGCTCCAGGTTCATCAGCAGGAAGCGGGCCGCGTTCCAGATCTTGTTGGCGAAGGCGCGGTAGCCCTCGGTCCGGCTCTCGTTAAAGGCGATGTCGGTGCCAGGCGAGGCCATGGCCGCCAGGGTGAAGCGCACCGCGTCCGTGCCGTACTTCTCGATGACCTCGATGGGATCGAGCACGTTGCCCTTGGTCTTGGACATCTTCTGCCGGTCGGCGTCGCGCACCAGGGCGTGGATGTAGACCTCGCGGAAGGGGACGCTGTCGTCCGTGCGCTCGCTCCAGCCGCTGGCCTGGCGCACCTCCGGGTCCTGGCGGTGGGCGTGCATGAAGTGACAGCCGAACATGATCATGCGCGCCACCCAGAAGAACAGGATGTCGGAGCCGGTGATGAGCAACGACGTGGGATAGAAGACCTGCTGGTCGCGCGTCTTCTCCGGCCAGCCCAGCGTGGTGAAGGGCAGCAGGCCGGAGGAGAACCAAGTATCGAGGACGTCGGGATCCTGTTCCAGGTGCGCGCCGTCGCACTTCGGGCAGCGTTGCGGCGCCGCGCGCGCTACCGTGATGTGCTTGCAGCCCTGGCAGTGCCACGCCGGGATGCGGTGTCCCCACCACAGTTGGCGCGAGATGCACCAATCGTGGATGTTGTTCATCCAGTTCAGGTAGATGGTCTTGTAGTTCTCCGGCGTGAAGCGCACCTCGCCTTTTTCCACTACCTCGATGGCGCGCTTGGCCAGCGGTTCGATCTTGACGAACCACTGGGTGGAGAGCCGCGGCTCGACGACCGTCTTGCAGCGGTCGCAGTGGCCGAGGGCATAGGTGTGGTCCTTGACGCCGGCCAGCAGGCCCTGCGCCTTCAGGTCTTCCAAGACCTTTTCCCGGGCGCTGAAGCGGCTGAGGCCGTCGTAGCGCGCATTGGTGTTGATGATGTGGGCGCGCTCGTCCATCACCACGATGGGCGCGAGCTTATGGCGCAGCCCGGCCTGGAAGTCGTTGGCGTCGTGCGCGGGCGTGACCTTGACCGCGCCGGTGCCGAACTCGGGGTTGGCCAGCTCGTCGAGGATCACCGGGATCTCGCGCTTCATCAGCGGCAGCAGCACCTTCTTGCCGTGCAGGCGCGCGTACCGCTCGTCGTTGGGATTCACCGCCACGGCTACGTCGCCCAGCATGGTCTCCGGACGCGTGGTGGCGACCACGACGAAGTCGTCCTTGCTGCCGACCACGGGATACTTGATCTCGAAGAGCTTCCCGGCGTGGTCCTGGTGGACGACCTCCAGGTCGCTGATGGCGGTCATGCAGCGCGGGCACCAGTTGACAATGTACTGGCCGCGGTAGATGAGCCCCTCTTCGTGCAGGCGGACGAAGGCCTCGCGCACGGCGCGGGAGAGGCGCTCGTCCATGGTGAAGTACTCGCGTTCCCAGTCCACGGAGGCGCCCAAGCGCTTCATCTGGTCGAGGATGGCGCCGCCGTAGTGGCGCCGCCACTCCCACACGCGCTCGACGAAGGCCTCGCGGCCCAGCGTGCGGCGGTCCTTGCCCTCGGATTCGAGCTGGCGCTCCACCATCATCTGGGTGGCGATGCCGGCGTGGTCGGTGCCGGGGAGCCACAGCGTCTGGAAGCCGCGCATGCGGTGCCAGCGGACGATGATGTCCATCTGCGTCTGGTTGA
>Ga0255310_10000122_pt1 | contig 14691 bp, 10 predicted proteins | sample EtOH1_T0_E1_meta_FD_201359 | JGI IMG/M metagenome (GOLD analysis project Ga0255310, IMG submission 201359) | Sandy soil microbial communities from University of British Columbia, Vancouver, Canada - EtOH1_T0_E1 | ecosystem: Engineered > Artificial ecosystem > Sand microcosm > Unclassified ...
CGCTGATCCGTGGCCTCGAAGCCCTCGCGATCCCGGCCGACCGCAACCCCGGCAAGACCGGCGTCTGGACCGAAGGCCGCAAGATCGCGAGCATCGGGATCCACGTGAAGCAATGGGTGACGATGCACGGGTTTGCCCTCAACGTCACCAGCGACCTCTCGCTCTTCGATCTGATCGTGCCCTGCGGCATTCCCGGGGTGTCGATGACGAGCGTCCGCCGGGAGCGACCCGAGCTCGAGGCGCCCTGGGAGCGAACCCGGGAGGCCGTGCTGACGGCTTTCGGCGCGGTATTCGAGCGCGAGCTGGAGCTCCGCTCCGATGCCGAGCTCGCGCCGTCAGCTTCGCCGTGATGGAAGGCGCGCCCGGCGACCGGCTCCCGCCCGGTCAGATTCTCACCACGAAGTGGCCGGTCCTGCACTACAGCCACGTCCCGCTGATCGATCCAGTCGCCTGGAAGTTCGAGATCACCGGCCTCGTGGAGCGGCCGCTTCGCCTCGGCTGGGACGACCTGGCCCGCCATCCGGTGCAGGAGACCAAGTGCGACATTCACTGCGTGACGCAGTGGAGCCGCTTCGACAATGTCTTCCGCGGGATTTCCGCCCGGGCGCTGCTGGCCGAGGCAGGTCCGCTTCCCAACGCCCGATTCGTGCTGGTCCACGCGGCGCCCGACTATACTACCAACCTCCCGCTCGCCGACCTCGACCGCGCGGACAATCTGCTCGCCACCCACCACGGCGGTGAGCCCCTGCCCGCCGAGCACGGCGGTCCGGTCCGCCTGCTGGTGCCGCACCTCTACTTCTGGAAGAGCGCGAAGTGGGTAACCGGATTCGAGTTACTCGCCGAGGACGCGCCGGGACTGTGGGAACAGAACGGGTATCACATGCGGGGGGATCCCTGGGCGGAGCAGCGGTTCGGGCGTCCGGACCCGGCGCGTATGCGGCGCGGCCCGCGCCGGTAGGAGTCGGCCCGCAGGATTGAGGGGGGTCTCACGACCCCTTATTATGCGAAAGTATGTCCGACACGCTGGATCGGGGAAAGCTTGAGGCGCTCGCGGAGGGCAAGGTCGCGGATATCCTGCGTGCGGCCGCGAGCTGGGCGAAGGATGTCCCGCCCGCCCTCACACCGCCGATCCGCGCCGTGTGCGTGCGCCTCGCCGAAATGGTGGCGGACCAGCGACACTACCTGGCGCCGTTGCCGGAGCCGCAGGAAACCGAGCGGGCAGCCGTACTGACGCTGACCGCCGAGCGCTTGCGATCCGCTCCCGTCACCCGTGACATCGAATCCCTGCTGCAGGAGCTGGCCGACATCGAGCTGCGCGCGACCGGTTCCTGGTCGGCCATCGAGGGCGCCCAGGCGCAGTGGATCGCGACGGCGATCCGGTTCCTGGACGGCAAGGTGGCGGAGCTGCCCGTGGACCAGCGTCCCGATCCGTACTGGGCGGACGATGTGGTGGCGGGGATCATTGCATCGGTCCGCGCGCTGATCGGCATCGACGAGCTGCATGCGCGCACCGAGGCGCGCTATTCCGGGCCGCAGAAGCGAACCGGCCAGGCGGAGGAGAGCAGCGAGTAGCTGCCGGTTCCCTTCGCTACTCGCCGCCGGCTTTTTCCGCGAACAGCCGGAAAAACTTCCCGAAGATTTCGATCCCATCCCAGATCTGCTGCAGGTTCACCTTCTCATTGGGGGAATGCAGGCCGTCATCCGGAAGGCCGATCCCGGTCAGCAGCACGGGGGCCCCACCGGCCTGCAGCTGCGGCACCACCGGAATCGATCCGCCGGCCCGCACCGACACGGTGCGCCGCCCCACCACCGACTCAAACGCCTCGTCGAGAATGCCGAAAGCAGGGTGGCTCACGTCGCAGCGCACCGGATCGCCACCATGGATGAGCTTGACCTCGACGTCCGCATAGGAAGGCGCCAGCCGCTCGACCGCGCGGCTAAGCCACTTCCCCACTTTCTCGTAGGTATGGCCCGGTACCAAACGCAGACTGACTTTCGCCATTGCCTGCGCCGGGATGACCGTCTTGGCCCCGTCCCCAGTAAAGCCGCCCCGGATGCCGTGGATCTCGAAGGTCGGAAGCGCCCACACGCGCTCGAGCACCGAGTAGTCGCCGAGACCGGTCAGGGCTCGCCCGGTCACTTCCTCCTCGAGAAATGCCTGCTTGTCGAAGGGCAGGCCTTTCCACGCTTTCCGTTCCACCTTGGTCGGCGGCTCGACCGCTTTGTACAGCTTGGGAATGTTGATGCGCCCCGCGCGGTTCTTGAGCCGCGCGAGCAGCCGCACCAGGGTCTCCATCGCGTTGGGCGCGACCCCCCCATAGCTCCCGGAGTGCAGATCCCGCTGCAGCGTGCGGACGTGGATCTCGGCGTAGCAGATTCCGCGCAGGCCGGTGTAGACCGCGGGGATGCCGGGCGCGTAGTACCCCATGTCGGCCACCACGACCGCATCCACAGCGGTGCGCTCGGGCTCGGCCAGCAACCGCTCAAAGATCACGTGCCCGCCGCACTCCTCCTCCCCCTCGATGATGAAATGCACGTTAAGGGGCGGCGTTCCATTCTTGTCGAGGACGGACTGGTAGGCCTTGAGCAGGGTGAACACCTGCCCCTTGTCGTCGACGGCTCCGCGGGCGTACAGCTTCCCGTCGCGCACGGTCGGCTGAAAAGGGGGTGAAATCCACTCATCGAGGGGATCCACCGGCTGGACGTCGTAATGGCCGTAACAGAGGATGGTCGGCTTTCCTTCGACCCGGGGGCTCTCCGCCCAGACCACCGGGTGCCCGTCGCCCTCGAGTAGCTCCACCACCGGGCAGCCCAGCTTGCGGAAGCGGTCCATCAGCCAGGCCGCCGCCCGCCGGCAGTCGGCGGCGTGGGCTGGAAGCGTGCTGATGCTCGGGATGGAGAGGAATTCGTTGAGCTCGGAGAGCTGGGCGTCGGGAGTCATTGGGATCAGGATTCAGGATTCAGGAGTCCGGAGTCAGGGCTCAGCGGTCGTCAAGTCGGGCTCTAAGATACCGTGGTCCCTCACTGCCCGCCCGGCGCGGCAGAATCGGCGAGGGCACGCTGCAGGCGGGCGAATGCCGAGTCGCCTGCGATGTCCTTCATGAGCTCGCGGAGCGCGGCCACGCTGGCCCGCACGCTGTGGCCGTGGCGGTCATACCAGCGGTCGAACCAGTCGAGGTGCGTGCGATAGAGCCTGACCCCCACCAGGGCGGCGTTGTTGATGGGCCGCTCGGCCAGGCGGCCCACCCGCACGGTGCGCAGGCGTCCACCCAGGGGACCTTCGAGCTGTTCGCGTGACCACCGCGCGATGGCGATCCGCCCCGCTGCCAGCGAATCGGGAGCCGGCTTCCCGGCGTAGAACGCTTCCAGTCGGTCGAGCAGCGCGTGGTAGAACTCGCCCAGCACGATTTCGTCGGCCCAGCGATCGCGCGCACGGTCCGCCAGCGCGCTGTCGCCCCGCCCGCGGTAGAACTCCTCCGCGGCGCGGTAGCCCACCAGTTGCGCGAAGCTCTCGTTGAAGGGGGTCGCGCTCTTCACGTAAAGGCTGTTATGGGCGATTTCATGGAACACCAAAGAGGCCAGCTCGACCGAGTCCTTCACCATCGCGGTGGAGAGCAGCGGATCCTCGAACCAGCCCAGCGTGGAATAGGCGGCGGCGGGACGGAGGTAGGTGTCGTTTCCTTTGGCGGCCAGCTTGTCGGCCTCCTGCTGGGCCCGCTTGAGATCGAAGTAGCCTTTGTAGGGAATCCGCCCGACGATGGGGTAGCTCCAGGTCACCGGGCAGATGCAGGTCTTTGCTGAAGCGGAGAGCACCAGCAACAGGGTATCCCGCCCCACGTCGCTGTAGGTCGTGTAGGTCTTGCCCGCCTCGAGCCCGAGCTCGACGGCGTGCGCCCGCACGGCGAGCACCAGCTGAAGGTAGGCCCGCGTCTCGGCGTCGAGCTTGGGATCGGCCACCAGCCGATCGATCGGGCGGCGTTTCTGCAGGATCAGGGTCTGCTCGATCCCCGCCCGGGTCAGGTAGCGCACGTCGTCGCTCGCAAGGTAGGCGCCGCCATACCCCAGGATCAGCACGATCGCAGTGATCAGGACGCCCATGAGGATTCTCCGGCGCTTCACGGCGTCCAGCGCGCGCCGAACAGGTGTACGTCGTGGCCCAGTGCGCTGCGGTTCTGGAACGCGTAGTCGAGCCGGGCCCGGCCCAGCAGCAGGCTTCCTCCGAAGGTGGTATTGGAGAGCAGGCCCCCCACCAATCCGGGCTGGCGGCCGGTTCCGATCCTGCCAACCACTCCGATTCCCGAAACCGCCGCCCCGACTTCCAATCCGAGCACGGTGCGGCCCCGCTCCCCCGCCGACCACACGCTCTCGATCGTCGCGAGCAGCCGGCCGTTCGAGTAGGTATCGAGCAGGTTGAGGCTGAAGCCCAGATGGAGCGCTGTCGGGAGGTCCAGTCCCACGCCGCTCAAATCCGACTGGGCGAGGTTCTGCGCGCTGACCGCCAGGGCGGCGATGTCGAAGAAGGCAACCTGGACCGCGAGGTCACCGGTGAGCGAGCGCGTCACCGGACCATCGCGCTGCTCGACCGAGACATACTTGGTGCTCGCCCCAATGGCGATTCCGCCCAGCCGGTACACCGCCGCGCCGACCCAGGAGAGGTTGTCGTAGGTGGAGGAATCGGCGGAGAACAGCAGATAGCGATAGCCGAGACCCAGATTGAGCTTCCCGGCCCGGGTCGCGGCCGCCAGCATCGCATAGGTGGAGTGATCGGGCCGGCGGGAGAAGCCGCCTTCCAGGCTGAGCACGCGGATCGGGGCGATGCCGGCAGGATTAACGAAGAGGGCGCCCGCGTAGCCAGGCAGCGCGACGCCGGCGCCGGCCAGGCCCGCCGCCTGCACGCTGGAGGGAAACCCCATGATCACCGGGGTCAGACGGGGCGGGCTCTGCGCCCCCAGGAATCCGGGGACCACCCCGACGCAGAGCGCCGCCGCGAGCCGCGGGAACGCGCTCAACGAATCCGCACGATCCCGAAGCGCGCCTGCAGGTTGGCCTCGAGCTGACCGCCGGTGGTGTTTCTGAGCACCTGCAGGTCGATCGCCGCGGCAGTGCCGGCCTGCGCGACGAGAAAATGCCGGCCGGATCCGGCTTTGAGCGTGCCCTGGTGGGAGAAGCTGCCGCCGACCGAGAGCGGCACCAGCGGAAACCCGTTGAAAGGCCCGGGCGGAGTCGCCGTGGTCTGGTTGCGCGGATCGGTCCAGATGGAACGAAGTCCCCAGCTCTTGAAGCGCAGCAACCCCGTCGGCTCGAACGGCAGGTCGGGCCCGTCATCGAGATAGGTCGCCAGCAGCCAGCGCGGCACCATTTCCGAGAAATCCCCGCCCGTCACCGCGAGGAGGTTGCTGATGCCGGTGAGCGAGGTCGCATCGAGTTGGCGGGTCGTGGCCGTCGCCAGGATGGTATCCGCCGCGAAATGGTCGAAGGTCCAGCGCAGCAGGAGCCACACCCCACCCCGCTCCTCCAGGGTGCCCTGCGAGGAGGAAGGAAAGACGACATAGTGGGACTCGGGATCCTTCAGATAGTCGTACGAGTCGAGAATGTCGCCGCTGGCATACTGGGAGCGGCAGGAAGAATATCCGGCCGCGACGCATTCGGCGTCGGGGACCTGCCGCCCGCCGAGCTCCTCGGCGAAATGGGAGAGCCCCTCGTTGAGCCACACCTCTTCCGCGATGCCCCCGCGCAGCAGCACGTGCTGGTTGAAACTGATCATGTGCTGAAACTCGTGGATCAGCGTCGGCTTGAGATTGTTGACCGCGAGCGCGCGGGTCACCGCCGTGCACTTGGTGGTGCCCGGAGCGGGCACCAGCGTGTAGAACACCTCGGCGCGATTGGAGTTGCTCCCCGTCAGCAGGTCACCGCCGAAGAAGTAGCCGATGACGCGGCCGTTGGTGCAGTCCGGGGTGAGATCGTTCACCGCATCGGTCATCAGGATGATCACCACGCCGTTGCCGTCGATATCCGACTCGCGCCCGAAGGCCGTGGTATCGATCGGATAATGGTGGGTGTCGAAGGCGATACCGAGATTGGCGAAGTCGGCATCCTGCAGCGGGTCGTTCTGGGGGACATCGTTGTCCATGTAGACCGCCACGTGCTGCCCGATGTAGCGCGCGGTCGCCATGATCGTGGTGACGCTGGTGCAGGTGATGTTGCTGCAGGTCTTGAAGCTCTTGATGTCGCCGAGCGGCGGCGCGGCCACCAGGCCCGGCGCCGCCAGGGGGAGCCGGGCCTGCGGATCGGCGGCCAGCTCGGCTTCCCGTCGCCGGAGCGACGCGTCAAATTGGGCGGACAGCTGCCCCGCTACCAGACCCGAAGCGACTCCGGCGGGCGCGGGGAACCAAGCCGTCGGCGCTGCCACTGCCTGGAGCGGGTTGCTGGAACGCAGCAGATAAGGACCTTCGACTCCGGAAGCGCTCTTGGTCCCATTAGTGGACGCCAGCACCATCAGGTACTGCGCTCCCTGGGCCCCCGCAGCCGGCAGCCGGAGACAACCACTGGTCGCGGCAGGATCCACGATTAGGTGAGCCCCTACACTCAGCTGGGTGACCGGTTTGCCGGCACACGCTTCACTGGGAGTGGGGAGCGTGCCACCGCCGCCCGGATCGATTGTGCTGCCGCCACAGGCAGCAAGTACACCGGTCAGCGGTCCCAGAAGCCGGAAAACACTGCTGGATTTCTGCATCCGCACGGGAGCCCTTGGAAGAGTGTGGCAGGTCCTGTAAGTTAAAGTCAGCCAACGAGTTTTGACAAATAAGGAGACGCGCGGGGCCGCCATGGCCCGCACCCGACGATGCCTTTCGTTCACCTCCACACGCACAGCGAGTACTCTCTGCTGGACGGAGCCAATCGGATTCCAGACCTGGTGGCGCACGTCAGCCGTTTGGGAATGGACAGCCTCGCGGTAACCGATCACGGCAACCTCCACGCAGCCTGGGCGTTCTACACCGAGGCCAAGGCTCGCAAGATCCGGCCAATCCTCGGGTTCGAAGCGTACCTCGCCTACGGAGACCGGCGCTCCCCCCAGAAGCCCGCGGACGCTCCGGCGCATTACAGCCACCTGGTGCTGCTGGCCCGGAACCGGAAAGGGTATCAAAACCTGATCCGCTTGTCTTCGATTGGTTTTACGGAAGGCTTTTACCGCAGACCGCGCATCGACAAGGAAGTCCTGGCCCGCCACTCCGAGGGGCTGGTGGGCCTGGCGGCCTGCCTCTCCGGCGAGATCGCCCACGCGCTGCGCGCGGGGCGGTACGAGGACGCGCGGGCATCGGCGGAGTGGTTTGCCGGGGTGTTCGGCAAGGATGCCTTCTGGCTGGAAATCCAGGAGCACGGCATCGGCGAGGAGCGCCAGGTCACCGAAGGCATGCTGCGGCTGGGCCAGGAGCTGGGACTGGGCGTGGTCGCGACCAACGATGCCCACTACCTGCGGCGCGAGGACGCCGAGGCGCACGATGTGCTGCTGGCCATCGGGACCGGCTCCGACCTGGACGACCCCAAGCGGTTCCGCTTCACCGGCCAGGAGTCCTACGTCAAGAGCGAAGCGGAAATGCGAGGGCTGTTTCCCGCGCACCCCGAGACCATCGAAAACACGGCGCGCGTCGCCGAGCTCTGCGAATTCGATTTCGAGAAGCGCTATTTCGTGCCGAGCTTCCCGCTGCCCGAGGGCTACGCCGACGAAAACACGATGCTCCGCACCCTCGCCGAGTCGGGTGCCCACACGCGCTTCGGCGACCCGCTTCCCGCGCCGGTGCGCGAGCGGCTGGACTACGAGCTGGGCGTCATCACCAACGCGGGCTATGCGGGGTATTTCCTGATCGTGCAGGATTTCATCGCCGCGGCCCGCGCCAAGGGCATTCCGGTCGGGCCGGGCCGCGGCTCCTCGGCCGGCTCCCTGGTCGCCTACGCACTGCGCATCACCGACGTGGACCCCCTCAGGTTCGACCTGCTGTTCGAGCGCTTCCTGAATCCCGAGCGGGTCTCCATGCCGGACATCGACGTCGATTTCTGCTTCGAGCGGCGCGGCGAAGTGATCGAGTATGTGCGCGAACGCTACGGGCGGGACAGCGTCGGGCAGATCATCACCTTCGGCACCATGAAGGCGCGCGCCGCCGTCAAGGACGTCGCCCGCGTGCTCAAGGTGCCGCCCGGCGAGGCCGACCGGATCACCAAGCTGATCCCGTCCGGTCCGGCTTACAGCCTGACCATACCCGAGGCAATGAAGAAGGTCGACGAGCTGCGCGACCTGGTGCAGACCGCGCCGGTGTACCAGCGGATGATGGACTTGAGCGCGCGGATCGAGGGTATTTCCCGCCACGCCTCGGTGCATGCGGCCGGGGTGGTGATCGCGCCGGGCCCGCTGACCGAATACGTCCCGGTCTGCACCGCCCCGACCAAGGGAGCCGGGCAGTCGGCCGACGGCGAGAGCGCGATCATCACCCAGTACGAGATGGGCGCGCTCGAGCAGGTCGGGATGCTCAAGATGGACCTGCTCGGCCTCAAGACCCTCACAGTGATCCACGATGCCGTGGCGATGATCGTGGGGCGCACCGGGACCCCGCTCGACATGGGGGCGCTGCCGTTCGACGACCCTGCGGTATACGCGATGCTACGCCAGGGCCGGACCGGGGGCGTCTTTCAGTTCGAGTCGCCGCTGGCGACCGACACGCTGCGCGCCATGAAGTGCGACCGCTTCGACGATTTGGTGGCTTCGAACGCCCTGTTGCGGCCGGGACCGCTCGACGCCGGGATGCACCTGGTGTTCATCCGCCGCCGGCTGGGCCAGGAAGCGGTGTCCTATCCCCATCCGCTGCTGCGGGAGATCCTGGAACCCACCTTCGGCGTCATCACCTATCAGGAACAGGTGATGCGGATCGCCAACGTGTACGCCGGCTTTTCGCTCGCGGAAGCCGACGTGCTGCGCAAGGCGGTGGGGAAGAAGGACGCGGAGCTGCTGCGCCGCGAGCTGGGGAAGTTCGTCGAGCGGGCCCTGGCGCAAGGCCATCCCCGCAAGCAGGTGGACGAGCTCGCCGGGCAGATCGAGACCTTCGGGCGCTATGGGTTTCCCAAGGCCCACTCGGTGGCGTACTCCGTGCTCGGCTACCAGACCGCCTGGCTCAAGGTGCACCATCCGGCCGAGTTCATGGCGGCCTTGCTCTCCTCCGAAATCGGCAATACCGACAAGGTGGTGCAGTACATCAACGAGGCGCGCGAGCTGGGGCTCGAGGTGCTGCCGCCCGACGTCAACGAATCGGGTTTCAAGTTCACGGTGGTCGGGGAGCGACGCATCCGCTTCGGGCTGGGCGCGGTGCGCAATGTGGGCCGCGGCGCGATCGAGTCGATCATCGCGGCGCGGGCGCCGAGACGCTTCAGCGACCTGGCCGACCTGGTCAACCAGCTCGACCTGCGGCTCTGCAACAAGCGGGTGCTGGAGTCCCTGATCGCCGCCGGCGCCTGCGATTCGCTGGGCGGCCACCGGAGCCAGCTGCTGGGCGCGCTCGACGTGGTGCTGGGCGAGGCCCAGCTGCGGCAGCAGGAGCGCGAGGCGGGCCAGGAGTCGCTCTTTGGCGAGACGCCGGCCCGGCAGGCGCGCGCCCTGGTGCTGCCCGACCTGCCGGAGTGGCCCGAAGCCGAGCGGCTCGCCCGGGAGAAAGAAGTGCTCGGCTTTTTCATCTCGGGGCATCCGCTGGAACCCTTCCGTACGGAGGTGGAGCTCTTCGGCACCCGAACCACCGCCACGCTACAGCTCTGGAGCGAGCACCAGGTGAGCGTGGCGGTCGTGGTCACGGGGGTGAAACGGCAGCTCTCCAAGAAGAGCGGCAAGGAATACGCGCGGCTCGTCCTGGAGGACTTCCACGGCACGGCGGAAGCGATTGTCTTTCCCGAGAGCTGGGCGCGGCTCAACCAGGTCATCCGCGAAGACGCCGCGCTGCTGTTGAGCGGCGGCTACAGCGCCCGCGACCAGGGCGAAGACCGCGCCCCCTTCGTGGTGGAATCGGCGCGGCCGCTCGAGGAGCTCAAGCGCTCCGGCGCGGTGGGCATCGCGCTGCGCTGGAGCTCGGGCGGGGCGCCGCGGGCCGAGCTGCTGCGCTCGGCGGCGGCGGTCTGTGCCGGGCACCCCGGTCCGGCGCCGGTCTATATTGAGTGGTCCGACGGCAATGGTGAGGCGGTGCGGCTCCGCGCCAAGCGGCTGCGCGTCGAGCCGGGGGAGGACGTCGTGACGGCACTTCGCGCCCTGCTCGGCGCCGACGCGGTTCGCTACGTCAAGGTGGGGTGATCGAATGGCCAACGCGTACACGCTGGACTTCGAGAAGCCGCTGCTGGAGCTCGAGCGCCAGATCGACGAGCTCAAGCGGGTGGGCGAAGAGCGGGAAATCGACGTCGCGGCCGAGCTGAAGCTGTTGCAGGGCAAGCTGGAGAGCCTGCGGGAGGAGATCTACCGCAACCTCACGCCGATGCAGCGGGTGAGCGTGGCGCGCCATCCTCGGCGCCCCTACACCCTCGATTATCTCAGCACCATCTTCACGGATTTCGTCGAGCTCCATGGCGACCGGCTCTTCCGCGACGACCTCGCCATCGTGGGCGGCTGGGCCCGGCTGGCGGGCAGCTCGGTCATGGTGATCGGGCACCAGAAGGGGCGCGACACCCGGGAGAACATCAAGCGCAACTTCGGCATGCCGCACCCCGAAGGCTACCGGAAGGCGCTGCGCCTGATGCGGCTCGCCGCGCGCTACCACGCACCCGTGATCACCCTGATCGATACGCCGGGTGCGTATCCCGGCCTCGGCGCCGAGGAGCGGGGCCAGTCGGAGGCCCTCGCGACCAACATCCTCGAGATGGCGGTGCTGCCCACCCCGATCGTCGCGGTGGTGATCGGCGAGGGCGGCTCGGGCGGCGCGCTCGCGCTGGGCGTGGCCGACCGGGTGCTCATGTTCGAGAACTCGGTGTATTCAGTGATCTCTCCGGAAGGCTGCGCGGCGATCCTGTGGAAGGATGCCAGCCAGCGCGAGCGCGCCGCCGAAGCCCTCAAGCTCACCTCGAGCGACCTGCTCAGCTTCAACATCATCGACGAAATCATCCCCGAACCGGTGGGCGGCGCGCACCAGGACCCGGACAGCGCGGGCGAGTCCCTGCGGGAGTCGCTGATCCGCCACACCGGCGAACTCCGCAAAATCCGGCCCGAAAAGCTGGTGCGCCGGCGCGCCGACAAGTACGCGGCGATGGGAGTCTTCACCGAAGCCTGATGTCCGCCACCGTCGAAGTGCGCTTTAAGGGCAACCGGAAGGACTACTTCCTGTGGTCCGACGCGACGGAGCCGCTCCGGCTCTGGGAGCCGGTCATTGTCCCGGTGGAGCGCGGCCTCGACTTTGGGCGGGTGTCCGCCACGGGCGAGAGCGCCGCCACGAAGTGCAGCAGCTGCAGCGGCTGCGCGGTGGGTGAGCTCAAGACGCCCCAGCTGGCCGTGGTGCGCCGGGCCAGCCAGGACGACGTGCGAACCGCCAACGAGCTGCGTCGCAGCGAAGAAGTAACCCGGCGCACCGTGCACGAACGGGTGCGCTCCCGCAACCTCGACATGAAGGTGAGCGACGCGGAGTGGCAGTGGGACCGCAAGAAGCTCACCATCTACTTCACCGCGGAGAAGCGCGTCGATTTCCGCGACTTGGTGCGCGACCTCGCCTCCACCCTGCACACCCGGATCGACCTCCGCCAGATCGGGGCGCGGGACGAGGCCGCCCGGCTGGGTGGCGTCGGCCGCTGCGGCAAGGAGTATTGCTGCTCGAGCTGGCTCACCAGTCTCGGCCCGGTCAGCCTGGCGCTGGCGAAGGACCAGCATCTCTCGCTCAATCCCGCCCAGATCTCGGGCGGCTGCGGACGGCTGCTCTGCTGCCTCAAGTACGAGCACGAGTTCTACGTGAGCGCGCGCAAGCGCTTTCCCAAAGAAGGGAAATCTCTGCGCACCGATCGCGGGAGCGAGCGGGTGGTCGCGGTGGACATCTTCCGGGAGCGGGTCTTCCTGCGCCACGACGAGCAGGGACCGCGCATCGTGACCCTCAGCGAGCTGCGCGACGAGCTCGAACGGCTCGGCGAGCCGCCGCCGGAAGCGCGGGGACCGCGTCCCGTGCCGCGCGACGCGGGAGCCGCCACCCAACGGCCGGAACCGCAGATTGCGCAAGACGCCCCTCCCAGCACGGCGGTCGGCTCCGTGGCGCCGCCCCAGCAGGGCGGCGCCGAGCCCGGTCGCAAGCGCCGGCGGCGGCGGCGGCGGGGACCGCGCCCCGACGGTGGATCGGCCCCCCCCGGCCCGCCGGAGTCCTGAGTGGCTAAGTTCTACCTCACGACCGCCATCGACTACTCGAACGGCGACCCCCACCTCGGCCACACCCTGGAAAAGGTCGGAGCCGATTGCATCGCCCGCTATCGGCGGCTTCGGGGGGACCAGGTGCATTTCGTCATGGGCATGGACGAGCACGGTCAGAAAGTCGCCCTGGCGGCGGAGCGGGCCGGCCTCGCCCCGCAGGAGTGGGTCTCCCGGATCAGCGATCGGTTCGAGTCGACTTGGCGGGCGCTGCACTGTTCCCACGACGACTGGATCCGCACCACCCAGCCGCGCCATCACGCCGCGGTCGCCGAGTTTTTGCGCCGCATTCAACAGCAGCAGCCCAACGCGCTGTTCGAGGGGGACTACGAGGGCCTCTACTGCGTCGGCTGCGAAGAGTTCAAGCAGGAATCCCAACTGGTAAACGGGCGCTGTGTCGAGCACCCCGATCTGGTGCCGGTTCGCATGAAGGAGCGCAACCACTTTTTCCGGCTGTCGGCCTTCGGTCCCCGCATCCTGGAGCTGATCCGGTCGGGGGAGCTCCGCGTCGAGCCGGCGATCCGCCGCAATGAGGTGCTCAAGGTGCTGGAGGGTGGCCTGGAGGATGTCTCGATCTCCCGGGCGCGCTTCCCGTGGGGCATCCCCTTCCCCAACGATCCCGAGCACACGGTCTACGTCTGGTTCGATGCGCTCATCAACTACATCACGGCGGCCGGCTTTCCGACTCCCGGCTGGGAGCGGCTCTGGCCCGCGGATGTGCACGTGATCGGCAAGGGAATTACCCGACTGCATTGCTGCCTGTGGCCCGCCATGCTGCTCGCGGCGGGACTGCCGCTTCCCCGCCTGGTCTGGGCACACGGTTACGTGCAATGGGAAGGCGCCAAAGTCTCCAAGTCGAGTGGCACCGCGGTGAGCGTCGACGAGGCGATCGCGCGACACGGGCCGGACGCCCTTCGCTACTTCCTGCTCCGTGAGGTCGGCTTTTCCAACGACGGCAACTTCACCTGGGAACGATTCGAGGAGCGCTACATCGCAGACCTCGCCGACGGCTTCGGAAATCTGGCCGCCCGGTCACTGGCGATGCTCGCCAAGTATCGCGATGGGGTGGTACCCGCCGACCGGACCGAGACGGCGCTGGACGCGGCAGGCCTGGAGGCGGTCGCGAGCTATTCCCAGGCCATGGAGCAATTCGAGCTGCGGGCCGGCGCGGAAGCGATCGGCTCGCTGGTGACGGCGGCCAATCACTACATCGTCCAGACGGCGCCCTGGGCACTCGCGAAAGCGGAGAGCGAGGCCGAGCTGGACCAGGCCCTGGCCAGCCTTTCGCGCTGCCTCTACCGCCTCGCGGTGCTCGCCTCGCCTTTCCTGCCGGAAAAGGCTCAGGCGCTTTGGGATGCGCTGGGACGCTCTGGAACTGCTGGAGGTGAGGGCTGGGAACCTCTGGCCGATCCACCAGTTGCGGGTGATCGCACCAGCCGCTCCGCAGTGCTTTTTCCGAAGCCGCCAGCCGGCGGGTGAAGCTGTCCTAACTTCTGACATGACAGATGTTTAGACGTGCAAGTCTGTGTCTTGACAGCCACGGAGCCGGGGGCGATTATATGCCTGCCTCGGTTCTCCCCACCACTGCGTTGAGGGTTCGCCGGTGGCCATAAAGCTCGGATTCGAAGTCACCAGAAAACGGAACGCGGGTGCTCGGATGTCCAAACGACGTTGGACCATCGTGGTCGTACCGCAGGGCTCGAGCGCCACCAAGGTCATCGAGATCTCCACTACGGCGCTGAAGCTGGTGGGGAGCCTGGCGGTCGTAGCGACCATGCTGATCCTCCTGCTCGGCTATGCGACCCTGCACCGCTCGCTCAATCTGGTGCGCGCGGAACGGCTGGAGCGCGAGAACGCGCTGCTCGCGACCGATCTGGACCAGTTGCACGGTCGCATGAATACCCTCAACGAAACCGTTACCGCGCTGGAACAGCAGGACACCAAGCTCAGGCTGCTCGCCAATCTCGATCCCATCGATCCGCAGGTCCGCGCAGCCGGCATCGGCGGTCCGCGTCCAAGCGACGCCCCCGGCGCGGAGCCCGGCGAGCTGCTGGGCCAGGCGGGCCAGGTGCGGGTTAACCTCAACGCCCTGATCCGCCGGGCGAATCTGCTGGCCAGCTCCTTCCGCGAGGCGGGTGACAGCCTGGCCCTGCATGCGGACCGCCTGGCCGCGACGCCGTCGATCATGCCGACCTCGGGCTGGCTGTCCAGCGCGTTCTCGCGCATGCGCGCCCACCCGATCCTCCATGAGGCGCGGCCCCACGAAGGGATCGACGTGACGGCGCCGTACG
>Ga0255310_10000123_pt1 | contig 14613 bp, 40 predicted proteins | sample EtOH1_T0_E1_meta_FD_201359 | JGI IMG/M metagenome (GOLD analysis project Ga0255310, IMG submission 201359) | Sandy soil microbial communities from University of British Columbia, Vancouver, Canada - EtOH1_T0_E1 | ecosystem: Engineered > Artificial ecosystem > Sand microcosm > Unclassified ...
GCCCGCGGTGGAGATCAAGTGATCCGCGATCTGCTCGACCGGACAGGCCAGGTGTGGGAGGACGTGTTCGGAGCGAGAGTGTCGTCGAAGCCCACGTCGTCGATCGACGACTGCGCAGGCCCGTTCCTGGTCACGCGCACCGAGCTCAAGTACCGCATCTTCGAGCAGCACAGGTGCGTGGCGCTGCGCACGGGTCGACATTTCATGCTGTGCGAGAGCCCCTCGAAGCGGTGGGAGGTCGACCCCGAGATGGTGAGGCTCGCTTGAGCCCGACGCCAGGCGAGGTGTGGGCCGTGAAGCTCCCGCAAGCGTCGCGCGAGATGATCGTCGTCATCGTGGGCGAGAGCGTCGGCGAGCTCAGCCTGTGCGCCGTGATCCACACCACCCTGCGGTACAAGGTGGGGCACATCGATCGGTGGCCGATCGCGTTCAGCGACTGCTGGCGGAGGCTGGCGTGAACGCGCTGCGCGCTAGAACAGGCGCTCGATCAGCGGCGAGCGCCCGGCCTCCAGAGCGCCGACGCGCTCCTCGTACCACTCGTGCTCCCACCCGTCTGTGAGCCGCACCAGGCGGTGGAAGAGCGACGATCCGACGGTCGTGGTCGCCACGATCAGCAGGACGCTCGGCTCGGAGGACAGGCTGCCACGGTCGAGCCAGACCTGGCCGGCGCGCGAGGATCCGGTCGAGGGCTCGCCGACCATCTCGCCTAGGCGGCCGCTGGTCGTAGTCGAGCGCCAGCTCTTCAAGATCTTCGTCAAGCGAGCCTCCGCCAGCCGCTGAGCGGGTCGGACAGGACGCGCTCCTCGACGTAGTAGACGGACCGGTCCCCGCCGGAAGCGCTCGTGAGGTCCAGCACGCTGTGCACGACCTGCCCGGCGTTCTCGCCGAAGAAGCGACCCTCGCTGACGGAGCTGCGGACGATCAGGCCGACGAAGTTCACGTCGCTGGCGACGTCGGAGGAGGACCCGACGACCCACAGCTCGCAGCTCCGATCCACGAAGACGTCACGGCTCACGCGATCCTCCGCCAGGCGCTCGACGGATCGGACACGATGTGCTCGACCGCCTCGAAGGAGCTCCCGTCGCTCAGGTCGACGAAACGGTGCGTCCAGTAGCTGACGACGTGCCCGAGCATGCTCACGTAGGCTTCGAAGCTGCGGACGACGATCGCGACAATGGGAGCGCACCTGTCGACCCCGACGTACGTCCACAGCTCGCCCACGCGCTCGGGCCGCGTCACAGCAGCCTCGTCCAGCTGTCGCCCAGGCGGTGGAGCGTCCAGACGCGGCGAGCGGGCTCCAGATCCTCGTGCAGCACGTGGGCGTTCGCGCCGCCGTCGAGGGACGCCATGACGAGCGCGCAGCCCCCACGTGTCGTCGACGACCACGTAGATCCTCGGGTTGAGCGGATGCTCTTCTAGATCCACGAGCTCCCAGACCTGGCCGACGCGGCTCACAGCACCCTCGTCAGGCGCGCTAAGCGCGATCTCAACCAACCAAGGTCCCAGATGACGACGCGGCCGACGGAGAGCGTACGGTGGACCCCGTCCAGGCACAAGCAACGCTGCGTGCTGGACGTCCGCTCAAGGCCATCCAGCACGAGCATCACCATCCAGCCGAGGTCGTCCTCGTAACGCAGCACATCGCCCGCGGACCACGCGACGACGTCGGAGGTGGCCACCTCCGAGCTCACGTGATCCTCCGCCAGCCGAGCCACCCCATGCACAGCACGTGCTTGCCGACGTCGGCGAAGGAGCTGGTCGGCTCGTCCAACGGGACCATCCTCCAGCGAACCTCGGCTTCGTCCGAACCGATCGTCCTCATCTCGACGACTAGCCACACGCGATCGTCCGCGCCGCGGATCCAAGCCTGACCCTCGCGGTCCTCGACGTCGCCTGAAGGCGAGCTCACAGCAGCCTCATCCAACCATTCGCGAATCCGCGCTCGATCTCCAGGAAGCTCGAGTCGAGAGCCCACGCGATCGACCCCGAGGAGCAACGACACGATGTTCCAAGACAACGGTCTAGAGCCGCTTTCGCTCACGTCGATCGCGCTAACGATCAGCCATGGACCGTTAGACGAGTTCGCGTAGTCCCACACCTGACCCTCTCGGTTGAAGGTCCGCGCTGTCACGGCGACCCTTGGAGGTTGGACGCGCTCTCGGAGTCGTCGAAGCCTTGGCGGGATGAAGCCTTCCTCGGTGCCATAAGCTGAACGTAACACGTCAGGGAGCGGGAGAGAGCTCTTCGGGTACGGGTACCCTAGAGCCCGCGACGAGCGTGATCGTGGTCGCGATCGCCGGCTGGACGCGACGGCGAGGGTGGGGTTGATTTGAGTTCATGAGCTCTGGTTCAGAAGATCATGAAGATCATTCAACGTTCAAATCCGAATCCAAAATTTTCAGGAGAATAAATTTCAAAACCTAAGGACCCCTCTCTAGGGGCCCAAAATAGCCCCCTCTGGAAGCCCCGGGCCCCGGGCCCCCTTTGAAGGGGGCCCCGTGTCCTGCTCTAGAGCTAGATCCGTCGCTTAAAGGTCTCGCGCGAGCCGCCAGCTCGCCACCTCGTAGACCTCGAGCTTGCTCATCAGAGCAGCTTCCTCCAGTGGATCCCCTCCTTGCTCGAGGAGAGGTCGTCGAGCAGGTCCTGCAGGTTCTCGTGGTGCGGCGCACCCGCGGGTCGCGGGAAACGTCGGCTACCCTCGTTGAGCTGCAGCAGCGCGCAGCGGTTGCGCTCGAAGTCCAGCGAGAGCACCAGGTAGGTCCAAGGCTCATCCCTAAAGTGGCCTATGAGCTGAATCACGCAGCCAGGCTCCACGGCGAGCTGGGTCGACCGCCTCTTGAGCTGGCCAGCTCTATCGCCTCCCGACGGCTGTTCGCTGGAGCTCACGTCACGAACCTCCACCTGTACGGGCTGTCCGCGTCCACGCGCTCGCCACCGTGTAGCATGTTCTCAGGGTAGTCGATCCTGACCGTGCCGTCCTGCTCGCGGTAGTCCTCCGACAGCTCGAAGCGAGCGTCGAGCACGACGCCGAGCACCTGGGTGGTGTAGAGCGAGTCCACGGCGGAGGACGTCGAGCTGCCGGTGTTCTCGCGACGCAGCACCAGGTACGCAGCCTCGAAGGCTGGCACCTCACGAGGGTAGTCCCGGCTGCCGACGTCCTCGAGCACCCAGACCTGGCCAGCCTCGATGCTCGCCGGCTTCACGACAGCCTCGACGTTCGACCCGTTCATAGCACTTTCTTGACGTTGGCGCCGCTGTCCCAGCACTTCAGGACGGCCTCAGCCTCGCGGTACTCGAAGACACCGAATTCATCGAAGCACACTATCAACCAGACCGTTGGGTTGATGTCGGAGCGACCCACGACCAAGCGTTCGCTGCCGCGCCCGTTCCCGTGATCGATCGAGAAGAGCTGTCCGACGCGATCGCTCGGGGAGCTCACAACACCCTCGTGATGTTGCCAGTGCCGAAGCGTGAGCACTCGTCCCAGAAGGCGAGCTTCTCGTCGGTGTCCCGCCTCTCGAAGACTGAGGACGCCCCATCGCTGTGGTGGCTGATGACAGCTAGCAGCCACACGGGTCGGCGGCCTGGAGCTACTGCCTGGCTGCCCACGACGAGCCGGTAGCTCACGTGGCCAGAGCCGTGGTCGAGGAGGAACAGCTGACCGACGCGATCCTGCTTCATGACGAGACCCTCCAGCACGTGAGCTCGCGCTCGAGCGGCGTGTGCTCGTACCACTTGTCGAGCTCCCCGGTGAGCAGGTTGAGCACCTCGAGCACCTGGGTGGGGACGCGCTTCTCCGGCCTGTACTCGCTCATCTTCGGCTGCAGCAGCTCGGCCCCCTGACGCAGCACGAGGCACGGGCAGAGCAGCTGATCGTCCTCAGGCTCGGTGAGCGGCAGCATCCACACCTGCCCTGTTCGATCGATCACAGCAGCCTCCGCAGGCTCAGCCGCCACTCGTAGGAACGCATGTTGAAGCACCAATCGGTGAGCTCCCCAGCCGTCGCCCTGAACGAGTCCTCCCCGCTCCGGTCGAGCAGCAGCACGCGCGCCAACGCCGTCTCGGGGCAATGCTTCAAGACCTCGACGATCACGAACACGAGGCCCAGATCGTCGTCGCGCGAGAACGCGAACACGTCGCCCTCTGAGACCGGCTTCGTCACGCCAATCGCCTCCAAATCGATCCGACCTGATTCCGAGGCAGCGTCAGTTTGCGCTGAGCGCCGTCGGCTAACCTTAGAACGTCAAAATGAATGGAACAACCAGTCGCGCCGAGCTCGCGGAGGAGCAAGTAGAAGTAATGATCATTCGCGATGACATGGAACCAGGTTTGCCCGACGCTCGGATCCTCGACCATCGTGACGCCGATCATGCTCGCGAACTCGTTGACCATGGGTACACTCTACAGCGCTGAGGAGAGAAGCGAACTAGACCAGGCGTTCCCAGGCACTGGTCGGCGAGTTGAGGATGTAGACGTAGAAGGTGCCACCCCTCTCGAGGTCGAGCCCGACGAAGCGGAAGTAGTTGCTATCCTGCTCTCGAGCCTGCAACAGCAGGTAGGTCCTGTGCGTCGAGCTGTCGATGTGGGTCCGCCAGGTCTCCCCGACTCGCGGGTCCCAGCTCACGGCTCGAAGACCACGACGTCGACGCCGCCGTCCACGGGCACCACGCAGGTCCCGTCCTTGAACTGCAGCTCGGTCACCTGGTCCGGCGTGACCCAGTCCATCTCGACCAGGTCAGCGAGCACCTCCTCGAGGGTGGAGCCGGTGAACACCGAGGCGTCCTCGAGGCGGGAGAAGGGGTCCTTGACGACAGCGACGTAGCTCTTGGACATGAGACCATCCTACCCTGTCTGCTAGAGAAGCGAGCTAAGTCAAGCCACCAAGCGCCAGTAAGACGAGACGAAGTTCTTGTTGCGCACGATGGTCGATCCGGGTGCCACGTCGTGCTCGACCCCGAACGAGCTGCTCTCGTGCGAGAGGACCCCGAGCACCACGTCCAGCTCCCCGACAGCGACCACGACGCAGTCGACGGTGATCTGCCCGCCGTTGATCCAGTCGCGCCACAGCTGCCCGACCTCGATGGTTGGCCTGCTCTCGCGGAACCTCTTGGCTTCCTCGCCCATCACGACAGCCGCTCCCAACCCTCGCGCTCCTCGAACCGAGGGATAGTGCCCTCGTGCATCGAGGTGGCGAGCTCGCGGCCAGCCTCGGGCCCGAGGTGCAGCATCAGCACGTCGTGCGCGGCGCCGAGCACGTGCGGCCGGGGGTCGCCCACGACCAGGAACACGGTGCCGTCGTCCGCTCGCCACACCTGACCAGCTCGGTTGACCATAGAACCATCCTACCGCTCTCTGACAGAGAAGCGAACTACCTCTCGACCCAAGCCTTCCAGGCCGCCTTGGCCGTCTCTTCGCGCTGAGACTGCGCGCGGTCGGCCCGACGCTCCATCTCGTGCATCTCGCGCTCAGCGTCCTCTGGGCTGAACGTCGTCGGGCAGGACATGCGGTCGAGACGAGCCTGGCGCTCGCGCTCGGCCTTCGCCTGCTTCTCGAAGGCGAGCACCGTCAGCTGAGCGCGGTACTTGATGGCCATGCGTCGGGCCTTCGGCATGCGGTCCGCGAACAGGTGCCGGCCGCCGAGGATGAGGCGCGCCCAGTAGGTCCCGCGGCGAGCGTCGCACGCCTGGAACCCGATGCCGTTGAGGTGGGTCGTGGCCTCCACCTGCTTCTCGTCCTGCGTCTGACGGTCGTAGATGCGCACGATCGCTTGCTCGACGGCGCGGTCGTCGCGTTGGAGCAGGTCGACGATGCGCTTCGTCATCGCGTCGAAGCCGGGACGGTCGGTGCCGAGGGAGGCGAGGAGGTCCTTGGTGACGTTCATGATCTAAGAGTACCCTTCCCTCTTGAGAAGCGAACTAGAACGGCGCGTTGAGCACGATCTGACGCCATCCGTTGTGCTTATCGTGCTTGCGGATCCCGATCACTTCTTCGTGCCCCCTGTGTAGGTTGAGCGCCTGGCACATCCAGATCTCACGGTCCGAGGTGTCGGCGCTCAGGATCAAGAACAGGTGATCGTTCCCTTCCCATTCGTACACCTGACCCGATTTGGGTACGGGGTGCAGGACAGGCCTTCGCGGCCTCCGCTTCACTCGCGCACGGTTGGTCATAGAACGCGCTCGTAGAAGTAGTTCCAACTCTCCATGTTCTTGTTGTCCACGTGCTCTGCGCGGTAGAACCGTTCGTTCATGTCCGGGAAGCCGACGACAGGGTGGTTGGCGTAAGCCGAGGTCCTTGAGGAGAAGATCACAGGCGGTCCGACGATGAGGAACGCGTTCGCGGCGACGAGGTCGCACGGCGCTTCGGTCTTCTCCTTCCACACCTGGCCGGTGCGGTCGACAACGCGGGTCTGCTCGCTCTGGGTGAGAGGGCGCCTGAGCCGATCAACCAGGCAGTGGTTGCGGACGGTCTTCACACCCACCCCAAATGAGGCTTGCGCGGGTCGAACAGCCAAGCGCACCCGTTGTTGTCGGTGTACTCCAACGGGTCGGTCGACTCCTCGACCTGTTTGGAGAAGCGTCGTCCGCCTTGGATCAGCCGCTGCGTCAACAGGCCGAACAGTTCGTCGTACCCTTCAGAGAAGGTCTCGACGAAGCTGTCGAGAGCGCCAATCTCCGTGAGGATAGCGAGGTCCTCGCTGGCCTCGTCGATGATGCGGCGTTCGAGGCTCGCCTGGACTCGGAAGGACTGGAGGCTCTGCTCGGTGAACTTGCTCGACATGAGTCTATCCTACCCGGTTTAGGAGAGAAGCGAACCGTTCTAAGAGGAAGGGGTGGGATTCGAACCCACGGGTGGGCTTCCACCCACCGCCTCGATAGCACCGAGGTGCCTTAGTCCGCTCAGCCACCCTTCCTGAAGCGATGTTAAGGTATCTCTTCGAGGTAGTTCTCAGCGTCGGACGCGACCTCCCACTCCGACTTGCCAGCCACATCCCGAGCGTCCGGGTTGCCGCTCGTGGTCAACCAGAGCAGCAGGTAGTTGTTCGGCCGCGGAGGGTAACCGTGCCAGACGACGCCGTACTGGATGTTCAGCACCGCGCACATCATCCGCTTCTCCCAACGGCCACGGTACGTCTTGCCAACCTCGAGCATCAAGCCTTCTTCCTTTTCGCGTCGCAGGCTTCTTCAAGGCTTGAGTGGACGCTCACATCGGCGTTGAACAGACTGTCGCCAGAGTGCTGGAACGCCAGGACGTACGTCGACCTCTGCTTCAGACGTTCGTTCTCTTCCTCGAGCTTGGACATCGTGATCGCTCGCTGACGAGCCTCGTACCCGTGCTCAGGGCACTCAGGATCAGCGTCGACCCACGGGCCGCCGATGGTGTGGCACTCGCAGCTCACGTGGCCTCTTGATCGTAGTACCAGGCGTTGATAGCGCGCCGAACGATCTGGCCAGCGGCGGCCAGCTGGATCGGCGTCGGCTTCTCGTCCTCGTCCTTGGGGATGTCCACGACTACGAAGCGGACGACGGGCTCGGAGAGGGAGAGCTTGATGCTGTCAGCGGCGTTGATCATGATCAGATGGTACCCTTTTCTCTTGAGAAGCGAACTAACCGGAGCGAGTCTCGCTGATCGGAGTCGCTCGGTCGCCTTCGACCTCCGCCTCCAACCCGAACCACCTCATGACGTCGAGCCACCTGTACTGGTCGGCGAGATCGCCAACTTCGCTCGCGGCGACGAAGCCGAGCCTGACCAGGCCCATAGAGATCCCTGGGAGCCGGTACTGTTCCTGCCGATCGTTGGCGACGGCGACGCGAGCGTGGTAGAACGAGGGTAGGCGGACGATGCGTTCGACGGCGTCCGCCGCGCTGCAGTCGCGGCAGCAGCTCCCAGAGCCGTCGCGCGCTTGAGGTGCGAACGCTCCGACCGGCAGGCGTTGCACCGTCTCGATGCGCAGTCGGCCGTCCCGTGCCATCTTCAAGCAACGAGGGCACGGGACCTCTGTGAGGAGAGCTTTCATGCCTCAGACCTTACCACATCTCCAGGAGAAACGATCCGCTCACTTCCACTCGCAGCGCTTGAACTGACCGCCGACCTGGCTATCCTCCCAGCCACCGCAGACGTACGACTTCTTCGCCCTGGGCGGGTTCTTCTTGGCCGGCGCCTCGGCGACGATCACGACGTCCGACGTCACGAGGATGGCCTCAGGAGCCGGGACGACGTCGCGGTTGACCGAGGCAGACTGGGTCGGAGCGGAGGCGACCTGAGGCGACGTCGCGCGACCAGGAGCGGCGTAGGCGACTCCGATGAGGGCGAAGGAGGCGAGGCAGGCGGCGAGGAGCGTGGTGTTCATCATGGAGACCACTATACCCTCCTCTCTTGAGAAGCGAACTACCTCTTCAAAAAACGATCGAACTCCTCGGGGTTAGAGTAACGATCGGGGTTGGCCTCGAGGCTGGCACCCATCATCTCTTCTGGAGTCTCGCCGGTCTCCTCGACGAAGGCCATCACCTGGTCCACCGCTTCTTCCTGGCTCATCGGGTCCATGTCGTTGGCGATCAGATCCTTGTCGGTCCAGATACCGTTCGCGTCGACCCAGCACAACCAGTCGATGAGCTCCTCACGAGAGAACGACGTCATGAGTCGGTGACGTTCAGCAGCTAGATCGAGGGGAGCGAGAGCTTCGCGCACGATCTTCTTGACGATTCGTCTGAGGTCGGATGACATGCCTGGTAACTAGCAGCGAATCACCTGCTGCCGAGCCACTCGTCCTTGCCGACGCAGCTCGCCGAGCAACCCCAGATGACGCACGCGTGCTCCTGATCAGCGCACCCGATCCGGCCAGGCACCGTGATGAACTTCCACATCACACTGTGAGCGTTGATGTCTGGGTTGTGGTCGAGACCGAAGAAGTGGCCGAGTTCGTGCAGGACAGTCGCGTACGCTGTGGCGTAGTCACCCTTGATCGCGTTGACCCAGATCGCACCGTAAGCAGTGCGATCCGTGCCTGGGTTGCGAGCACCGTCGAAGAGACCCCAGCTGCGCATGGGCTCAGGAGAGGGGAAGATCGTCAGGTGACACGGAGCAGCGTCCCAGTCGACCTCCGACGTGAAGCGCGACTTGAACTTGAAAGCGCCACTCAGAGCGCTGTCCCAGGTGGCGAGAGCGTCCAGTGCCCCACGCATCCAGACTTCTGGGAGCTGCGAGTGCAGGCGCACGTCGTGCTCTGCGCCGACGGGACAGACCTTGGTCGGCGAAGGTTGGAACACGTGTTCGCTCTCTTGCGAGACTTCGCAGCCACTCACCAAGAGAGCGAACGCTAGAACGATCCTTTTGATCATGATCGTATGATACCGGATGCTCTTGAGAAGTGAACTACTTGAGCTTCGGGATCTTACCGGACCGATGCTGGTAACCACCTTTGCCGTCGAAGTGGTACGACCACATTTGTCCACGGTTGTCGCCGTCGTGAGAACAGAAGACGATGGCGCCTTTGGCCTTGTGCTTCTTGAGAGCGTCGATGACGACGTCCTCGTGCATGAAGTCCATGTGCTCCATGTGATCGGAATTGAAGATGAACTTACCCTTGTGGAGCAGTTCGTCGAGGAAGTTCTCGGCGGGTTGATCGAAGTCCTCGTTACGGATGACGCCGGCGATGCCGCAGGCTTCGTTGCTGAGGATTTCGAGAGCCGCGGCCTTCGGAACTTTGACCGTGTTTTCGACCAGATTGATGTGCCATCCCATGCTTCAGATACTACCTTTCTCTCTTGAGAAGCGAACTAAACTTGCCGCCAGCTGTCGCGCGTCGAGAAGCGTTCCTCGCGCTCCAACCCGGTGACGAGGTCCAGCACCAACCAACGCTTCCCTCCAGAGCAGGGTAGCTTCTTCAGAAGAGTGACTGGGTCGGTGAAGTGATGGACGGTCCCGAAGTTGAAGACGCGCTGCCAGGTCTGGCCTGGGCGCATCTTCCAACGTACCCTTGGACGCATCCTCACACGCACCTCCGCGGCAGCCACGTGCTGTTCCACACGACGACGCACCTGGTGCAGTCCTTGAGAGAGTAGGCGACGATGCGCCAGACCGCTCTGTTGCGCTGGAAGTCGTAATCCTCGTACACGTTCACGACGACGTGGGTCGGCAAGATTGCCGACCCACGTAGGCCTCTGGAGGCCCGTACGGGTTCACACCTTGCTCAAGAGGGAGGCTGAGACCTTCCAGTTGCGTCCACCGCCGTCCGGCTTGACCTCGATCGTCTTGACGTTGCGCTTGACGACGGTGCCGGTGATGGTCCGGCCGTAGTAGGGACGCTTGTGGACGGTGAACTTCACCTTGTCGCCGTACTTGAGCTCGTCGCGCTTGGCACGGTCCTCGTCGTCGCCCAGGGCGATGATCTCGCGGTTGACGGCTCGTCGCACGTCGCGGTCGGCGGCGCGGATGAACTCGAGGACCTCGGAGAGCGTGATGTTCTTACTGAACTTGGACATGAGGCTATCCTACCCGAACAGGCTCACAAGCGAGCTACTTCAAGAGAACGAGCGCTGCTTGCCAGGCGAGGTAAAACTCGCCCTCGTCGAGGCGGCTCGGCACGAGGTCGTCGTGGATCTCGTCGACGATGCGGCCAACCCTCATCTGGGCTCGGATGTAGCGAGCCGCGGTCAACGCCTGGTCAGCGCGGATGTTCTTAGCATCCGGCGTGGTGTGGATCGGGTGGATCAAGCCGCGAGCTCCTTCTGAAGCTGGACGCGGGCGCGGGCGCGGGCACGCTTGTGAGCCGCTCGACGAGCCTTGGCACGCGCGTGCTCCGAGCGACGGCTGTTGTAGCAGTCGCCGACGCAGAACTTGTCGTGGCCAGGGCAGCAGCCGGTGTCCTTTCGATCGACGCCGTAGGGCTTCATGATGATCAGATAGTACCTCGTTGAGGAGAGAAGCGAACTACGAACTAAGCGTTCTGTTCACGATCATCGCAATCGTCATCCTCTTCAACAGCTTCTGGATCGTCACCGCGAGCGAAGTCCACTTCGATGTCAGGTCCATCCATCACACGGAGAGCCAGGCTGCAGAAGGTTTGATCGTTCATGTTGGCCTCGTAACGACGATCATACTCCTCCATCGCAAGGACGATAGCCTCTTCTTTGGTCGAGGCTTCAACCGTGATGGATCCGTTGATCTCGATGGCGACCGGGATGACGAACTTTGGCATGGTCTAAGAGTACCAGACCCTCTTGACAAGCGAACCAGTGTAGGGAGGCGGAGTCGAACCGCCACGGTCAAAGACGACTGGGTTACAGCCACTTGAGCCCGCCAATGCTCAGCCCCTACGAGAAGCGTGTCAAGCTAAGATATCACATTCTTGTAAGAAGTGAAGCAGTTTTGATCATCCAGAAGTGCTATCTTCTGGGTATGAAACAATGTACAGTAGAAGGTTGTGAACGGAAGAGCGACTCCAAGGGTCTGTGTAGCATGCACTACCAACGTCGCAAACGAGGGCTACCGATGGATTGGGTATATCGTTTTCACAAGCGTCGGCCAAACAAGGCACCCTGGATCCAAGACGGTTACGCCATCATCGGATGTGTCGATGGGAAGAACGTATACGAACATCGTCAAGTGATGGCCGACCACATAGGAAGGCCCCTGCTTCGACACGAGACCGTTCACCATAAGAACGGTGATCGACTTGACAATCGTCTCGAGAACCTCGAGCTGTGGAGCAGCTCGCAGCCTGCTGGCCAACGCGTCGAGGACAAGGTTGCTTGGGCCAATGAGATCTTGGCCTTGTACGGAGAACTTCCTACCCGAGGATAGGGATGCCGTTCTTCCGGCAGTAAGCTGCCCAAAGTCCGTACTGATCCGGGCAGATCGCGCCGGACACTGTCACGGCTCGCTTCTCCGCCTTCGCCTTTCGACCGACACCGCCGCTGTTGTTCTTCTTCGAAGAACCCTTATTCGGAGCTTTGCGCACTCGGTACTTGAGCTTCAGTGGCATCTCGATCGGCTGGTCGTTCGTTTCGTCTGACATGTCTGTGATGATACGCCTTCGCAAGCCATGAATCGAACTCTTCAACGCTCAGAGCGTTTTTTGCTCGGTTGCATGTACCACATGCCGACACGCAATTGCCTGGAACATAGCCCAGAGAGCTATCAACACGATCGATACCGTTTACACCGACCGCGCCACTTTTGCGATTACGAACCGAGCGACCTGTCTCTGGATCTGTGAGCCAAGCCTGGATATTTGTTTGAGTCTCTTGACCACAGTACTCGCACGGACGCGACACGATATCAGCAGCTTCTATGTTGGTTAGTGCCCATTCGTGACCTTGGTTCTTTGCCCTCATCTTAGTGAGCTTGACGCGTGTGTTCACCTGCCAGCCATGAGGCGTCGTCCTGTAACGGTTCTTTGCCGCAAGTGGTCGTGAGTGGTAATCACGTTGGTAGTGGTACCGGCAAAAACCTCGAGCGAGATACTTGCGCTCACAGCTGTCGATGCTGCATCTCTTTTCTTCGTTGGTCACGAAGATAGATATTGAGAACTCATTCAATTCGCCTGGTGCGAGATGAGATCTCTCGCGACGACGAGGAGCTCGGTCAGGGCTCGCTTGTAAGCTGCAGGAGGATCGAGCTCGAGCGCGGTGAGGATCTCGGCTTCGGCCTCTCGAAGCTCAGGCAAGCTGAGCGTGAGCTCGCCCTCGAACAGACGAAGAGCAGCTGGGAGCGTGTTCACTTCGTCAGCGCGTCGATGAGAGGTTGCACGTCAGGGAAGGGGAACACTCGTCGATGGCACCACGACTTAGTGATCAAGCAGCACTCGCGAACCTCCTCTGACAAGGCGAGCCAATCCTCGTCGCCGAGCCTAGCGAGGCAACAAGTCGCGCCGTACAGCAACCACTCGACAGGGTTCAGAACGGTCGGATCGAACTCGTCGCCGCCGTCCAACGTGACCCTGACCTTCACTTGATCACCTTCCAACCGACGATCTTCGCCGTCGTCGGCAGACGGTAGCACCCTCCCACAAGGTCGGTCTCCTGTAGAGCCTTGTCGAAGTGCCCGTACAAGGTCAAGTCGTCGTCTTCGTCGAACTCGTTCGGATCATCCCAACGATCTTCGATCTCGAGCTCCAAGGTAACATGGACTTTCATGACTTGTACACCGCCGCGTACCAACCGGTACACTCCTCGATGTACATGCCAAGGGGCTCGAGCATGCTGTTCATGCGCTCGACGAGGTCGTAGCACCCGGCGTCGAGGGTGAAGTACGCTCGATGGTCGCCGCCGATCTCGTACACGATCACGAGCTCGGATTCCTTCCCGTACTTCTCACCGCGAGCGGAGTGCTCAGCGGGCGAACGAAAGGCTCGACAGCCGCCGGTCGACATCTGCGGGTCGTCGGTCATGAGGAGGGTCACGATGGCCTTCCAGGCCCGCTGTCCGTCTTCCGAGAGGCCGTCCGGCATGGCGAAGTCGTTGTTCATGATCGGATAGTACCCTTCCCTCTTCACAAGCGAACCATCACCGGTATCGAATGTCAGGGTACTCGTCGAGCACCTCGAGCACTGATTCGAGAGGATCTCCGCAATTGGCGTAAGCATTGACGAACGAGTAGCACACCTCGTCGGTGAGCCTCGGGTCATCCTCGTTAAAGTGGTCCACGTCGTTCACGTCCACGATCTCCGACTCCTCGAGGCCGTCGTTCATGAGGTTCGCGATCTCGTGGCGGTACAACCTTTCGAACTTGTCAGAGGACGTGAAGGCGTGGTCACGGTTCGTTCTCGTTCGCTTGTCCATGTTCAGATAGTACCCTTCCCTCTTGAGAAGTGAACTAGATCTCGACGAACCCGTCCTCGCCCGTCCAGCTGGACCAGTAGCCGACAGGGCCTGTGACGCCTGTGGACATGATCGGACCCTTGCGCTCATCGAGGCGCACCTCTCGGCCAACCTCGGTGGGCTTCTGAGGGCACTGGAGCACCAGGCACACCTGGGTGAAGTTGGACTGCTCGTCGGTCAGGTGCGGCGACCACTTCTCGCTGCGGGTCACCAGCACGATGGAGCCGTTGACAATGCCGTTGTCCGACCTCGTCGACTTATACGACTTGCCCTCGCGGTTCATGTGACCTCCCTGAACAGTTCTGTTTCGGCAAGCTCACCTAGGCTAATACTGTCGCCGAACTTGTAACGTCCGGTTTCCAGGAGCACGAGCAGTTGAGCCTCGCCGCCACCGTAATGCTGGCCTGGGTTCGCGTCTGGCGATCCGTCGAGGACGACACGAAGGACCGTGACGACTAGCTCGCCGAAGACGGCGCACTCGTTGCGGTACCGTCGAGCTCGAGGGTTATCCGTCCTGAGCTCGAACGTGCGACCCTCGAGCGTCACGACCACTCCTTCTGCCACGAACGGCGGGCGTCCTTAGGACGGCGCATGCGGCGGTCGCGCATCACCTGCTTGCGCTCCTGCGACGCGCCGAGCGGGTTGCGAGCCTTCTGCTTGGGGAGCTTGATGACGAACATGAGGCTACTATACCTCGTTCTGGAGAGAAGCGAACCGCTTTACCCGACCGAACTCCCGATCATGATCTTCGCCGGGCCGGGATCGATCCCAAGCTTCTTCAGATCCTTCCCGAGCT
>Ga0255310_10000124_pt1 | contig 14600 bp, 19 predicted proteins | sample EtOH1_T0_E1_meta_FD_201359 | JGI IMG/M metagenome (GOLD analysis project Ga0255310, IMG submission 201359) | Sandy soil microbial communities from University of British Columbia, Vancouver, Canada - EtOH1_T0_E1 | ecosystem: Engineered > Artificial ecosystem > Sand microcosm > Unclassified ...
AATTGCTATGGTTCGTGTAATTGCGGTGATGCTCGGGCTGCCGATTGCATTGCCCGCCATCGCTGGCGAAATGACTGCCACCGAGGCGCGCCAGTTCGTCGTCGGAAAGCAATTTACCTACACCTGCTTTGATGGCACGCGAGGGATGGCCCGAGTCCACGATGACGGCTCGGTCGAGGGCTTCATCCAGGCTCGAGGCGCAGGGCTAACACGTTATGGCACCATGCCAGTTGGCACCTTGCGCGCTGATGGCGGGCGTGTCTGCGCGTCCCTTCCCCGCTCCATTATGCAGCCATGCTTTTATCTCGAACGTACTAATACCACTAGGTTCCGCGGCTCGATCTTGGGACTTGGCTTCGCGTATTGCGACTTCACCCTCCACTCAGGCGCGCAGGGAGAACAGCCGACGCAGAATGAGCAATTGTCAGTGGCTGCAGACAAATAAAACAAGCAATTTCAGAGGTTGCCAACTGGGTCCCTGACACTTCGTTGACTCAGATGGCACCTGTGCGAGCCAGCCATACGCGCCTAAAAGCCGCCATGGCCTGTTCGCGCGTTGCTGCATAGCCGCGGTCGGTCGGTACTCGCATCGCTCGCTCGGTCACAATCCAAAACCAAGGTTGCTCTTTTGGTGAATTCGCAGCGCGAATGACGCGGCCAACAACTCTTCCCTTGTCATCCAGGATGTCATAGTCGGCAGTTGCAGGACGACCGCTGGTCGCGTGCACGAGGATGAGTTTTTGGTCATTGCGCCGCATCGCTCTTAAGGAGGCTCTCCACCAAGCAACCGTACTTTGAGGTCTGCCAGTGCCTGCTCACGGGTCAGTGGCCATTTCCCTGGCCTGAGGCTTTCGCTGATTATTTTCATCGTTGCCATCACCGACTGGTTCAAGCGCGCATAGCCGGCAATGTCGCCACTCCGCCGCTCGCTTTTCTCGTGCAACGCATCGCGCATCCGTCTCAGATCAAGGATGACTTCAGTAATTTCAGCCGTCGAAGCGCTGGCAACACGCTGAATTAGCGAATCCAGATAAGCAGCAGCTTGGTCAGACCTCGCATCACGCCCGCCTGCTCCCCAACGCGGGCCCATAAGTTTGCGGCTGTCCGTCACGCTTTACTCCATCAACACATTTGCCAGCATCCAACAAACCGTCAGCTGTTCATCCAGTCTTACTTTGCTCCTTTTGCACGATGATTTTTGTTTGCTTTCTGCAACGGCTACACGCGAAACTGCGCATCTCGCCCTCCAGGCCGGCGGGAAGCGGCGAATGCCAAACGAGGTGGGCCTTCGCTTTGCAGTGGGAGCAAATGTTTGAGGCTACGTGCGTTGGCGCTGCGTGCGTTGGCGACGTACGAACAGCCTGCGGATTCTGCCTCGCCACTAACGCCCCCGGTTTACCAACGGGGGGCGCAATAAACTTCCCACCTCCGATCCAGACGGATCCGTGAGATGCTTCAGCGCCCCAGATCAACCCAGAAAAAAGCTAACGGCAACTCGTGCCGGATCGGCGGCAGCTGAATACCCGAGTTCAAAATTTTTTCAGAAGAAGCTTGCTCCGCCGCGCAAGCCTCACACGGCAGGTACTGAATAGAATTTTGGTAATGTCTGCTTGCGGCGCCGCCCTCAGTTGAAAGCAATCTAGATGCAGAGCAAGCGATGGCAGGCTTTACAGCGCACTTGGCGGGGACTTGATAAAGCGCGGAATGCCGGCCCTGTCCACCCACTCTCTGGCGCGAGCGGCAAGGCGCTCGTATTTGTCCGCCATCTCGTACTTGGCCGCCTTGGCCGCGGGGTCGTCAATCTTATCGGCCAGCCGACGTGCTTCCTCTGCGCGAAAGTGCCAGTGCATTGGATCTGTCAGCAATTCAGGCACTGGATCCCCTTTACTTACTCTACGCCGCTGGTCGCGTAATCACTCAACGTGGCATGCTGAGCATCCGCTTCATCCGCTCGCTTTTTCTTGTCCCGGAAATGCTCGAGCACAAACTGGCGGATCGCCGAGGATAGATTGCTCTCTGTGCGCGTGCCGTCGATCTTAGCGACCAATTCCGACAACGTCACTCGCTGCACATGTGCGATCTTCTTCAGCTCATCCCAGAACGCATCTTCAAGGCTAACGCTGGTCTTGTGTCCATCAATCACGATGGAACGTTTGACGACCGAGGATTTCATTAGGGGCCCCCGCGACCCCCCGACCCTTGTTGATCATACAGCCGATTCAGAATCGCGACGAAGTAGTGCAATACCGCTGGGAACCTTAAATGGTGATATCCGACACAGCAGGGATTGATCGCAGGCGTTAACAGTCTCTGAACCCTATAAAGGGGATGGTCATGAATACCGAGAAAAAAGACGTCGCGACGCTGATAGAGCTTTTGAAAATGGCAGCCGAACGGTGGCCGCATGTTGAGACCGACCACGTTTTGCAGAGCGATCTATTCCACGAAGACCTGTCGTTGCTTGAAATGTGGCCCGAAGCCTGTCGACGCACTGGTGCCGGAAAGCGCGAATTCCCGCCTGCAGTAATTAAACTGTGGAAACAAAGATTGGGCCGGACGAATTGAAGGCAACGGTATCCGCATGATGTCAGGCGCATCAGTTGAGTTTTCGTGACGCGGATCAAGCGTGCCGCGGGAGACCGGAAGCTCCACCCACTAAACAAACGCGCAGCGTCCGGCGCACCCGTCACTAGACTTCGTAGCTCTCGATGACCTCGCGCGTGCTGCTGGCTCCAAAAAGGATTTCGGCTTTCGCGGTTTCCAAAGCACCGATCACGCCATGTACCTCGTGATCAAGAACGTCGGCCGTCTTAAAAACGCTGCTCGTCAGATCGGCGCCCACATGGGTCGAACTGGTCAATTTGTTCGCCAGCTCCTGCGAGGCCGAGCGGAATGACGCGAGCGCATCTTGAATCGCGCCGACGCGCTGATCGATATCGGCAGCGACCGCGGTGCTGCCAGCTTGGGTCAGTTGTTCGTAATGTTGCTCGGCGGCTTCGCGCCGCGTGGTGGCGTCCGCCAACGCATCGGTGAGCTCGTCAAATTTTCCACGCAGGACGGCGATCTGCATATTGACACCGGTAAGGGCGGCCTCATCGGAGTCAGCCGCCTGGTGGCGGTCGGCCACGGCTTCGTTGTGCTCGCGCCGCGCAGCTTCAAGCAGTTCCTTTAACTTTTCTTCGCGCTCGTGCAGCGCCATCAATTCCTTTTCAGCTGTTGCAACCGTGTCGTTACGCAGCACCATAGGACCCACTCCGAGACCGTTTCGATTGCGCTCAAGCATTTTCCAGCCGCATGCCGCCGAGATTGTGGCAACAGCACGAGCATGATGACGTCATGAGATATCGCGACGTTTCGCAGTCAACGGTAACCGCGAACCCCTCGCGCGGTATCGCAATATAGTTTGCGGCAAAATTTTATCCATCGTGCTGCACAAACGTTTTGCCTGTTGATGCCGCGGATAACCGCGATCCGGACAAAATCAAGCCAAAAAGTTCGCCACTAATGATCCGGGTAGTGTCTGGGGACTCGGGGGAAGCCAAGTGAATAGTGTATCTCATCTACCACGGCATGTGCCGGTGGGAACGAAATACGTTGTCGAAAGCCGTGGAGAATTCGTTCATCGGTATATCGAGTTACCCGGCGGCGCCAGGATTGCGCTGCGCAAGCGGAAATCTTTAAAGCTCCGCTCATGCCGCGCTGGCGATAGCGACCGGCAAATTCGAAAAACGACCCGCTCGCCGCAAGACGCAAACTTTTCCTCCCGATAGAGCACCGGGTTTTTCCGCCTTCTGGTAATCCGCTCCCTCTTTTGGGCTACACGCCGGCGGGTGCGCCCTTACCGCCGTCGGGTGAATACTTCGCGGTACACTTTGCAATTATGCCACGGAATAAGTTTAGCGTCGTTCGCGACAACGATTCCTACGTGGTCAAGGTTGTTGGCCCGACAGGGGCGGCGGCTCACTTTGACGACATGCGCGAATTTCACCTGCGAAATGACATCGAAGAGCATTACCTCTGGTGCCGCACCAATGATGGCGATGTTCTGCACTGGTCCTTTCCGGAACCCGCATACGCAGAATTTTTTATTGCTGAGTTTGGCAGGGAACTCGTCCGCTTGTCGCCGAGAAAGGCCGAGACTCTCGCGGTGATGCCCTGCTCTAACGCCGCAGCTTGAACTCCGCCAACGCGAGCGCAAAAATGATTTTCTCGGTGTAGCGGTACTGCACTTGTTTGTGTCGACTCAGTCATAACAGACGCGGCGATGGCGTGGATACGTCACCTCCTTGAAATGACGTAATGAGTTCGCTTGCGTCTTGCGGCGTCTCATTCATTCCCCTCTGCGTCATCGCCACCATTGGCATGGAGGAGAAAGCCGGTGAAAACAAATTCTGCGCGATCAGCTGATGCGGAAGAAATTTGCAAATTATTGGAGCAGGCGGTTCTAAAATACTTCCCGCGTCCGATCGAAAACATTGACACATTCTTGTTTGCCAATGGTGATGACGGCGGCGGCGGTGACATCCAATCGGCAATCCCGCCGAGAGCACCGACCACAACCGCGCTTGACAAGGTCAAACGCGGCTTAAGCTTCGTACGCTTTACGCACCCTTTCTGAATGGAGGGTCCTGCCGCTCACATCGTGAAACTGATATCGCTGCGCAGCAACTGGCATTTTCCCCGTCCGTCCGCGGCATGAAATTATGAGCGTCGAAAAATGACGATGCGTGGACCTCTAGACTATGTCGACTCGACGTAAAGGCGCCGCTGCATCTCATCGAAAAGACGATTGTTTTCGTCGATTTGCTGCTGTATCCGATCAAGTTCTTTTTGCTGCAGATGGTACACTGCGAGAATGATTGCGACAAAATAGATTGTCATTACGAGTGACAGCAGATTTCCCATCAGCATTCTCCCGTCGTCTTCGGAGTTCATCCCCCCAAAGCTTAGGTCAGTGCGCGTGGTGAATTGAGGTACGGGGTTCCGAAAGTTTTTAACCCTTACAACCTCAACTTTAAGCGAATGCGTCCGGCAGAGTAGCTCAGGTGCGCGAGCAGCCACCATCGGTTCACAATGATGCTACGCCACCAATCGTGAGCAGGCGAAGCGAAGCTCGCCCGCAAGCGTCAGCGCGCAAATACTCCCTTTATTGCAGGTCGATGGGTTGGTATCGACCGTTCTCGTCGAGTTGAGTGCCCCAAACCTTGTGCACGCCTTGATGTTCGGATTGTCCGAAGTTGACTTGCGTCCCCAGACCAATGTCGATGTTGCGGATACCCTCAAGCGTGGCCACCAATCTTTCGGTATCGAGTTGGGGGCCGTTGCGTTTCAAGGCCTCTATCATGAGCTTGCCCACAACATAGCCCTCGAGCGAGACATAGTCCGGCTGTTCGCCAGGAAAGTACTTCGCAAGTGCCGACTTGTACTCGAGCACGAGCGAAGAGTGACCCTCGACTGCGGGCACGACCTGCGTCACGATGACACCGGATGCAAATCTTTTGCCCAGAAGCATCAACTCATTCGCGAGAGCTGTGCTGCCAACGAAAGACACGCTTGTGTAGATCATGCCGGGATAGAGGTCGCGCGTCTTTTCAATGAATTTCGCCGCCGCGCGATAAGTCGGCACCATGATCACCGCTCTGATCGGAATGCGATTTTTCTTGAGCTGCTCAACGGCCTCGTCGACGTCCACAGTGTTCCGCTGATAGTTGAGACGCAAGATTGCGTTGTCGTCGCCCCCGAGCGCGCGAATGGCCTTGGCGACACCGGCAAAGCCAGAATCTCCATACGCGTCCTGCTGCGCAAATACCGCGATCTGATTGGGCCTGAGGTGCCTGACCCTCACCAAATAATGGACCGTGGCACTCGTTTCTTCAGCGTAGCTCGCACGATAGTTGAAGACATACCGGTCCGGCGGGTCGTTTCTCAGCAAGCCGGCTCCGGTGAAAGCACCGAAGAACAGCATTTTCCGCTCAAGCGCATAGGGCAGCGCGACGACAGCCGTGGGAGTGCCCACGTTGCCAATCACTCCAAAAACCTGCTCTTTCTCATAGAGATGCTTCATCGTTATGGCCGCTCGAGAAGTCTCATAGCCGTCATCAGCTGCAACAAGCCTGAGCCGCCGTCCGAAAACTCCACCAGCAGCGTTCGCAGCACTGAATGCAATTTCGATGCCTAGCCTCATGTTTTGTCCGAGCTCTTTGGCTGCGCCGCTGAACGGCGCTGAAATACCGAAACGGATTTCGTTGTCGGTCACCCCACGAAAGAAATTTTTCGGGGCCCCAGATTCCGGTGCGAGAGGCTGCGCGGGAGCCGGAAGCGCGGCCTGTTGCATTTGTGAGATGGATTGCTGAGGCAGGACCGGCTGCGCCGGCTGCTGTGCGGGGGCGTATTGCTGCGGCTGCGCAACGGGAACACTCCCCGCAGCTGCAACTGCCATTGTACTCACGGGAGCGGGCGCTCGATCTGCAGAGGGCGAAGGATGCTCGGGAACAACAGTAGTGTTTGCTGCAAGCCGGTTGGTTCTTGTTGCTTGTCCGCTCCCGGAATATGCCTCAAATAACCCGATCGCCAATTGCGATAGTGGTTTTGCAAAAATGATCAAAAGCGCAACGGTAGCCGCAAACGTGACAAAGAGCGCAATGCGTCCGACCAATCCGCTCGATCCTTCCTCTAGTCTCACAGGCGGCTCCGGGACACTTTGCGGGCCGGAATTGAAATCCGAGATCGGCGGCCAGTCTTGATGCGTGCGATTCGGAGCCATGGATGCCGAGTCGACAAACGGCTGCTGTTGTTGAGCCATCGGCCGCTGCTCGCGTACCCATCTTGGCGCATAACGCTTGTGCTCAAGATCCTCGTCACGGTGGGAAAACTTTTCATCACTGCTGGGATTGCTCATCGGCGTCCCCCTACGCAATACCACTCGGAAATTATGTTGCCGTTGTAGCGACAGATGCTGAAAGTTACCGAGGTAATATTTGCACTAATCTTCCAATAGACATCGGTAGAACCGTACCAAGCGGAGAAATAGTTGATCTACGAAGGAATGGCGCAAAGACTTAAAAAGAACGAAATTCGGTATTGCGCTCGTCAACATTGACGCCGACAGCGTCGATACCTTCGGGTATCCGCATGGTATTTACCCATCGAAGCCGATCATCGGCTCCAGTCGCAATCATCTCCCGATTTTTTCTGTGTGCCACGTTTCAGCGTCGCGGGCCCGCATTCGTTGGCATCGCCGCCATAAAAGAGGCTTCGGAAAATCCCGTCCACAATTGCTCGTCGGTCCCGCCTGGGATCAGGCTCCAAAAACGAACTGTGAGGTGGCAATTCATTTGACGCCCAGCGAGTATCTGCGCCGAGATCGCGTCGCGGCATGCGCTCTTTGTATCCATGCGCCGTTGCTATTTGCTTTTTAGGCTTGCTTGCCTTTCCGCCCAAAGATGCGTGTTTGATCGGCCTGGGTTTCGGAAGCACAACCTTTTCTTTTTGCTCGACGAATTGGCCAAACAATTGCTGATTTCCGGCATCGGCGGCGCTGGCGACTGCAGTGACAGGCGGCTCGTTTTCTGCGGGCTCTTTCTTTTCAATAGTGGACGAGCCATCCACCGCGGCCCACGTAAATTGCATAGGGGTGCGCGTAAGCGCGTGTCCGTCGATGTCGCGTAACTCTGCGACAGGCGTCATAACTCCCACGTAGCCATGTGGCGGAATGACATAGGCATACGGCAAGTCCTCAACACTAGTCCGCCAGTCTCGATCCCCACCGCTCGCGCCGGAGGTCAAGGTCGTGCCAACAGCCAAGCCCTTGAGAACAATCTTTGTGTCGGGCATATAGCTCGTGACTTTCATCGAAAGGGGTAAGGCCGAGTCCGCGGCCCCGATCGAGTCCGCCACGACGACGACCGGCGTCGGCACCCCACGCGAAACTTCGCGAAGCGCAGCGATCGCAGCTTCGAGCCTCTCGCTAAGCGGCATCACCGGCTCATCAGCGGTGATCAGCCAGTCTCGCCATTTCCCGAAATTTTCCGAATCAAGGCGCACAAAGGCGGTGGTGATGCAAAAGGACGTCCAAGCTACGGCGGCGACGACACTCGCGAGTGCCGTAAGGCGTGCACGTCTGTATTCCGGATCGTCGAACTGCCTGTGCCGTTTTCGGGGATGAATTGCCAATGTGGTTCCATAATTCCCAACGGGACGAGTTCGAGAATGCCAAACCGCCTCTCGCCGTAGAGGCGACCGACTTCGCGCCTCAGTTTCGCGGGCAAACCATTCCGGGAGCCGACCGTGTGTTGAACGTGGACTGAGCTCGACCTGCGCCATCGATGCACTCATGCACGACCCCACCACACGCAACCCAAATACGCGAACCAACCCCAACTTTTCCGTCTACGACGATAGTAGCCGCTCTTTTGTTGGGATGGTGGTAGCGTGGCACTTCCGGATTCCGGAAACGGAAAGATGTCCATCCGTACGTTGCCGGACATCGCGTAACTGTCACGGATTTTGGCTCAACGACGCAGCGATTAACTTTGCCGAAGAATATCTGAGTCTGCGGTTGGCGCTGGTATCGGACTACGCCGAAATCTCAAGCTTGCCTGTGTAAGTTTTTGTTTTGGCGCATTGCTTCATGGAACTTTTCCGCGTGCGCGCACGGAATACGCTTGAAATGGTGGGCGCCGAATAGCACGATGCTCAAAGTCACTGTGGAGTAAAATAATGGTACCGCGATTTGCGTTCCTCGGCATGACAGCGGTCGCCGCGATGTCTCTTCTAATTTTGGCCGCCGCATATGTCTCGTTTAATATCTTCCGAAATGAAATTGCTTTGACTGAAAAAGCGATGCCGAGATCTACGCCACCCTTGGCGCGGGCCACCTCTTCGACAACAGCGGACGTGGCCAACATCTACAAAGGTGCGCGCATCATCGTTGTGTGTTCGGAATTGAATGAAACCCAAAAATCCGACGTCGGCTGTCCTTAACAGCCAACGGCATACACCGGCACCACCGCCGGCGCGATCCTCATAGCCTAAGCTGAACGGTGTGCCGCCTGGAGCGGCCGCCTGTGCCGGCCTCGGCTCGACAGTGCCCGGACGCTATTCGGAATTTCAATTTCGACCTCGAGGGTCGAAATCTTATTGCCGCGCTTCATGTGCACGCTGACACCGTCTGGCTTAATTTCGACATGCCTGGCCACAGCAGCGAGAATTTCTTCGCGCAAAACGACCAGCAAATCGGGGGACCCGGGGACGGAGCGCTCGTGCGCAAACAAAATCTGCAGCCGGTCGCGCGCGACGGGGGCGGACCCTCCCCGTCTGAACAGACTGAAAAAGTTCATGCTGCTCTCCGCCCGAACAGCTTGCCGAACAGCCCCACCTTGTCAGAAGGAACTGTCATTTCGATGTCCTCGCCCATAAGTCTCCGCGCTGCGTCAGAATAGGCCCGCGCTGCACCGCTGCCTGGATTGTTCAGCGTCACCGGCGAGCCAAGATTCGACGCGCGCAGCACCTCCTCGCTCTCCGGAATAATGCCCAGGAGCGGTGTGGACAGAATCTCAAGCACGTCGTCGATCCCAAGCATCTCACCGCGCGTGGCGCGTCCCTGGTCGTAACGGGTAATCAGGAGATGCTTGTCGATGCGCTCGCCGCGCTCGGCTTTCAGCGTCTTGGCATCGAGCAGCCCGATAATGCGATCAGAATCACGCACCGACGACACTTCGGGGTTTGTCACAATAATGGCGATGTCCGCAAAACGCATTGCAAGGGTTGCGCCACGCTCGATTCCCGCGGGGCTGTCGCATATCACCCAATCGAACATCTGCCGCAGTTGGCCAATGACCCGGCGAACGCCCTCTTCAGTCAGGGCGTCTTTGTCGCGAGTCTGAGAGGCGGGAAGCAGCGCGAGCGTATCGATGCGCTTGTCGCGAATAAGGGCCTGCTGGAGTTTGGCGATGCCCTGGATCACGTTGACCAGGTCATAAACCACCCGCCTTTCAGCCCCCATCACCAGGTCCAGGTTGCGCAGGCCAACGTCGAAGTCGACGATCACGACCTTCTGTCCAATTTGCGCCAGTGCCGCTCCGATTGCCGCAGTCGTTGTGGTCTTCCCCACACCGCCTTTGCCGGAAGTAACAACCACGACCTTCGCCATTGTTCACATCTCCTAGGTGAATGATCAGTCCAATGCGGCGATCTTCACCGCATCGCCATCGAGCCATGCTTGAACGGGCCCTTTTGGGAACGTCTGATCGATCGACTCGGCGGTCAGGTAGTATCCGTCGATCGCCACAAGCTCGGCCTCGATCTTGCTGCAGAAGATGCGCGCCCGGGAATTGCCGTGGGAACCTGCCATCGCGCGTCCGCGCAACGTGCCGTAGACGTGGATTGAACCGCCCGCGACAAGTTCCGCTCCGGATGCCACCGATCCGAGCACCGTCACGTCCCCATCGGGAAAGAATATCGATTGCCCCGACCGTATCGGCTTGTCGACCAGTAGCGTCGGTTCCTTGCGCACGTCCCGCGCGGGTGACTCAACTCGATCAGGCATGACGCTGCCGGCGTGGCTGGACCGCACTAAAGGTGGCAGACCCGCGCCCGTCGAAAGCGGGTCAGCATTTTCGAGGCCCAAAACGCGAATGCCGCGTTGCTCGAGTTCGGAAATCAGGTGCACTATTGCGAGCTTGCTGAGTTTCACCGCGCTCAAGTCAACCACGACTGGCGCACCGCTTAGGAAGCTTTCCGCGCTCTTTAACCTTTGATCGATCTCGGCCATCCACTCGACAATCGGCGGTTCCGGTGCAAGCACAACCGCCAAATAAGACCGGCAGACAAATCGCGTCGTTGTGGCTTGCCGAGCATCAGCAACAGAGGTCACGACCACTCCATCAGGTGATTACGAGCGACAACGACCGGCTTTATCGCGCTCCTGCAGCGATGAATTGCGCGCATTCGCAAATGCGCCACACAACCATATAAGTCTGAGTCGCGATTGTTTTCGAAGTGCGATGCTACCACACGCGAATTTCACAACACCTATAATCGATGCAGGACTGTCAGCTGTCCGCGCTCTCCACCTCGATGTCGCGCGTTGGATCAGGCACAAGGCTTGTCTGCTCATCGCCGTTTATAATGGCCGAAGCCACAGCTCGAAGGTCCTCGGCGGCACGCTCGGCCTTTTCTGCATCGCGAATCGCATTCGAAAGTTTGGATCGAAGAACCATCGTCGAAGTGCCAATGGTCGCCGACTTGGCTAGATCGGCCGACGCAGCACGCAGTTCAGTCATTAGCGCTTCGATACTCGTGCTGGCACTTGTCACCCCCTCAACTCCTGTACGCAAACAAGGTGATGATCCCCACAATCGGTCCATTGTTAACCGGTAGTGAAATATATCGGGATGAACGTGGCAAAAGCTTGGGTTGTTCTCCGAACGACAAACGGTCGTCACCAACGATCATTGTTTGGTTCGCCGCCCTATGTCGCTAACCGCATACCTCCGCCGAACGCCGCGCCGCTTTTAAAACACATCTGTTGCACATCCTTGTTAAAAAGTTCCGACTAGATTGTTCGAGTGCTGCTGCTTGGGGAGTCACGGCATGTCGAGTTCACTGAGTGGCGGCCTGCCACTGTCCGTCGGAATCCCATGCCCACCATTGGTGAAGCTTTTTGCGGATCATCCTGATCCTGTGTCGTCACGTTGCGTGCGGGGGAAGTCGTATGGTTGAAGCAATCATGTATCTCGGGATCGGTTTTCTTTTTGCGACCCTCATTGCGGTGAGCGTCATTCCCCTGATCCACGGGCGTGCGGTGCGACTGACCACCCGGCGCATAGAAAACTCGATACCGCAGTCGATGGCCGAAATCCAAGCCGACAAAGATCTACAGCGCGCGGATTTTGCAGTTTCGACGCGGCGCCTCGAGATCACCATCGAACAGCTCAAGGAAAGCAATACTAGCCAGCGCGCCGAAATCGGAAAGAAAGACGACATCATCAACCGGTTTAAGGTTGAGCGCGAAGCCCAGAACGTGGAAATGCTCCTGCTCAAGGCTGAAGTTGGCGCCCTCAAGCAGCAGCTCGGCGCTTCCGATGTCAGACTGAACATCGAGCGAGATCATCACCATGAGCTCGCGGCGCTCTCCACCGTGCCAGCAGATTCGCCGCTACCAGAAGAGGCCAGCACGCACCTGATTTCTCCCCAAGTTCGGATGCAGCACGACCGTTTTCCGCGGGCTCCATTATTGGCAACGAACTATCAGGGAGCGGGTTCAGTCGCGGAGCCGATGCTTGCCCCAAAGCGAACAGCTTTGAACGACCAAAACGATCGGAGTGATACGCCTCTCGCGGCGTCGGCGGCAGTCGAAGAAACTGCAGCACGCGCGGATGAATCCGCTGCGGAAATTTCAGCCGATGGACGTAAGCTGATAGGTCGCGAGGCGATGTCCGCGTCGCGCAGCGAGCCGTCGATTCACGTGTCGCCGAACGATCATTTTGTGCAAGAACGGCCGCGGCGAGGCATCCGACTCGGAACCATTCCTTTGGTTGCAGTCCTGATCGGGATTGCCGTGTTTTTATGGGTCTACCATGAGGACGCAAATAAGACGCTTACGACCTGGACCCGGGCGATCATCCCGCCGCCGCCCACGTCAGCGGCAAAAGTGATCACGCCACGGTCTGAAGAAAAGGCGACTTCACCGGCACTGAGTTCGCAGGTTGAAGAATTGACGCGTGAAGTGACCGACATGCGGAACAACGTTGAGCAGTTTGCCGCCAAGCAGGAGCAACCGAGCCGCAATGCCGAGCCGGTCCGGAGCGAACAGGAAAGCAAAGAGGCGCGATTGAACCCAGCGCCGCAACCTCAGCCAAGACTCGCTCCGGTGCCGGAGACTCCGCCGACAACAATTCCGGGCTGGATCGTGCATGAAGTGGCTAACGGGACGGCGGTCGTCCAGGGGCCCAATGGCACCTGGAGGGTGGCGCGCGGCGATGTCCTGCCCGGTGCCGGAAGGGTCGATTCTATCGTTCGCTGGGGAAATCGCTGGATCGTTGCGACCAACAAAGGATTGATCTCGACACCATAGCAAGCCGAGTTGCGTCACTGCATGTTTGGTGCGCTCGTCGCGGCCAGGTTGATCTCAGCTATGGCATGCCCGCCCTGACTCCTGAAACGGGTCGAAACGACGGTCGATTTTTGAAGCTCTTTCGGAAGCATTGCCTTGAGCTTTACGAAATTGATCGCACTTTGAAGCGCGGCATAAACTTTCTGGTTTATGTCCAGCTTTGCATTGTCGAGATTCGCATGTGAAACGACGATATCCTGTCCTTCCAACTTTATTTCCGGCTCGGAAATTTTCAGTGCGATATTTGCGCTGTCTCTTTGCACCAATTGAATAGGCAGATTTCCCCGGAATGGCTGGGTGCCGTCCTTTGTTTTTTTCATTGTTGCTTTCACAGTATGACGCTGTGGTAGTTTGACGTTCAGGAATCCGATTTTTTGCTTCTTCCACACAATAGATGATTTCGCAGGTCGGGCCCTGCACGACCAGAGATCAACTTGGCCACGTACCGACATGATGAGCTGATCATTAATAGGCAACAGCGATCCGCTGATAAGGGATACGGCCGAACTCCGGCTATCGGCGTCACGCTTTGCGCAATCGGCTGCCGAGCCCCCCAGCCGGTCTATGACAGCAGGGAACTTTCGCTGAAGGTCGACCAGATCGACAAATATTCTTGCATCTACCGCACGTTCGCCATCAACCGAAACGACGGTAATCCATGACGTCGCGCTGACGGTAATCGGCACGCCATTGACGTGGTTTGTCATCGTGATGGGTCCGACTGCGAGCTGCTGAGCCGGAGCTTCCGACGCCAAAACGGTCAACAGCAATGCAGTTCCAAAAAATACCTTCATGGCCCAGCCCCACTAGCCCACAAAGAATCTGCAAATTGGCTCGTCACATGCTACCGCAAGTTACCTCCGGACGCCCGCGCTGTTTGAGCCTATTCCCCAAAAAACGGAAACCCTTTTGGTAGTTTGCAGCCCATCCGAGCGCCGCCGCGTGCGTGTAGCCGCCCGGTATGACATTACCTACCGACATTGGATTCTGGATCGACGTTTGCGCGGCAACGCGGGACACCATCGACGGAGATATTCCGTTCCGGCTTGCGCTATTTGCTGCTTCGCAGGCGCCAAAGGACGGGTCACTATCTTCCAGGGCCGTCAGTTCGTTCCAGCTTTCGACGGGGTGCCGCTGTTCTTCCGCGATACGCGCGTTGATAGCAGCCCGGCTTGTCCAGTCTATAAAAGTGTTCGCCATGGGCGCCTCCAATTGCTTGGAGTTCATGTGTCCCGTTGTGATCATCTAAGCTTTCGCCCGCGTTCTGCGTGTGAGGAGGCTCACAGAAATGGCGGATTCTAAGGCGCGACAGTTCACTGGCGTTTGACGCCTCTGGGGAGGACCTTTTCAGTTGGAGCATTACGCCTTTTGACGGCGCGTCGACTGCCTGGGCCTTGGTCACCCTCGACCGGAAGAGCCGTTCGGCGGGGGCTCCAAGGTGTTGAACCGCGCTTTCTGTTCATCTGTTAACGACGCATAGAAGTTG
>Ga0255310_10000125_pt1 | contig 14527 bp, 12 predicted proteins | sample EtOH1_T0_E1_meta_FD_201359 | JGI IMG/M metagenome (GOLD analysis project Ga0255310, IMG submission 201359) | Sandy soil microbial communities from University of British Columbia, Vancouver, Canada - EtOH1_T0_E1 | ecosystem: Engineered > Artificial ecosystem > Sand microcosm > Unclassified ...
TCGAGCTGGTCGGCGAGTCGCTGCCGCTCCTGCCCGGTGCGCGCGACCTGCGCCCGCGCGGCCTCGAGCGCGGCCTCCCCGACCCGGCGTTCGGCGCGCATGGCCGCCTGGCGGGCGAGCAGCTCGGCCAGCGCCGCCTCGGCGTCGCGCGACGCAGCTTCGGTCTTGCCGAGCTCAGTCGCGATCCGCGCCGCGATCGCCTCGGCGTCGACCAGCCTTCGCTCGATGGTTGCGCGCTCCTCGTCCAATTGGCCGATCGCCCGCGCCGCATCGCCCTGCAGCGCTTGTTCGCGCTGGATGTCGGCGGCCAGCGACGCGTCGAGCCGCTCCAGTTCCTCGAGCCGGCGAACCACCGTGTCGCGCCGCGCCCGCGCCGCGGCCAATTGGTGGGCAAGGTTGAGCGCCGCGTCGCGCGCCTCACCGAGCTCGCCGCGGCGTGTCGCCAGCAGCGCGTTCGCCTCGCCTTGCCTGGCCTGCGCGTCGGCGACGACTGTCTGCAGGCTCGCCACCTCCTCGCCCGCCGTTCCGGCCTCGCGGTTGGCGCTTTCAGCCGCCCGGTCGGCCTCGGCCCAGCGCGCGTGAACCAGCCGCGCTTCGACGGCGCGGATCTTGTCGCTCAGCTGGCGATAGCGTTCGGCCGCCCGCGCCTGCCGCCGCAGCGCCCCGGCCCGCGCTTCCTGCTCGGCGAGGATTTCGCCCAGCCGCGCGAGATTGGCCTCGGTCGCGCGCAGCTTCTGCTCGGCGTCCTTGCGGCGCACGTGCAGGCCGGCGATCCCGGCCGCTTCCTCGAGCATCTGGCGGCGCTCGGTCGGCTTGGCGGCGATCACCGAGCCGATCCGCCCCTGGCTGACCAGCGCCGGCGAGTGCGCTCCCGTTGCGGCGTCGGCAAACAACAAAGCGACGTCCTTGGCGCGGACGTCGCGGCCGTCGATCCGGTACGCGGAGCCGGCGCCGCGCTCGATCCGCCGCGTCACCTCGGTTTCTTCAGCCTCCCCGCGTTCGACGAGGATCGAAACCTCGGCGAAATCGCGCGGCGGCCGGGTCGCGGTGCCGGCGAAGATGACGTCGTCCATGCCGCCGCCGCGCAGCGACTTGGGGCTGCCCTCGCCCATCGCCCAGCGGATCGCTTCGAGGAGGTTGGACTTGCCGCAGCCGTTCGGCCCGACGATCCCGGTCAGCCCCGGCTCGACCCGCAGCTCCGACGGCTCGACGAAGCTCTTGAAGCCGCTGAGCTTCAGCCGCCGGATCTTCAAGGCTGGCCCTCCTTCAGCTCCCTTTAGCCGCCGAGCGCGCCCTGAAGCTTGGGCTCCAGGATCTTCCAGGTCGCCCCGTCGACCAGTTCGCCGTTGACGACGAAGGTCGGGGTCCCCTGGAACGCCGGATACTGCGTCGTCGCGTCGCTGTTCATCTGGACCAGCCGGTTGACCTCGGCTTCGTTGCTCAGGCACGCGCCGCTCTTGGCCGACGGCACACCGCGCATCGCCGCCCACTGCTGGAACCCGGCGAGCTTGGCGATTTCGACGAACTGCTTGTTGGGACCGAGGTTGGTCAGCGCCTGCATTTGCGCCTGCGGCACGGTCTGCAACTTGGCGACCCAATTGGGCTGGTCTTTGTACATCGCCCGGGTCAGCGGGAAGAAGCTCTTGGCCCCATTGCAGCGCGTGATCAGCGCTCCGGCGAGGTCAAAGGGGTCGCGCACATAGTTGCGGAATTCGTAGCTGACCCGGCCGCTCTTGACGTATTTGTTGATCAGCGTCGGGACGCCGATCTCGTCGAACTCGCGGCAGTGCGGGCAGGTCATCGAGCCATATTCGATGAGCTTCGCCTTCGCGTTGGGATTGCCCATCACGAAGCCGCCGGCTGCCGTCGCCGACACCATTTGCGTCCAGTCGCCGCCCTTCGGCGGCTTGACCGCCTTGGCCTCGGCGACGCCGGAGACGCTGGCATCCTTGCTCTTTTCCGCATTGCACGCGGCGCTGGCGAAAATCGCTGCGGCCGCGACGATAAGATGGCTACTCTTGATCAACTGATTACCTCCGGATGATGACGGGAACGGGAGTTTCTTCGGGGCCGTCGACGGACGGCGGCCCGCTGCTCGAATCGAGCCGCGCGGCGAGCGATTCGAGGCAGGCGCGAAGCTCGGGGTCGGCGATCTGCCGCAGGCCTTCGCCAAGCTCCTTGGGCACGGCGCGAAGACCGGGCCGGTTGAGCGGCGGCGGCGGCGCCGGCGGCCGGCCCTGGCGGAACACCAGGCGGTTGACCGCCTCATGGCCGAAAAAGCGGTTGACCCGCTCGACGATCAGCGGCGTCAAATGCTGCATCAGCGGCGCGTGGGCGCCTTCGACCAGCAGGGTCAGCACGCCGCCCGACTTGCGTCCGGCCGGGAAGCGGATCGATTCCGGCGACGACACCTTGGCGTAGCGCTCGCCGACGATCTCGGCCCAGCGGCTGACGACGGAGCTCTGGACGAAGCCGAAGCGCTTGAACGCGGGCGCCCCGACCCTGCCGAGGATATCCCCGGCCGATCGCGCGCGGCCGCCGCGGGGCGCGCCGGAATCGCGGCTAGGGGAATTGCTGGCAGGCTGGCGGGGCTTCGACATCACGGGCGACCATGCCATAGCCGGAGCGTGCCCGCCAATGCCGCAAATCGCCTGATTGCACATTATCTTGGCCATGCCCGCCGGCTGTCGTGGCGCGCGCCGCCCGGCGAGCCGCCGCCCGATCCCTATCTAGTATGGCTGAGCGAGGTGATGCTGCAGCAGACCACGGTCGCCGCGGTCGGGCCGCGGTTCGAGCGATTCGTCGCCCGCTGGCCGACCATCGCCGCGCTTGCCGGGGCCAGCGACGAGGACATTCTCGCCGAGTGGGCGGGGCTCGGTTACTACGCCCGGGCCCGCAACCTGATCGCTTGCGCGCGCGTGGTCGCGGCGACGGGCGGCTTTCCCTCGACTGAGGCCGAGCTCCGCCGGCTGCCGGGGATCGGCGACTATACCGCCGCGGCGATCGCGGCGATCGCCTTTGGCCGCGATGCCGCGGTCATCGACACCAACGTCGCCCGGGTCGTCGCGCGCCTACATGGCCTCAGGCAACCCGGCCGGAGCCAAACCCGCACCCTCGTCGAGGCGATGACTCCGGCGGGCGCCGCCGGCGATTTCGCCCAAGCGATGATGGACCTCGGCGCGACGATCTGCCGGCCCCGGGCACCCGATTGTCCGGCCTGCCCGCTCAACCGCGACTGCGCCGCGCGTGCCAGCGGCACCCCCGAAGCCTTCCCGGCATCGAAGGAGGCCCGGGTCCGGCCGCAGCGCCACGGCATCGCCCGATGGATCGAGCGCGACGGCGCGCTGTGGCTGGTGCGCCGCCCTCCCAAAGGAATGCTCGGCGGCATGGCGGCGCTGCCCGGGGACCCCTGGACCGACGAACCTGAGGCCCTGCCCGCCCCGCCCCTGGCGCGGGTCCGCCACGTCTTCACCCATCTCGCCCTCGACCTCGCGGTGGTCGGCGCCGACGCGCCCGATGGCGACGGCTGGTGGCAGCCGCTCGACCGGCTCGACGAGGCCGGCCTGCCGACGCTTTACCGCCGCGCCAGCGAGCTTGTGCTGGCTCGATCCGAGCGCCGGTCGGGCACCGCCGAGCGCTCCGAGCGCCAGCTTGAAGAAGCCCCAAACCCACCCTAAAGGGCAGGCCACTCCAAGACATTCGTCGGCTCGGCCGAGCGGAGATTTTGAATGGACGACCGTTTCACGACCATCGCCGGCTGGGTGCTGTTTGCGGGCATTGTCTCGCTGGGCTCGTCGATCGTCAGCGGCCTGTATTTCAACCAGGAACGGCCGGAGAAAATGGGCTATCCGATCGAAGGCGTGGCGGTCGAAGGCGAAGGCGGCGGCGAACCCGCCAAGCCGATCGAATTCTATCTCGCCAGCGCCGACCCGACCAAGGGCGAGCAGGTGTTCAAGAAATGCGCCGCCTGCCACAACGCCGACAAGGGCGGCGCCAACCAGCTTGGCCCGAACCTGTGGGGCGTGCTCGGCGAGCCGATCGGCAAGGGCGCCAACGGCTTCGCTTTCTCACCGGCGCTGTCCGGCAAGGGCGGTAACTGGAACTGGGACAACCTCGCCGAGTGGCTGTCGAACCCCAAGAAATTCGCCCCCGGCACCAAGATGACCTTTGCCGGCCTCGGCAAGCCCGAGGACCGCGCCAACGTCATCGCTTTCCTGAACGCCCACAGCGATTCGCCGCTGCCGCTGCCCGCGGCGCCGGCTGAAGCTGCTCCGGCGGCCGCCGGCAAGGCCGCCAAGGAGCCGGTGCTCACCGAGCAACAGACCGGCGCCAACCCCAAGAATGTCGGCGGCGAAGGCGCGGCTAAGCTGACCGGGCCGTCAGGCGTCAAGCAGCCCTAGGGCCTAATCTTCCTCGTAGAAGCGCTGGACGAAGTCCCACGCCTCCTGCGGGTCCTCGCACCAGTGAATGAGGTCGAGGTCGCCGCGCGAGACTACGCCTTCGTCGGCCAGCGCCTCGAAATCGACGACCTTGTTCCAGAACTCGCGCCCGAACAGCAGCAGCGGCAGCGGGCGCACCTTGCCGGTCTGGATCAGCGTCAGCAGCTCGAACATCTCGTCGAACGTTCCGAAACCCCCGGGGAACACCGCGAGCGCCCGCGCCCGCAGCAGGAAGTGCATCTTGCGCAGCGCGAAATAGTGGAACTGGAAGCTCAGCTCCGGGGTCACATAGCGGTTGGGCAGCTGCTCGTGCGGCAGGACGATGTTGAGGCCGATGGTATCGCGCCCCGAATCAAAAGCCCCGCGGTTGGCGGCCTCCATGATCGACGGGCCGCCGCCGGTGCAGATGACGAAATGACGAAAACCGTCCTCGTCTGCGGGCGATTGGCTGGCCAGCCGCGCCAGCTCGTAGGCGGCGGTGTAATAACGCGACTTGGCCTTGAGCCGCTCGGCGATCGCACGCTGCTGGTCGGTAGTCGCCGCGGCGACCAAGGCATCGGCTTCGGCCGGGTCGGGGATACGCGCCGAGCCATAGAACACGAAGGTCGAACCGACCTTGGCTTCGTCGAGCAGCAACTCGGGTTTCAGCAGCTCCAACTGGAAGCGCACCGGGCGCAGATCCTCGCGGAGCAGGAAGTCGGTGTCCTGGAAAGCGAGCTTGTAGGCAGCGCTTTCGGTCTGCGGGCTCGACGGCACATGCTTGGCGGCCTGCGCGTCGACTTTGGAGGTCGGGAAAATCCGCTTCGGCGGGACGGGATCGGTCATGCCGACGCGTCTAGCCGAGCCGCGCGTTTTCCCCAAACCGTCCCGAAACCGATAAAGCTCAGGCCGCCTCGCCGCTCCGCGCGCTCCAGTCGATCCGCCGCGTCGCATACATCACGCCGGCCAGCGCGAAGAACAATAGCAGCGACCCGATCAGGAGTGAGAGATCCTCGAGGTTGAGCAGGATGTAGAGCACCGCGTAGAGCGCGACGAGCAGGCCGCCGATCAGCCCCGCCCGCCGCCAGCTCTTGAGTATCGCGGCCGAGTAAGCGGTGTTGAGGCCGGCGATCGCCGCCGACGCCAGCACGTAAGCGGCGGCGAAGCCGATCACTTCGGCAAAGGCGAGCAACAGGACGAAGAACAGCACCAGCGCGGCGCCCATCAGCAGATATTCGACCGGCGAGATGCGGATGCCGGCGATGACGTCGAACATCAGCAGCGTCAGGAAAGTGAAGCCGATGAACAGGAAGCCGTATTTGGTCGCCCGGTTGACCTGCGAATAGAGGTCGACCGGCTGGATCAGGCTGATGCTCGCGGTCTGCGGCGCGTCGGCGTCGGCGGACGCGGTGGGCATCCCCCGCGACGGCGGCGCGATGCGCTCGACGACGTTGGAGCTGCCGGCGGCCCCGGTCGACACCAGCGAGCGGCCGAGCGCAAGGTTGCCGATCCGGTAGCTGGCCTCGAACCCCTTCTCGGCGACATTGCGCTGCGCGGGCAGGAAATCGCCGCCGAAGCTCGGGTGCGGCCACGCCGAGCGCACCGTCCAGCTGGTGTCCCCGGCCTGCGGCGCGAGGGCGAGCGAGGCATTGCCGCGAAAGTCATAGGCGAAGTCGACATTGAGCGGGCGCGCGGTCAGGCTCGCCGCGTCGATCCACGCGAAAAAGCCGCGGCTTCCGGAGCTGCTGCCGCCGCCCGGCTGGAGCCGCAGAGCCTTGCCGTCGGCGACGACGCGCGGGTTGGCGCCGAGGCCGCGCGGATCGCTCAGGCCAAAGCGCAGCTCGGCGCGGTCGAGCATCATGTCGGCCGGCGTCACCGAGTGCCGCGCGAGGTCCGGCGGCAAGGCGAACCGCGCTTTCCCCGACACCTGTGCGTCGTAGACCACCGCTTCGTAGATCGAGCGCTTGCGCCGCTCGGGCCGAATCGCCGTCGTCATGTCGACGGCCTCGGGCGACAGGCTCAGTTCCTGAACCACGTCGCGGCTGCGCGTGACGCTCTGCCCGCCCTCGATGACGGTCTCGGTCGCGGTCGTTCGATAGGGGATCACCAGCAGCGGCCCGGACACCGCCTGCGGCCCGCCCCAGCCTTCGGTGATCGATGCCGCCGCCTGGTCCGACTGGGTCTGCCGGTCGTAGACCAGCAGCCACACCGAGAAGAGCGGGATCGTCAGCGCGGCGCCGATCAGGATCGCCAGCAGCAGTTTCCAGCCCGGCGTCCGTTCCCCGTCCAACCGCACCATAATCCGCCTCCTCAACCGCACCGCAACTCGGTTCGTCTACAGAAATGCACGGTTCGTCGTCAAGTTCTGTGCGATGAGCCGAGTTCGGAGCGCCGGATCGTCGGAGTTTCTGGCTAGTAAACCCGCGCCTTGGGCTTGATGTATTCGATGTCGTCGGTGAGCGTGAAGGCGTGCACCGGGCGATAGTCGAGCCGCACTTTTCCGCCCGTGCCGCCCCAGCCTTCGAGCCACGCGACGCTGTGCTTCATCCACTTCTTGTCGTCGCGCTCGGGGTGATCCTCGCGCATGTGGGCGCCGCGGCTCTCAGTGCGGTTGGCCGCGCAGTGCATCGTCACCACCGCCTGGGCGAGCAAATTGTCGAGCTCGAGCGTTTCGACGAGGTCGCTGTTCCAGATCAGGCTGCGGTCGGTGACACGGACGTCGCTCATCCGCTTGAACACCTTGTCGATGTTGGCGATGCCCTCGGCCAGCGTGCTGCCGGTGCGGAACACCGAGCAGTCGGACTGCATCGTGCGCTGCATCGCCTCGCGGACCACCGCGGTCGGGCTGGCGCCGTCGGCGTTGCGGAAATGGTCGAGCCGGGCCAGCGCGAGGTCGCCGGCGTCCTTGGGCAACGCCTCGCGCAGCGCTTCGGGCTTGACGACCTCGGCCAGCCGCAGGCCCGCGGCGCGGCCGAACACGACGAGGTCGATGAGGCTGTTGGACCCGAGGCGATTGGCGCCGTGGACGCTGACGCAGGCCGCTTCACCGACCGCGAACAGCCCGGGTACGATCGCTTCGGGATCGCCGTCGCGCAAGGTCACCACCTCGCCATGATAATTGGTCGGGATTCCGCCCATCGAATAGTGGACCGTCGGCGCGACCGGGATCGGCTGGCGGGTCAAATCGACACCGGTGAAGGTCATCGCGGTTTCGGTGATCCCCGGCAGCCGCTCGGCGAGGATCTTGGGGTCGATGTGGTCGAGGTGAAGCCAGATGTGGTCCTTGTGCTCGCCGACCCCGCGGCCTTCGCGGATTTCGGTCGCCATCGAGCGTGAGACCACGTCGCGGCTGGCGAGATCCTTGGCCGATGGCGCGTAGCGCTCCATGAACCGTTCGCCCTCGGAATTGGTCAAATAGCCGCCCTCGCCGCGCGCGCCTTCGGTGATCAGCACGCCGACGCCGTAGACGCCGGTCGGGTGGAACTGGACGAACTCCATGTCCTGCAGCGGCAGCCCGGCGCGCAGCACCATCGCGTTGCCGTCGCCGGTGCAGGTGTGGGCCGAGGTCGAGGTGTAATAGACGCGCCCGTAGCCGCCGGTCGCGAGCACCACCGCCTGGGCGTTGAAACGGTGCACCGAGCCGTCGTCGAGGCACAATGCGACCACCCCGCGGCAGGCGCCGTCGACCATGATCAGGTCGAGCGCGAAATATTCGATGAAGAAGTCGGCGTCGTGCTTGAGGCTCTGCTGGTAGAGCGTGTGCAGCATCGCGTGGCCGGTGCGGTCGGCGGCGGCGCAGGTGCGCTGCGCGGCGGGCCCCTCGCCCATGTTCTGGGTCATGCCGCCGAACGCCCGCTGGTAGATGCGCCCGTCGGCGGTGCGGCTGAACGGCAGCCCCATATGCTCGAGCTCGTAGACCGCGGCCGGCGCCTCGCGGGTGAGGTACTCGATCGCGTCCTGGTCGCCGAGCCAGTCGGCCCCCTTGACCGTGTCGTACATGTGCCAGGTCCAGTGGTCCGGCCCCATGTTGCCGAGGCTCGCGGCGATCCCGCCCTGCGCCGCGACGGTATGGCTGCGGGTCGGGAAGACCTTGGTGATGCAGGCGGTCTTCAGCCCTTTCTCCGCCGCTCCCATGGTCGCCCGCAGCCCGGCCCCGCCGGCGCCGACCACGACCACGTCATAAACATGGTCGATGACCTTGTAGGCGCTCAAGCCGCGCCCCCGAACGCGATCCTGCCAATCGCGAACAGCGCCAGCGCGGCGCCGCCGATGGCGGAGAACAGCAGCAATGTGTTGAGCGCGAAGCGGTTGCCCTCGTCGTGGACATAATCGTCGACCACGACCTTCATCCCGTCGAGCGCGTGGATGAAGGCGGTGACGACCAGCAGCGCCATCGGCACTGCGCCGCTCGGGGCGGCCAGCCACTCGGCGAGCGTCCGCTGGTCGAGCGACGGCAGGAAGAACAGCGACGCGATCAGCCACGCGCCGAGCAGCAGCAGCGCCGCGCTCGTCACCCGTTCGGACAGCCAGTGACCGCCGCCGTGGCCTGCCGAGCCGAGGCCCTCGACCTTGCCCAGCGCGCTCGCGCTGTCGCCGCGGCTCATGGCCGGACTCCCAGCGCCGACACCCAGATCAGCAAGGTCAGGACCAGCGATCCGGCCAGGGTCAGCACCGCGAACCTCTTGTTGGTCTGGAGTTCGAAGCCGGCGCCGGAGTCCATCACGAGGTGACGGATGCCCGACAACAAGTGCTGGAAAAACGCCCAGGTCAGGCCGACCAGGACGATGAGCCCGATCGGGTGCGTCGCCGCGCGCGTGAAGCTGGCATAGGCATTGGCGCCGCCCGCGATCGCCATCAGCCACCACACCAGCAGCGCCAGCCCAGCGGTCGAGAGCGCCGCGCCGGTCATCCGGTGGAGGATCGAGACCAGCATGTGCGGGCCCCAACGCCAGATCGTCAGGTGCGGCGAGAGCGGTCGCGATCGGGGTGTGGAGGGGTCGGTGGCCATTCGGCGGGAGCCTTTCACAGCTTCGGAACCGGCCGCCGCGGAGAGGCTGCGCCGGCCGAGGCCCGCTTAGGGCTCCGCTCCGGCAGAGGCAAGATTCGGCCAAGTTTCGCCGCCAGCCCTAACCGGGTCTTAACCATTGCGGGGCAAAAGGCCCTGCGACCACAGTTTGCGGCGCACGGCACAGGACGGAGACCCACGGATGAGCGGCGACATCGGACATCTGCAGCGCCTGACCGACCAGCAGGTGGCGTCGCGGCTATCCTCCTACGGCGAAAACGGCCACTTCGAAGCGTCGCTGCGCCGGCTGTGGGAAGACGCCGGCTCGATCATCGAGACCGCCTCGCACAGCCATTTCGGCGAGGATATCGGCAGCCTGAGCCGCGACGATTTCACCAAGCCCGTCGATGAAGCGTGGGTCCGCGCGGTCGCCGAGCAGGGCATCAAGATGTTCGCCGGGAAGCGCAGCGTCCCCGAGTTCATTGCCGCCCGCGCCCGCATGACCCGCGAAATCACCCGCGCCTTCGACGAATGCTTCGCCGGCCGCGGCGACGACCGGGTCGAAGCGATCGACACCTTTCACCGCGTCATGACCTACAGCCAGGACATTATCCTCGCCCAGGTTGCGCTGCTCGAAGCCAATGACGCCGCCGACCAGCGCGGCCGCCAGAGCGAACAGTTCGAGCGCCGCGTCGCCGAACTCGTCCGCAGCAGCACCGAGCAATCGAAGGCCTTGACCGACCGCACCCGCGCGACCGCCGCTTCGGCCCGCGGCATGCTCGGCAAGACCAGCGAAGTCGCCGCCGCCGCCGAGCAATCGGCGGTCGCGATGCGCGAAGCCGCGCAGACCGCTGCCGGGCTCATCCGCGCCATCGAGGACGCCCGCACCGAAGTCGAAACCGCGGCCGGCGTCGCCGTCCGCGCCGGCGGCCAGGCCGAGCAAGCGGTCAAGGTCAGCCAGGCGCTGTCGTCCCACGTCGAGGCGATCGAATCGATCCTCAGCCTGATCCGCGACATCGCCGGCCAGACCAACCTTCTCGCCTTGAATGCGACCATCGAGGCGGCGCGCGCCGGCGATGCCGGGCGCGGCTTCGCGGTCGTCGCCCAGGAAGTGAAGAGCCTCGCCAGCCAGACCGCGCGGGCGACCGACGACATCACCAACAAGATTACCGCGATCCAGCAGGCGACCCGCCAGACGGTCGATGCCAACAGCTCGATCCAGGGCACGGTCGAGGAAGTCCAGGTCTCCGCCGACCGCATCCGCGAGGCGATGGAGCTCCAGGCGCAGACCGTGACGATGATCACTGCCGCCGTCGACGAGACCGCGCTCGCCGCCGATTCGATGAGCTCGACGATCGCCGCAATTCGCACCGACACCGAGAATGTCGCCAAGGACATCGACCAGGTCGAGCACGGCTTCGGCCGCTTTTCCGAGCAGATCGCCGACTTCAAGTCGACCACCAAGGACTTCGTCAGCGGCATCGCCGCCTAACCTTTCCTCAGCCTCCCGCCGCCGCTAGGCGGGGGCCATGAACATCCTCGTCACCGGAGCCAGCCGCGGAATCGGCGCGGCCGCCTTCGCCCTCCTGCGCTCGACCGGCCACCAGGTGGTCGGTCACTCGACCCGCGGCGGCGGCGATCTGATCGCCGGCGACCTCGCCGATCCCGACACTCCGAGCGCCTTGTGGACCGCTGCGCTCGAGCGATTGGGCGGCCGCATCGACGCGCTGGTCAACAACGCCGGCATCTACGAAGGCGTCGCCGACGACGCGCCCGACGCCGACTGGCACGCCGCCTGGGCGCGCACCCTGACCATCAACCTCCAGGCGCCGGCCGACCTCAGCCGGCTCGCCATCGCCCATTTCCGCGAAGGCGGCGGCGGACGCATCGTCAACGTCGCCAGCCGCGCCGCCTATCGCGGCGATTCGCCCCAGCACTGGCATTATGCGGCGTCGAAATCGGCGCTGATCGGCATGACCAAGACCATCGCCCGCGGCTATGCGGCCGAGCAAATCCTCGCCTTCGCGGTCTGCCCCGGCTTCACCGTGTCGGAAATGACCGAGGAATATCTCCAGGGCCGCGGCGGGGCGCAGATCATCGCCGACATCCCGTTGGGCCGCGTCGCCACCACCGACGAGGTCGCCGAGGCGATCCGCTGGCTGGCCGTCGATGCGCCCGCGGCCGCGACCGGCACGGTGATCGACGTCAACGGCGCCAGCTACGTGAGGTGAGCTACCGAGTCACTTTGCCGTGTACGCGCGCGCAGGCCGAAGCGCTCCCTGATACCGACGCACTGCTGCCGACCAACGTGGTGCTGGTCGCCGACGAGCCCGATCCGGCGAGCCCCGATGCATGGCTGCTGCACGCCTACTTCGACCATCAACCGACCGCCGAGGAGCTGGCCGCGCTGGCCCAAATCGCCGGCAGGCCGGCGCGAATCGAACAGCTCGGCGAGGACGATTGGGTAACCATGAGCCAGTCCGGCCTGCAGCCGATCCGCGCCGGCCGCTTCTTCGTCCACACCCCGACCCACCGCGGCTCGGCGCCGCCCGCCAGCACCAGTTTCGAGATCGACGCCAGCCTCGCTTTCGGCACCGGCCAGCATGCGACTACCGCCGCCTGCCTCGAAGCGCTCGACCGCCTCGAACGCAACGGTTGTATGTTCTCAAACATTGCCGATATCGGTACCGGCACCGGCCTGCTCGCCTTCGCCGCGCTAGCCCTGTGGCCCGCTTCACGCTTCATCGCCACCGACATCGATGAGCAGGCGATCGCGGTCGCCCGCGACAACGCGGCGATCAATGGAGTCCCCCTCGGCCATGGTCCGGGCGAGCTGCTGCTGGCCGTCGCCGACGGCATGGATTCGCCGCTCCTCACCGCCCGCGCGCCGTTCGACCTGATTGTTGCCAACATCCTCGCCGGCCCGCTGATCGAGCTCGCGCCGAGCTTCGCCGGAGCGCTGGCGCCGGGCGGTCTTGCCGTGCTCGCCGGCCTCCTCGAATCGCAGGCCGAATCCGTCGCCGCCGCCTATCGAGACGTCGGCCTAACGCTGGAGAACAAAGGCAGCGGCGAGTGGCCCGTGCTGATGCTCAGTTCGAAACCCCCAGCTGATTGAGCATGAACGCTTCATATTCGGCGGTCGACCGGTAGCGCTCGAACCGACCCGACTTGCCGCCGTGCCCGGCTTCCATGTTGACCCGGAACAGCAGCGGATTGCGGTCGGTCTTGTTGGCCCGCAGCTTCGCGACCCACTTCGCCGGCTCGTAATATTGGACCTGGCTGTCCCACAGCCCGGTGCCGACGAAGACCGCCGGATAGGCTTGCGCGCGGACATTGTCGTACGGCGAGTAGGACAGCATGTAGTCGTAATATTCCTGCTTCGCCGGATTGCCCCACTCGTCATATTCGTTGGTCGTCAGCGGGATCGACGCGTCGAGCATTGTCGTCACGACATCGACGAACGGCACCTGCGCGATCACCACCCGATAATCCTGCGGCGCCATGTTCAGCACCGCGCCCATCAGCAGCCCGCCGGCGCTGCCGCCCTGCGCCGCAACCCGGTCCTTGGCCGCATAGCCCTGGCTGGTGAGATACCGCGTGACGTCGATGAAGTCGGTGAAGCTGTTCTTCTTGTTGAGCAGATGGCCCTGGTCGTACCACGCGCGGCCCATCTCCTGGCCGCCCCGGATGTGGGCGATCGCATAGACCACGCCGCGGTCGAGCAGGCTGGGGATGGTCGGCGACCACGCCGGATCGGTCGACAGGCCGTAGCTTCCGTAGCCGTACTGCAGCAGCGCCGCGGTGCCGTCGCGCTTGAAGCCCTTGCGATAGATCAGCGACACCGGGATCTTGGTGCCGTCGCGCGCCGGTGCCCACACCCGCTCGGTCACGTAATTGGCCGCGTCGTAGTTCGGCGCCGGCGTGCGCTTGAGCACCGTCCGCGCGCCGGTCGTCGAGTTCACCTGGTAGGTGACGGTCGGCGTGGTCAGAGACTGATAAGTGTAGCGAAGGTTGGTCGAAGCCACTTCGCGATTGTCGCCGAGGTCCATCGCGTAGGCCGGCTCGTCCGAAGCGACCTCCGTGCTCCGCCCCGAATTCTTCAACAGCCGGATATGCTTGTTGCCGCCGGACCGCTGCTCGATGGCGATGAAGCTGTTGAACGGCTGGAAATTCTCGATGAACACATTGGGATCGTGCGGCACCAGGTCGGCCCACGCGCTCCGCCCGCCGGCGGCCGAGGCGTCCTGAACCGTCATCAGCCGGTAGTTGGGCGCGTTCCAGTTGGTCCGGATCACCCAATGGTCGCCGACATGGTCGGCTTCGTAGCGGAACTCGCGCTCGCGCGGCGCGACGACGCTGAATTTCGCCGGCCTCGCGGCGCTGGTGCAGCGCTGCTCGTTGCTGACCGTGCTTTCGAGAAAAATGCAGATGAACTTGTCGTCGCTGGTGCGGCCGACGCCCATGTAGAAGCTGTCGTCTGCCTCCTCGTAAATCAGCCGGTCGGACTTGGCCGGCGTGCCGAGGACATGCGCCTTGACGCGCTTGCTGAGCAACGTCACCGGGTCCTTCTCGATGTAGTAAACGGTGCGGTTATCGTCGGCCCAGACGAGGTTCGGCTCGACGTTCGCGACCACGTCGGACAGTGCCTTTCCGGTCGCGAGGTTCTTGACCTTCAATTTGTACTGGCGCCGCCCGACGACGTCCTCGGCGTAGGCGAGCAGGCGGTTGTCCTGGCTGACCTCCGTATCGCCGACGGAGAAAAATCCGTGGCCCTTGGCCATCGCCGGCTCGTCGAGCATGACCTGCTCGGGCGCCTTCATGCTGGCCTTGCGGCGGGCGACCACCGGATAGTCCGCGCCGACCGCGAAGCGGGTGTAGTAATAATATCCGCGCTCGCGCACCGGGACGCTGGAATCGTCCTGCTTGATGCGCCCGACAATCTCCGAATAGAGCTTGTCCTGGAGCGGCTTCAATGGCGCCATCTGCGCGTCCGCATAGGCGTTCTCGGCCTTCAAATAAGCGAGCATCTCGGGTTGCTTGCGGGTGTCGTCGCGCAGCCAATAATATTCGTCGTCGCGGTTGGCCGGGCCTTTGACCAGGAACG
>Ga0255310_10000126_pt1 | contig 14515 bp, 17 predicted proteins | sample EtOH1_T0_E1_meta_FD_201359 | JGI IMG/M metagenome (GOLD analysis project Ga0255310, IMG submission 201359) | Sandy soil microbial communities from University of British Columbia, Vancouver, Canada - EtOH1_T0_E1 | ecosystem: Engineered > Artificial ecosystem > Sand microcosm > Unclassified ...
GAAGACACTCTGACTAGCGCCCCCATCTTGAAGCCTGGCGCCTCGACCGGCCAGTGGAATGCGGCCGACTATGCGCGCGTCGGTAGCTTCGTGCCCGAACTGGGTGCGGCGGCGCTCGACCTGCTCGACCCGCGGCCCGGCGAGCATATCCTCGACGTCGGCTGCGGCGACGGCGCGCTGACCCGGAAGATCATCGCCCGCGGCGCCAGCGTCGTCGGCATCGACAATTCGGTGGACATGATCGACGCCGCCAAGGCGGCCGGCCTCGATGCGCATTTGCTCGATGCCGCGGCGATGCGGTTCGACACCGAGTTCGACGCGGTGTTCTCGAATGCCGCGATCCACTGGATGCTCGACCGGCAAGCGGTCGCGGCGGCGATTTTCCGGGCGCTGAAGCCGGGCGGCCGCTTCGCCGGCGAGATGGGCGCCGACGGTAATATTGCCACCCTGCGCCGCGGCATCCGCGACGAGCTGGAGGCGCGCGGCTACCCGGTGCCGGCCGAGGACCCGCAATGGTATCCGACGGTCGAGCAGTTCCGGGGCGTTTATGGGCCCGCGGGCTTCACCGACATCGACGCCCGGATCATCCCGCGCGAGACCGAGCTGGCGAGCGGCATCGCCGAATGGGTGAAGACCTTCCGCGCTGGCTGGCTCGACGCGGCGCAAGTGCCCGAAGCGGAGCGCGACGAAGTGGCGGCGGCGATCGAGCGGCGGCTGGAGCCGCAGCTGCGCCGTCCGGACGGCAGCTGGTTCGCCGATTACGTCCGCCTCCGCTTCATCATGAGAAAGCCTGCCTGATGCGTTACCTGCCGCTGAGCGATGCCGACCGCTCGCAAATGCTGGGCGTGATCGGCGCCGGATCGGTCGACGAGCTGTTCCGCGACGTGCCCGAAGCGGCGCGATTGAAGGACGGCATCCAGGGCCTGCCCAACCATGCCAGCGAACTCGCGGTCGAGCGGCAGCTGACGGCGCTGGCGCGCAAGAATTTGGTCGCCGGCGAAGCGCCGTTCTTCCTCGGCTGCGGCGCCTATCGCCACCACGTCCCGGCAAGCGTCGACCACATCATCCAGCGCGGCGAGTTTTTGACCAGCTACACGCCGTACCAGCCCGAGATCGCGCAAGGTACGCTGCAGGTCTTGTTCGAGTTCCAGACCCAGGTCGCGCGGCTGTACGGCTGCGAGATCGCCAACGCGTCGATGTACGACGGCTCGACCGCCTGCTGGGAAGCGATCGGCATGGCGCGGCGAATCACGCGGCGTTCGAAGGCCGTCCTGTCCTCCGGCCTGCATCCGCATTACGTCAACGTCGCGAGGACGATGGCGCGGTTCACCGGCGATGTGCTCGACACCGCGCTGCCCGAGCTGGCCGCCGAGACCGACGCCGGGCGGCTGATCGCGAGTATCGACGGCGACACCAGCGCGGTGGTTGTCCAATATCCCGACATCCTCGGCCGCATCGTCGACCTGTCGCCGATCGCCGAGGCCGCGCACGCCGCCGGAGCGCTGCTGATCGCGGTCGTCACCGAGCCGGTGGCGCTGGGGCTGGTCAAATCGCCGGGCGAGATGGGCGCCGACATCGTCGTCGGCGAGGGCCAGTCGATCGGCGTCGGGCTGCAGTTCGGCGGGCCGTACGTCGGCCTGTTCGCGTGCCGCGAGAAGCACGTTCGCCAGATGCCGGGACGGTTGGCGGGCGAAACCGTCGACGCGACAGGCAAGCGTGGCTTCGTGCTGACCCTATCGACCCGCGAGCAGCATATCCGCCGCGAGAAAGCGACCTCGAATATTTGTACGAATTCAGGTCTTTGTGCCTTGGCTTTCAGTGTCCACACGAGCTTGCTCGGCGAGAAGGGGCTGCGACGGCTGGCCGAGATCAACCATGCGCGCGCGGTCGAGGTCGCCGAGCGGCTGTCGGCGATCCCGGGCGTCAGCCTGGTCAACGACAGCTTCTTCAACGAATTCACGCTCAAGCTGCCGGTCGAGGCGCGGCCGGCGGTGCGCGCGCTTGCCGATCGCGGGATCCTCGGCGGCGTCTCGCTCGGGCGGCTCTACCCGGGCGCGGATTCGCTGCAGAATGGGCTGGTGGTCGCGGTCACCGAGACCGTCACCGACGAGGGCGTCGACGCGTTCGAGGCCGGCCTGCGGGAGGTCGTCCGATGACTGTCAACCCGTCCGGCTGGCGGCCGTCGAGCCCGGTCAACGAGCCGGGAGAGCAGGCGACCGTCACCGGCAACCGCGGGCTGATGCTCGAGGAGCCCCTGCTGTTCGAGATCGGCGATATCGAGACGACCGGCGTCGATTTTGAAGCTGGAACCGCTTCACTGGAGACCAGGCTGGGCGGCCTCGAGCGGTCGCGGCCGATCGGGCTGGCCGGGCTCAGCGAACCCGAAGCGGTGCGCCACTACACGCGGCTGAGCCGCCAGAATTACGCGATCGACCTCGGGCTGTTCCCGCTTGGCTCGTGTACCATGAAGCACAACCCGCGATTGAACGAGAAGGTCGCGCGGCTCCCGGGCTTCGCCGACATCCACCCGCTGCAGCCGGTCGACACGGTCCAGGGGGCGCTCGAGCTGATCGATCTCGTCGGCCACTGGCTGATCACGCTGACCGGCATGCATTCGGTGGCGATGAGCCCCAAGGCCGGCGCCCACGGCGAATTGTGCGGGCTGCTCGCGATCCGCGCCGCGCTGGAAGCCCGCGGCGATCCGCGCGCCGTGGTGCTGGTGCCGGAGAGCGCGCACGGCACCAACCCGGCGACCGCGGCCTTCGCCGGCTACCGGGTCGAGAACATTCCCGCCAACGCGGCGGGGCGGGTCGACCTCGACGCGCTCAAGGCGCGGCTTGCGCCCGACGTCGCGGCGGTGATGATCACCAACCCCAACACCTGCGGCCTGTTCGAGCCCGACATGACCGCGATCTCCGAAGCGGTGCATGCGGCGGGCGCCCTGGTGTATTGCGACGGCGCCAATTTCAACGCCATCGTCGGCAAGGTCCGCCCGGGCGACCTCGGCATCGACGCGATGCACATCAACCTCCACAAGACCTTTTCGACCCCGCACGGCGGCGGCGGGCCGGGGTCGGGGCCGGTGGTGCTGTCGGCGGCGCTGACGCCGTTCGCGCCGCTGCCGTTCGTCGAGCAGCAAGATGGGCGGTTCGTGCTGGTCGAGGAGGAGACCAGCGGCGAGCATCACGGCCGGAGCTTCGGGCGGATGGTCGCCTTCCACGGCCAGATGGGGATGTTCACGCGGGCCGCCGCCTACATGATGAGCCACGGCGCCGACGGCTTGCGGCAGGTCGCCGAGGACGCGGTGCTCAACGCCAATTACCTGCTGCGCAGCCTCGACGACGTGCTCGACGCGCCGTTCGGGCCGAGCGGGCCGTGCATGCACGAGGCGATCTTTTCCGACCGCGGCTTCGCCGAGGGGTTCAGCACCATCGACCTGGCCAAGGCGCTGATCGACGAGGGTTTTCACCCGATGACCATGTATTTCCCGCTGGTCGTGCACGGCGCGATGCTGGTCGAGCCGACCGAGACCGAATCCAAGGCGGCGCTCGACCAGTTCATCCTGGCGATGCGCTCGATCGCGGAGCGGGCCAAGGCCGGCGACCCAGGCCTCAAGGCGGCGCCGATTCATGCGCCGCGGCGCCGGCTCGACGAGACACTCGCGGCGCGTCAGCCGGTGCTGGTGTACCGCGATCCGGAGGCCGCCGAGGCGGCGGAATAGGGTGGGCGACCGCCGCTTTTACGAAGGGCCGGCGGGGGACGGCGCCCGCCGATCGGCACCGGCGGCCTTGCGCAACCGCGAGCCGATCGCCGAAGTCCTGCGGGAATGGTTGCCGGCCCGCGGGCTGGTGCTGGAGATCGCCAGCGGCACCGGCGAGCATGCGGCCTTCTATGCCGGGCTGTTTCCAGCGCTCGAGTGGCAGCCGAGCGACGTCGATCCCGGCGCGCTCGGCTCGATTGCCGCGTGGCGCGGGGCGGTGGGCCTTGCGAATTTGCGGCCGCCGATCGTCATCGATGCGAGCGAACCCGTCTGGCCGATCGAGCACGCCGACGCGCTGCTCAGCATCAACATGGTGCATATCAGCCCGTGGGAATCGGCTTTGGGGCTGCTCGATGGAGCGGCGCGGCTGTTGCCCGCCGGCGCCCCGCTGATCCTCTACGGTCCGTGGCGCACCGAGGATCGCCCGACCGCGCTGAGCAATCTGGCGTTCGACGAGGATTTGCGACGCCGCGATCCGAGCTGGGGCCTGCGCCTGGTCGAGGAGTTTGCGGCTGCGGCGCGGGATCGCGGTCTCGAGCTTGTCGAAACGCGCCCGATGCCCGCCAACAATTTGATGCTGCTGCTGCGGCGGGCGCCGGAATCCCGTTAAAGCTAGTTTTACTAACCGCCATTATGGTGGGAACCATGGACCAGAGCAACGTCACGCAAAACCGCAAGTCGCGCCGATCGAACGTACTCCTCGCCGCGTCGATCGAGGCGTCGGGAGCGGTCAACAAGGTCAAGCTGCGGAATCTTTCGACCGAGGGTGCCCTGATCGAGGGCGACGACTTGCCGGTCGAGGGATCGGAAGTCTTGTTCCGCCGCAACGATTTGAGCGTCAAAGGTCGCATCGCGTGGTTGGATGGACGGCATGCAGGCGTGGCCTTCGTCGGGCCGATCCTGCAGGAAGACGTGCTCCGCAACATTCCCAGTCCGCGGTACCGCGCACCGGTGGGTTATCGGCGTCCCGGACTGGCGGTCCAGAAGATGTCGGCGGACGAAATGCGTTTGGCCGAGAGCTGGGCGTGGACGCCCGGCCGCGAATCGCTCGGCGAGTAGGCTTTCGGATTTCAGTCAGCTGGCGGCGCGGAGACGCTCGCGCTGCTCCTGGAGCCAACCGACCAGCAGCGGCAGCGGCAGGACCTTGTTGAACGTCAGGCCATAACAACCCGATGCGCACCAGCGCACGACGCTGGGGATCGGCGACAGTCCCGGCAAGGTGATCATCGCATGGCCGCCGATTTGCAGGGCAAGCGGCGTCGCGATCTTGATTCCCCCCTGCGACACGTCGAGCGCGTTAACCCGGTGCACGTCGGCGCCCTCGCGAACCCAGATCACGCTGTCGACCGCGATTCGCGGCATCCGCGGGCGCGGCCCTTCCATCGACGTCGCCAGGAGCTCGATGACGTCGATCGGTTCGTTGAACGCGATCCCGACCGTGTCGCCTTCCACCCAGCGGGCCTTGCCATCGACCGACTCACCGCACTTGAGCTCCACCGACAGGCTGGTGCCCGGCTCGATCGAGCAATAAGCGCGGATCAGCATGCCGCCGGATGAGATGTTCTTGATCAGGCACAGCTCCCGGCGCTCGCCGATCATCAGCGAGCCGACGCGAAAGATGGTCAGCTGGCGATCGCTCTCGCGGCGGTCGCCCGGCGCGGGTGGACCGTCGGCAAGGGAGTAAAGCGTGGTTTCGGCGGGCGGTTCGACGAGCGCTTCGGCGGGTGCTTGGTCCACGGATCAACCTCGTCGTCTGGGTGCCGGCAACCCGGCTCGCCTGACGACATTGGTAGGCAAGGAGCCTTACCACTTCGTTGAACTTCCAGCCGATACGGACGGATGACGTTGAATGGCATTCCCGACCGGCGTAGCATGGCCGCGAAGGGACCAACCCATGCGCGCAGTCTTGAGCTGGACATTCCTTGCCGCCGCCGCGCTCGCCGCGCCGGCCGTGGCCCAGCCGTCGACCACCGTCGTCGATCCGGTGCGGGATCCGGCCCAGGGCCCGGCCGAGGTCGACCGCACGACCACAACCCAGGACATAGCCTTCAAATATGACCGCAATGCCCGGATGACGGTCCCGGTGCGGCTCGGCGGCCGCGGCCCCTACCGCTTCCTGGTCGACACCGGCGCCGATCGCACCGCGGTCTCGACCGCCGTCGCCGCGCAGCTGGGACTGTCGGACGGGCCGATGGCGACGCTCCACAGCATCACCGGAACGTCGGAGGTGCGGACCGCCAACGTCCCGCGGCTCGAGCTTGGCCCGGACCGCGTGCGCAGCGTCGAGGCGCCCTTGCTCGATGCGGTGAACATGGGCGCCGACGGCATCCTCGGCGTCGATTCCCTGACCTCGCAAAGGGTGATGTTCGACTTCAAGACGCGGATCATCTCGATCGTTCCGTCGGCGCAGAGGATCGTCCGCGACGAAGTCGGCACGATCGTCGTCCGCGGCAAGCTCAGGCGCGGCCATTTGATCGTCACCACCGCTACCGCCAACGGCGTGCCGATGACGGTCGTCCTCGACACCGGCTCGGAAATCACGCTCGGCAACGCGGCGCTGCGGGCCCGGCTCGAGGGGCGCCGGAAGCTTGGCCTGGCGGAGCGGGTCGAGATGACGTCCGTGACCGGCCAGAAGCTGGTCGGGGACGCGTTCCAACTGCGCGAGGTCAAGATCGGCGACGTCATCCTCAAGGATCTCGTGATCATGTTTTCCGACGCCGCGATCTTCCGCACCCTCGACCTTGAGCGCAAGCCGACCGTGCTGCTGGGGATGAATGCGATGCGGGCCTTCGACAAGGTCTCGATCGACTTCGCGAGGAAGCAGCTGCGGATGGTCATTCCGGAGCAGAGCAGCATCGACGCGGCGGTGATGGCCGCCCGCTAAACGGATTCAGCGTCCGATCAGCGAAACGGCTCGGCGGAACGCGGCTTCCTCGGCCCGGCGGAACGCGCTCCTCCCGCGCGGCGGGTTGTCGGGCAGGCCGGTGACGAAGAACGCGACCCCGGTGCCGTGGGCGCGGTCGAGCCACAGGCCCGCACGCAGGCCATAAGCGTCGCCGGCGTGACCGACGCGATCGATGCCGTCGCCGACCGGATCGTCGCTGCAGCCGCGCGCCAAAGTCGGGATCTGCTGCGTCGCGAGGCCGTAGCTGCAGTAAAAGCCGTGGTCGGTGTCGCCGTTGCGGCCATCGAACCGCCAGGCCGGGGCCAGCAGCGTCTCGACCGATTGCGACGAGAGAATGCGCACGCCGTCGAGCGTGCCGCCATTGAGCAGCATCCGGCCGACCCTCGCCAATCCGCGTGCCGAGATCCGCAGCCCGCCCTGGGGTGCGAACAGGGCGCCGTTGGCACCCGCTCGCCACGTATCGAGATCGCAGCTGCCATCGGCGGCGGGCACCACCGGGCATGGGGGTCGCTGGCCGCCAAGGTCGTCCTTGACCGGTTTGCCGTCCTGGGTGAGCACGACCGCGCGCTCGACCGCGGCGTCGCTGCAGGTCGGCCAATTGTAGCAGGCGTCGAGCTTCATCGGCTCCAGCACCTCGCGGCGCATCCAGATGTCGAAGCGCTCGCCGGTGACGCGCTCGATGACCGAAGCGACGATCGGGAAATTGAGGTTGGAATAAGCGAAATAACGATCGCCCGGGCCGTGCGCGGCATCCCACGAAGCGGGGTCGGCCGTCACCGCCTGCAAGGAGCCGCCGAGCGGGATCGCATATTGGTCTTCGTGGTCGCGCACCGAGGCGGTGTGCGACAGCAGCATGGTCAGGTTGATCGGCCGATCCGGGTAAGTGGGATTGCGCAGGCTCCAGCCGAGCCAGCGCGAGACGTCGCCGTCGAGATCGAGCTTGCCGGCCTCGACCAGCCGCATGACACCGATGGCGACCTCGAGCTTGCTGACCGAGGCGACGCGCACCGGGTCGTCGACGGTAACGGCGCGGTTGGATTTCGGGTCGGCAAGCCCGTCGGCGAAGCTGCCGCGCTCGCCGCTCATGTCGAAGGCGACGCCGGCCTGGGCGACGGGAGGCCTGGCAGGCTGGACGGTCGCGCAACCCGCCGAGAACAACATCAGGATCAAGAAGAGCCAGCGCACGTCGGGTTCGTAGCACAAACTATGGTGAGCCCTGCTGGATTCGAACCACAGTGATCCGCTTGCCGGATCGCGCCACAAATGACTTAGCTGGTTCGCCGTTCAGCGCGTAATGGTGAGCCCTGCTGGATTCGAACCAGCGACCTACTGATTAAAAGTCAGTTGCTCTACCGACTGAGCTAAGGGCCCGTTTGCGGGTTCGGGGACGCGTTACCGCCGTGGGGCGCGGCGGGCAAGGCGGTGGGCCAGGTGGCGCGCGGCGAGCGCGCCGCGGATTGGCCAATTGGGGGCGATCGCGGCCAACGGGCCGATCACGAAACTGCGCTTGGCGAGCGCGGGGTGGGGAACGGTCAAGGCTTGGCTGCGCCACTGGCCGCCGCTCCACGCGACAATGTCGAGATCGAGCACCCGGCTGCCCCAGCGCCGGCCGCGGCGGCGGCCGTATTCGCGCTCGATCGCCTTGAGATGCCGCAGCAGGGCCGGCGGGTCGAGGGCGCTTTCGACCAGCGCGACGGCGTTGGCGAACTCGCGGCCGGCACCTCCGTAGGCGGGGTTGAGGACGATCGGCGAGGCGTTGAACAGGCCGAAGTCCATGTCGAGCCGCGCGATCGCCGCTTCGACCACGCCGGCCGGCCGGCCGTGGCGGCCATGACGCCGGTTCGATCCGATGCCGATCGCGTAGAGGTGCGTTGCGCCGCCCATGCGCGACCGCCTAGGTCAGGGGCATGTCCCGCGCCAGCCCCGCCAGCCGATCGCCGATCCCGCAGGGGGAGGCGCCGCGCGATTGCCCTTTGTGCCCGCGGTTGGTGCGGTTCCGCGAGGAGTGCCGCGCCGAGCATCCCGACTGGTGGAACGCGCCGGTGCCGGCATTCGGCGATCCCCAGGCATGGCTGGCGATCGTCGGCCTCGCGCCCGGCAAGCACGGCGCCAACCGCACCGGGCGGCCGTTCACCGGCGATTTTGCCGGCGAGCTGCTTTACGCGACGCTGCTCAAGTTCGGACTGGCAGAAGGGAAATATGGCGCCGACCCGGGGGACGGGCTGCGGCTCACGGGCGCGGTGATCCTCAATGCGGTCAAATGCCTGCCGCCCGGCAACAAGCCCCTGCCCGAGGAAATCGCGACCTGCCGCCACTTTCTCGATGCGTCGCTGATCGCGCTGCCCAAGGTGCGGGTGGTGGTCGCATTGGGTCAGATCGCCCACGTCGCCGCGGCGCGCACGCTCGGGCTTCCACCTTCAGCCACAAAGTTCGGCCACGGCGCCGAGCACGTCGCGCCCGACGGCCGCGTGCTGCTGTCGAGCTACCACTGCTCGCGCTACAACCAGAACACGCGGCGCCTGGACGCGGCGATGTTCGAAAGCGTGTTCGAGCGGGCGCTCGTAATCGCTCGCTAGCGCAGCTGGCTATCCTTGCTGCCGCGGCGATTGATGGCGGAGTGGATGACCGCAGAGTCTCGTTCCGACTGGCAAGCGACGCAGGTCCGAACGCCGGGGATCGCCCTGCGCCGACCATCCGGGATCGGCTCCCCGCAATCGTCGCATTCCTCCGCACTTTCGCCGTGCGGCAGCAGTGCCCGGGCGAGCGCGACCGCGTCCTTGACCGTGTCGTCGATCTGATCCTGCACTGCGCCATCGCGCGTCCAGCCGCCAGCCATTGGTGCCTCACGAATTCCGCATGGAAACCAATGAGCAATATGGGCTCGCGGTTCTGAGGACGCTAGACGTCCTCGACGAGCCGCCCGTAAAGCTCGGGCCTGCGGTCCCTGAAGAAGCCGAATGCCGCGCGGTGCTTTTTGGCGGCGGCGAGGTCCAGCGTGGCGACCAGGGCGCCGGTCTCTTCGGCCCCGAACTCGGCGAGGATGTCGCCGCGCTCGTCGCAGATGAAGCTGTGGCCGTAGAAGCGCTGGCCGCCTTCGGTGCCGATGCGGTTGGCGGCGACGATCGGGACGACGTTCGACACCGCGTGGCCGATCATCGCCCGGCGCCACAGCCGGCTAGTATCGAGGTCGGGGTCATGCGGCTCGGTGCCGATCGCGGTCGGGTAGAAGAGGATTTCCGCGCCCATCAGGACCATCGACCGCGCGGTTTCCGGGTACCATTGGTCCCAGCACACGCCGACGCCGAGCGTCGACAAATGCGGGCCGCCCCACACCTTGAAGCCGGTGTTGCCGGGACGGAAGTAGAATTTCTCCTGATAGCCGGGGCCGTCGGGGATGTGGCTCTTGCGGTAGACGCCGGCGACCTTGCCGTCGGGGCCGATCATGGCGAGGCTGTTGTAGAAATGCGGGCCGTCGGCCTCGAAGAAGCTGGTCGGGATCCAGATTTTGAGCTTGGCCGCGAGCTCCTGCATCGCCAGCACCGAAGGATGCTCGTTGACTGCGCGCGCATTGGCGAACTGGGCTTCGTCCTCGACGCGGCAGAAATAGGGGCCTTCGAACAGCTCGGGCGGAAGGACGACCTCGGCGCCCTTCGAATGCGCCTCGCGCACCAGGTCGGAGACGGCGAGAATGTTGGCGACCGTGTCCTCGGTGAAAGCGAGCTGCAGCGCGGCGACGGTGAGCTTGGTCATGACGTCGCCTTTAGCGCGGAATCTGCTGGCTGATGCAATGGAAGCTGCCACCGCCGCTGAGGATGTGGTCGGCGCGCAGGCCGACGGCTTTGCGTTCGGGGAACAAAGCCTGCACCACGGTCACCGCGCCGCGGTCGTTGGGCGCGCCATATTGTGGCACGACCACCACCGCGTTGCCGATGTAGAAGTTCATGTAGCTCGCCGGGATCAGGTCGCTGTCGCGCTCGATGCGGCCGGGCGAAGGCATCGTCACGACATCGAGCTTGGCTTCCCGCAGGCGGCGCCTGGCATCGCGGTAAACCGCTTCATTGGGATCGCCGGCGTCGGGGGCGGGGACGACCACTCGTCCCGGCGCAATGAACCGCGCGAGATTGTCGATGTGGCCGTCGGTATGGTCGTTGGCGAGCCCTTCGCCAAGCCAGATCACGCGCTCGAAACCGAGGTCGCTTTCGAGCCGCTGCTCGACGTCTTCGCGCGACAATCCGGGGTTGCGGTTGGGGTTCAAGAGGCACTGTTCGGTGGTCAGCACGGTGCCGCTGCCGTCCTGGTCGATGGCGCCGCCCTCGAGCACCCAGTCGGCCCTGGACCACGGCAGGCCGGCCGCCGCGGCGAGCCGCTGGCCGATGTCCTGGTCGCCATCGAGGTCATACTTACCGCCCCAGCCGTTGAAGCCGAAGCCGGCGGCGCGGCGCTTCTTGCCCGACCCGCAGACGATGGGCCCGGTGTCGCGCAGCCAGATGTCGCCGAACGGCTCGGCGATGACCTTGGCGAACGGGGTGAGATCGCGCGCGGCGGCCGCCGCATCTTCGTGCGCCGCGACCAGCCACACCGCTTCGCCCTTGCCGCCGGCGTGGACCGCGGCGGCGAACGCCGCGACCTCGCGCTCGGCTTCCTTCAGGTCGGCTAGCCACAGCTCGGGATCGCTCGGGAAACCGATCCACACCGCCTCGTGCGGCGCCCATTCGGGAAGCGGTGGCTGGGTCATCGCCGCCGCCTATCAACAAAAAAGGCGACCCGCGAGGGCCGCCTTAATTGTCTCGAATAGCAGTGGGGCTCAGCGCGAGTAGAACTCGATCACCAGATTGGGCTCCATCCGCACCGGGTAGGGCACTTCGTCGAGCTTGGGCACTCGTGTGTAAGTGACCTTCGCGGTCCCGTCCGGGACGACGTAATCGGGGACGTCGCGCTCGGCGAGGCTCTGGGCTTCGATGACCAGCGCCATCTCCTGCGCCTTGGGGCCCAATTCGATGACGTCGCCGACGTCGACCCGCCGCGAGGCGATGTTGCACTTGGTGCCGTTGACCCGGATGTGGTTGTGACTGACCAGCTGGCGGGCGGCCCAGATCGTCGGCGCGAACTTGGCGCGGTAGACGATCATGTCGAGCCGGCGCTCGAGCAGGCCGATCAGGTTCTGCGAGGCGTCGCCCTTCATCCGGCTGGCCTGCTGAAAGGTCTGCTTGAATTGCTTTTCGGTGATGTCGCCGTAATAGCCCTTGAGCTTCTGCTTGGCGCGCAGCTGGATGCCGAAGTCGCTGAGCTTGCCCTTGCGGCGCTGGCCGTGCTGGCCGGGGCCGTACTCGCGGCGGTTGACCGGGCTCTTGGGGCGTCCGAAGACGTTCTCGCCCATGCGGCGGTCGAGTTTGTACTTGGCGGGGCTGCGCTTGCTCACGAGAATTCCAATCTGCTTGTTGTCGTCAAAGCCCGGACCGCGCCACCGATCCGTAGCGATCGGCAGGACCATCACTTCACCGGGGTGTGAGGTCGATTGCGAGTGGCGCGCCTAGCCGACAGGCCGGCGAAAAGCAAGCTGCGGCCGCGGCGACTAATGGGCGCCGAGCGTCTTCAGATCGGCGCCGCTCTTGCCCTGCGCGCGCATCTCCCATTCGAGCTCGGTCAGGCAAATGCGCGCCCGGAACCGCGTGCCGGTCTGCTCGGGGTCGACCTTGCAGATCTTCTTCTCGGCTACTTTTGCGGGCTTCGCCGCGGGTTCGGCCGGGGCCGGAGTGGGGTCCGCGGCCAAAAGGAACACGGCGAGCATCAGCGACATAAGTTTTCCTTTGTTTCAAGAAGATGGGCGTCTTTGGCGGGCCGTCGGCGACGCGTCAAGGCTACCGTTTGCGGGGCGGCGAGGACAGCGCCCGGATGACGCCGCGGATCGCCTTGACCTCGCGCGACGACCAGCCGGTCTTAGTGAAGATCGTCCGCAAGGTATTGCGCGTCGCCTCGGTGCGCTCGGCGGGGTGGAAATAGCCTTTCGCGGCCAGCTCCCGGTCGAGCTGCCCGACCAGTCCCTCGAGTTCGCCGTGCGGCGCCGTCGGTTCGAGCTCGCGGGTCGGCGGCACGGCCAGTCGCGACGTTTTCGACCATTCGTAGGCAAGCACGATCACCGCCTGGGCGAGGTTCAGCGACCCGAAGGCGGGGTTGATGGGCACGGTGACGATCGCGTTGGCCAGCGCGACGTCGCCGGTCTCGAGCCCGGCGCGCTCGGGGCCGAACAGGATCGCCGAGCGGCTCGCCGAGCCGGCGATCGCCGCGGCCATGGCTTCGGGCGACACGACCGGCATCATCAGCTCGCGCGGGCGGACGGTCGCCGCATAGACGAACGAGCAATCGGCGATCGCATCGGCGACGCTGTCGAACACCCGCGCCTGCTCGAGCACGCTGTCCGCGCCGCTGGCCGCGGGGCCGGCGTCCGGGTTGGGCCAGCCGTCGCGCGGCGCGACCAGGCGCAGGTCGGTCAATCCGAAGTTGAGCATCGCCCGCGCCGCCTTGCCGATATTCTGCCCGAGCTGCGGCCGGACGAGAACGATCACAGGAACGATCACAGGCGCATGTTTCAACGCCATTGTTACCCCCAAAACACAGCTTCGGTTTGATCGCTCCGGCGTTGCAACCTTAGCGGCGTCAAAAGGTTATGCCTTGAGTCTCGCGCAAGAGCCATTATCAAAGCCGTTCGGTGCTCGCTTGAGGAGGAAGTTATGAGGAAGAGCCTTGTTTCTGGTCTGGTTTATGGTGCTGTTCTCCTCGGTGTGCCGCTGACCGCGGCGTTGGCACAGTGGACTCCGGGATCGGAGCTTGTCGGCCAATCGGTCCAGGTCGAGACCAACGGTATCGTCAACACGGTTTACTTCGATCCGGGCGGAGCGGCGCGGATCGTCACGCCGGGCGGCTCGGTGGTTCAGGGAACCTGGACGGCTGCGAACCAGCAGCTGTGCCTGCAAACCGGGACCGGCCACGAGTGCTGGCCCTATCAGACCGCGTTCCAGGCCGGCCAGCAGGTGACTCTCACCAGCAGCTGCCAGGTCGCGTCGCGGTGGACGCCACTGTCGACCAACCCGGTCCAGGCGCGGGGCGGCGAGCGCGGCTAGCGTTCGATCCCGACTTTAGCAGGAATGGCCGCAGTCTCTGCGGCCATTTCTTTGTCCGCGGCGGGCGGGCGTCTGATTCCGCGCTAAGCAAAAAAATGGCCGCAGCAGCTGCGGCCATTTTTCTGTCCGGACAACGCGTCCGGGCTAGGCGGGACTGTTGTGCTTTTTCTTCAACAGGAAGTAGAGACCGACACCCGCGGCGACAGCGACCAGGGCGAGCAGGATCGGCGAGATGCCGAAGCCTTCGCTGACCGGCGGCACCGGCGGCGGCGCGACAGGTGGCGGCGGCAGGGCCTCGGAAACCGGCAGGGGAGCCGAGACGGAGTCGGTGACCGGCAGGACGCAGCCTGGGGTCGCAGCCTGGGCGACCGCAGCCGCGCCGGCAGCGGCAGCCGCGGCAGCACCGCACAGCGCTGTCTGTGACGCCTCGGAACCGAGCGCGCTCAGGGCAACCAGCGGACTGATCGACGATTGCGACGCCATGTGCGCCGTGGAGGCAATTGCCCCCGTCGAGCTGGTGCACAAAGCCAATGCGACGAGGCCGCCGGCGAACTTTTGGGAGATACTGGCAAATTGCATTCGAACGCCTCCTGCGCACCCCTAGAATGGCGGCGCATAGCCGATGCCGGCCGTCCTGTTAAGGGGGGTAACCGCCAGTCCGATAATGCGCCAGAATTGCGGAGGTTCCGCCGGACGGCGAAGGTTCGATTGCCCAACGAAAAAGGGCCGCGG
>Ga0255310_10000127_pt1 | contig 14502 bp, 9 predicted proteins | sample EtOH1_T0_E1_meta_FD_201359 | JGI IMG/M metagenome (GOLD analysis project Ga0255310, IMG submission 201359) | Sandy soil microbial communities from University of British Columbia, Vancouver, Canada - EtOH1_T0_E1 | ecosystem: Engineered > Artificial ecosystem > Sand microcosm > Unclassified ...
TGACAGTCAGAAAAAACTAATCAGGGCGTTGGCAAAAACAGGAAAGCCTGTTGTATTGGTTGTAATGAGTGGCCGCCCACTGGCTTTAACTGAAGAAAATGATTTAGCCTCTTCTGTTTTACTCACCTGGCATGCAGGTTTGGAGGCAGGTAATGCAATTGCTGATGTATTGTTTGGCAATTATAATCCTTCCGGAAAATTGTCTGCAACTTTTCCAAGAAATGTTGGACAGGTGCCGCTTTATTACAATCATAAAAATACAGGCCGGCCTTCAGCAGATAATTCTCCAAAATTTCAATCCAATTATTTAGATGCTCCTAATTCACCTTTGTATCCTTTCGGTTATGGACTCAGCTACACCACATTTTCTTATGCTGATTTCTCCATTGACAAAAAAGAAATGAAGCCGGGAGAAAAGATCAACGCTTCTGTTACTGTTACCAACTCCGGCAATTATGACGGCGAAGAAGTGGTGCAGCTATATATAAGAGACATGGTGGGCAGCATTACCCGTCCGTTGAAAGAACTAAAAGGCTTTCAGAAGATTTCTCTGAAAAAAGGAGAAAGCCGGAAAGTGAATTTCACTATTTCAATTAATGATCTGAAATTTTATAATTATAATCTGCAATGGGTGGCTGAGCCGGGAGATTTTGAATTGATGATCGGCACAAATTCTGAAAATGTACAAAAGGAGAAATTCAGCCTGGTAACAGGAAAATAAATATCGTAAATAAAAAAGCGGTCCCGGATAAGCAAGTTCGAAACCGGGATCGCTTTTATTTTCACCTTGATCCCGCCCCTGTGGGCAGGAAAAACCAACTATGCAAATAAGACATCAGGCATTTTGTTTTTGCTGCTTCATCCTGCCTGCCGGTAGGCAGGTTTTCCTGTCCACACCGGTTTTCCCTGAATTTTTCTTACCAAATACATTATGCCGACGAAAATAAAGAAGAACGGACCCAGGAAACCCAGCAGAGCCACCCACTTGGTTCCGTAAAATCTTTCCATGGGTCGCCTTAATCTTTCGGCGATGATATACATACTGGGCACCATCATCAATGTAAGGAAAAAGGCGAAAATGAGACCAAAGATGATGGTCCATGACAGCGGTCCCCAGAATACCACACTGTCCCCGCCAAAAAAAATTTTCGGGTTCAGGTGCTGGAACAACGAAACAAAATCAATATTAAAACCAACTGCCAGCGGCAGCAGGCCAAGTATAGTGGCTATGGCTGTCAGTAACACAGGAATGATCCTGATCTTTCCCGCCTGTATGACCGCTTCTCTTGTCTGCATTCCTCTTCCCCGCAGTTCATCGGTAAATTCTATTAAAAGAATCCCGTTCTTAATTACAATACCTGCAAGACCAACAATACCGACCAGCAACATTATAGTGGCAATGGTCATTCCTGTAATAGCGTATCCAAGTAATACTCCGATTACGGAGAAAAATATTTCTGTAACAACAATAAAGGGCTTACTCATGGAATTGAACTGCAGCACCAGTATCAGGAAAATCATTCCAATGGCAATAAAAAAAGCCGTCAGTAGAAATTTCTGCGTTTCTTTTTCCTGTTCGCTCTGCCCCGTAAGTTTCAATGTAACATCAGCAGGAATTTTTGTTTTCTGTTTGAAATTATCGATCTCCTGTTGCAGATCGGCATTTACCTTGGTCACCATGGTCGGATCAGGCACATTGCTCTGCAATTGTATTGTCCGCTTTACATTTTTACGTTTCACCCCACCCGTTGTATTTGTATAATCAACAGTTGCTACGGCGCTTACCGGTATTGATTTTACCCGCATGGTATTCATATCCATAAAAGTGATCCGCATATTCAGCAGGTCGGAAACATTATTGCGGAGTAAATCCGTGTAACGGAGTTGTATCTTATATTCATCTTCACCATCTTTCAGTTTGCTTATTTCTTTACCAAATACAGCAGTTCTGATTTCAGAACCAATTTGCCCTGAACTCAGTCCTTCAAGCATAGCTTTTTCCCTGTCTACATTAATGGTTATTTCAGGATTATTCAGGTCCACATCAGCCTGGAGGTTTTCAATTCCCTTCACCCTGTTAGTATCCAGATAATTTAATAACTGTGTAGCTACTGCTGCAATGCTTTCAAAATTATCGCCGCTTACTTCTACGTTCACGGGAGGATCGGTGGGCGGTCCTGCATCTTCCTGTGCCACTTCAATGCTTGCTCCCGGTATGCCCTTTACCTGTTCTCTTATTTCATCCAGGAATGGTTTTGTTTTTTTACCATTCCTTAAAGCATATTCTATAAATGAAACCTGGATCCTTCCAAGATTTGGCTGGATGCTGCGGTTGTTATCTCTCGGGCTGTTTGCACTTACTGCAATATTTGTAATGATACTTTCTACAATACCTCCGGGTTTTTCAGGTAACTCATTCTCTAAAATTTTATAAACTCTTTTTTCCAATAAATGAGTGACGCTGTCTGTATATTTTACATCAGTACCCACCGGCATTTTCAGATACACATAAATAAAATTAGGATCGCCGCTCGGGAAAAATGTTTGTTTGGTCCTGCCCGTTGTAACACTCACCATTAATAAAGCAGCTGATATAAAAAATACGCCGAACAATGAAACAAACATCCACACAGGTCTGCTACCTTTCAATACCCAGCGCAGCATTTTTTCATACCTGTTCATCAAACCGGGTAATACTTTTTGCTGGAAAGCATGAATAACTACATTCAGTATATATGCATTAAACACCATCAGGATGGCCATCAGCAGTAAAAAATTGGCGAGCCCATGCTGACCTGTTAAATGCAAAAGAACACCTGCGATCAGAAAAAGAATGAACCATCTGTTTTTAAACACTGCACTTTTTGGTTTCTCATATTCTCTACCCTCCGGTCTCATAAAACTTACAGCAAATACGGGGTTGAAAATAAATGCTACTATCAATGAAGCAGCCAGCGTAAGAATAAGGATCGTTGGCAGGTAGATCATAAACTTGCCGATCAAACCTTTCCAGAAAAGTAATGGGAAGAAAGGGGCCAGTGTAGTAACAGTACCGGCAAGCACCGGTACAAATATTTCACCCGCCGCTTCTTTAGCAGCTTTCACTATACTCACCCTTCCATTATTATAAATACGGTGAGTATTCTCAATGACCACGATAGCATCATCCACAATAATGCCTAACCCAAATAACAATCCAAACAGTACAATAAAGTTCAGTGTTACTGTCGTCCCGATGATGCCGTCGGCCACCGGTAAAAACAGGAAAGCAACAAATACACTCAGCGGTACACTCAACGCCACAAAGAATGCATTGGTAACTCCCATAAAAAACATCAGGATGAGCAACACCAGTATGAACCCGATAACAATAGTATTGACCAGTTCATTGAAAGAGGTTTTTGTAAGCTTACTTTGGTCACCGGTGATCACCACTTTCAGATCTTTCGGCAATTCCTCTTTCTCCTGCATGTCTTTCACTACTGCTTTTATCTTATCAGCAGCAGCAATCAGATTTTCGCCGGCACGTTTTACAATGTTCAGTGTAATTACATTTTTACCATCAAGCCGTGCAAAGCTTTCTTTTTCTTTGACGGTATCTTTCAATTCAGCAATATCCCGCAAATAAACAGTAGCGCCTTGTGCACTGCTGCGCACTACAATATTCTGCAGGTCCATGGCGCTGGTAAACTGGCCTTTCAACCGCAGCGTTCTTTTCATATTACCCACTTCAACCAGGCCCCCGCTAATATCCCTGTTTTCACGGCTTACAGCATTTTCAATATCCGTAAAACTTACTCTTGCTGCTGTCATCTTGTAAGGGTCAACATTGATCTGTATTTCTCTTTCAGGTGCCCCAACAATTTCAGCTCTTGTTATTTCGGTCAGTTCTTCAAACTTATCCTGCAACTTATCAGCATATTGTTTCAGCTTCACGCCATCATAATTACCAGTTACATTCACAAACATGATAGGCATTTCACTAAAAGCAAACTCTTGCGCATTGGGTTGGGATGTCAGATCGGTCGGCAGATCTGTTCTCGCTTTGTCAATGGCATCTTTTACTTTCTGTTTGGCCAGCTCTGTTTTAACATCCGTATCAAACTCCACCACAATCAGACTATAATCCGTTTGCGAGGTGCTTTGAATTTTTTTAACCTTAGCCCCGCTGATTCCTTTCAGTTGTTTTTCAATGGGCCTTGTCACCAGGTTCTCAATATCTTTCGGCGAATTGCCCACATACACCGTGGCAATAGAAATGGTAGGCACTACAATGTCGGGGAACTGCTCCTTCGGCATTGTATTGAATTTGACCAGCCCGTATAAAGTAATAAGGATGGCAATGATATAAATAGCCGTTCTGTGATCTACGCTCCAGCTGGTAGGTTTAAATTGTTTAACCTTCTGTGCTACTTTCTCAAAAACATTCATAGAAATTCTTTTTAGTCATCATTCGGTTTTCTATTAATCGTTACTTCCGCCTCAGGCGGACTCTTATACTTCCGGCATCCTGATAGCAATCGGGATTACTCATCAAAATTTTAATAACTCTGATATTTTTTGAAACATCTTCATATCATTTTGTATCAGTAGTTACCACCTGCCCATCATAAACAACCTGGTAGCCTTCGGTAATAATTACATCAGCCGAAGTCAGTGAGTTGCCTTTTATTTCTACACGGCCTCCAAAGTTTTCACCAACCATTACCTGCTTTTTTCTTGCTTTCATCACATCACCCTCTTTCACCATTACATATACATACTTTCCCTTTTCATCTGTCTGCACCACATTCACAGGAATGGTGATGGCATTGGGAGAGTAATAATCTTTTATTTTAACCAGCGCTACCTGGTTTATCCTTAATCCTGGCAGTGAAGGAATTTTGGCTTCTGTAACAAATGCTCTTGAAGTAGATGTAATGCTGGAGCCTAAAACACTTATCACGGCATTAATACTGTCAATGCCCGCATCAGGAACTGAAATTTTTAACTGTGAGCCTTTTTTTACACGGGTCTGGTAATTTTCCGGAACGTCGGTTAGCACTTTCATACTGCTGCTGTTTACAATCTGTATTTGCGGACCGTTAGCAGTTACACCATTAAAGATTTCTCCGGCTTTAATATTTACCTGGTCTGCTATCCCGCTGATAGGTGCATATACAAATGAAGTTTTCCAGTTTTCTTTTAATGTAGCTATTTGTTTTTCCAAACCATCCACTGAATTTTTTGCAGTGATCAGTTGTACTTCGGTACCAATGCCCTGGTCCCATAGATTTTTCTGGCGGTTATAAATATTTTGCGCATAGCTGAGTTGTGTGTTCAATCCATCCAGTTGTTGAAGCATAATAGCATCATCAAGCTTTAAAAGCAGTTGCCCTTTTTTCACAAAGTCTCCTCTCTTCAGGTATATTTCTTTTACCTGTGCCGGCATGCCGCGGGGAGTTACAATGACGATATCACTGGCATCAATTCTTCCCTGTAACTCAATGTAGTGGGTGAAGTCCTGTTGTATTACCTGGGCAACAGCAACAAGTTTTGCTTTGTCTTTTTGCAGTGAGGGATCAAGTTTTGCAATTTCTTCTTCAAGTCTTTTAATATCTCCTTCCAATTTGGATTTTTCGACTTTCAGTTTTTCCAGTTTCACTTTCTTGTCGTTCAGATCGCCTTTACTGTCTTTAACACCGTTGCCACAGGCAGTAAGTAACACCGCTGCTGCAATCGTTACTATCGTTAATAGTTTATTCATTGCTATGTTTTTTTTATTCATGATATTTTTTTTTAACCCTTTCAACCATTAGGCCCTGTGTGTTGGCAAGCCTTCCGCCTCAGGCGGAGAGGTTTGGAGGGGGCCTTATAATTTTCCCAATGCTCTCAGGTAACTTACTTTGGCAATGACGGCATCATACAATGCCCTGAAATAGTTGGACTGTGCCTGTTGCATATCTGAGTCTGCCTGTAACACTTCAAAACTGGAGCCCAAACCCTGTTCATATTTTTTCTTAACCGTGTTATACACTTTATCTGCCAGTTGCATATTTTTTTCCTGTACATCCAGCGTCAATATTGCATTGGTGAGTGTGTTCTTTGACACTGTTTTTTCCAGGTCAATTCCTTTTTTTACCTGGTCAAGAGTATTCTCTACTTTTTCAAGAGTCAGTTTAGACTGGGTGATTTTGTTTTTTTTCTGAAAACCATCAAATATGGGCACATTAACGGATAAGCCCAGCAGGTTAGTGCTATACCAAAACCAGGGTTTATTATTGCCCCCGGTTTCTGCACTCCGTTGGCCTGTATGCTGAAAATTATAAAAAGTAGAAACTGTTGGTGCATAAGATAATTTGTACCTGCGGATATCATAGCCCTGCAATTGCTTTGTTTTATTCAGCAGTTTTACTTCGTTACGGTTTTCATAACTGAATGTTTCGTCTAAAATTCCATCTTTCACCTGTTGCGGTGAAAGATCATCTTTTAACACCAGGCTATCCGTTTGAGCCAGGCCCAGTGTCATTTTCAGTACGGCATATCCAATGGCAATTCCGTTTTTCAATTGATTTTCCATTGCCTTTGTATTATTGAGGGTAACCGTAGTTTTATCAATATCCAGTCTTTCTGCAAAGCCGTTCTTATACATTTCATTCATATCATTTGCCAGTTTTTCCAGCCGCTTTATACTTTCCTGTACAAACCATAATTGTTTCTGACCGATTAAAACAGCATAATAGTTTTTATGAACAGCTTCTTTTACTTTGTCTTCTGCCACTTTAATCTGAAGACCGCTGGATTCCAACAGGGCCTTTCTTGCCTGGAGGCCTACAAATACCTGCGGCTCGAATAATAATTGCTGAACACTCACACCGGCATTAATATTCCAGGGAGTAAAAAAACTGAAGTTGCGGAAAGTAAGTTCTCCTTCGGTTGTAATAGGATTCCCGGAACCATCTCTTACCCCGTTATCACGCAGCACATCGTAAATGGTTTTTTCTGTACCATCCGGAAACTGGATCTGGGGAAGAGAAAGATAATGATTGGCCTGCACTGACCCTGTTACCTGCGGCAACGCCATACCAATTATTTCCCTGTTTCTTGCTTCAGCAATTTTATAATCGAGTCTTGCATTTTTTAATTCGGTGACACTCTTAAAAGCAATGTCAACTGCATCCTTGACAGTGATCTCATAGGTCTGTTGTCCCCTCAGCTGGATCATCATTGCCAGGATTACTCCCATTGTAAGTAAAATTCTTTTAGCTGTATTAATTCCCATGGGTCAAATGTTTTAATCGTTGTTTCTTGTATTTCAAAATCAGTTTATAGCCTTTTAATGTAGTAAGACCATAAAGAAAAAGCTCCATTGTTTCCTGTGTTACATCGGCCAGGTTATATTTCCCGGGTGGAAATACCGAAATGTTAAACGGTATCATCATGGCTTCCAGCCTGTATTTGGTAATTACGTCGAGGTTGATCTCCGGCCGGTAAAGTCCTTCCTTCATTCCCCGTTCAATATTTTGTCTTATCATTTTAAAAAGAAATTCGTTTTTATGTTTCCTGAATTTCTCATACGCTGTCGGATGAAATTTTTGCAGATCGTACAGCACCATCGGGTTCATGTTCCGAAACTGTTCATGTATCTGTTCCATGGTCAGGAACATTTCCTCCACAGCATTTAGGGCATTGGTCTTACAGAATATGCAATCATGCTGAGTCTGCCTCAGCTCATCATCCACCACGGCATCTACCAGTTCATCCTTATCGGAAAAAAACTGGTAAATAGTTTTTTTACTTATTCCCAATGCGGCAGCAATATCATCCATACTTACGGACCGGAGTCCGTACTGCATAAACAGGTCATTTGCTTTTCCCCGTATTCTTTCTTTTGGTTCCATAATTCACAAATCGAGGGTCAAAACTATGGAAACTTTTAACGTTGCCAAAGTTTCCACAGGAAATTTTTACCATTCGTAACAATTTTTTTTTAAACAAACAGCCGTCAGTTTAACCGAAACACCGTCGTTTTTTCAGCTACCTTTATAACTGAAAACCTTAATACCATGACACCCACTACTGCCGAAAGGCTTACGTATAAGAAACTGCTTCGTTACTTTGTACAAGGCATACTGATACTGGCTCCTATTGCTATCACTGGTTACCTTCTCTACTGGCTTTTTGATAAGGTGGACAGCATTTTGCGGCCGGTAGTTAACATACCCGGCCTGGGATTCCTGATCATCCTGGTATTTGTGCTGTTGGTTGGCTATGTCAGCACCAATTTCTTAATGGGCAGCATCCTGGGAATTTTCGATTCCTGGCTGGAAAGAACCCCGGGTGTGAAATTTATTTATACCTCTGTAAAAGATTTTTTTGAAGCTTTCGCCGGTGATAAAAGAAAATTTGACAAACCTATTGTTGTCAACGTTCTTGCAGAAGACGTCTGGCTCGTGGGTTTTTTAACCAATGAAGACCTGCACCGGTTTGAAATGGGAGCAGAATATGTATCGGCCTATGTACCGCAGGGGTATAATATTGCAGGGCAGGTTTACCTGGTAAAGAGAGAGAGAATTAAAAGATTAACAGATTTGACGGCTTCAGAAGCCATGAAGTTTGCTGTTACCGGTGGCGTCATTCACTTCGATGATGAAAAAAATACTGTACCAAAGAAATGAAACGGAAACTTTTTTTGATTGTACTTTTTCTTTTTACAGCGAAACATTGTTTCTGCTGGGGCTTCTTTGCTCACAAAAAAATAAATCACTACGCTGTTTTTCTGTTGCCACCGCAAATGATGGTGTTGTATAAACAACAGGTTGATTTTTTAACCGATCATGCTGTCGACCCGGATATGAGAAGGTATGCTGTACCGGAGGAAGGCCCGCGGCATTATATAGATATAGATCATTATGGCAAATATCCCTTCCCGGAGCTGCCAAGAAAATGGAGTGATGCCGTTACAAAATTTTCAGAAGATACATTAATGCAATATGGCATTGTACCCTGGTGGGTGCAAACCATGCTTTACAGGCTAACCGATGCCTTCAAAGAAAAACACCAGGCAAAGATTTTAAAACTATCTGCTGAAATTGGTCATTACATTGCCGATGCACATGTGCCACTTCACGCCTGCAGCAATCATAACGGTCAGCTTACAGATCAAAAAGGTATTCATGGTTTTTGGGAAAGCCGCATTCCGGAGTTGCTGGCAGAAAAAGAATGGGATTTTTTTATCGGCAAAGCGGAATACATAAAAAGCCCGGGTGAGTTCATCTGGCAAAGGGTGCTGGAAAGCGCCGCTGCAGCTGATACCGTGTTACTTTATGAAAAAGAATTAAGCAAAAGTTTTGCTCCTGACAGGAAATTTGCATTTGAGGAAAGAAATGGAATAACGATCAGGCAATATTCTTCTGCTTTTTCTAAAGCATACGACGAAAAGCTGAAAGGCATGGTAGAAAGAAGAATGAGGCAATCCATTTCCGCCATTGCCTCTTTCTGGTACACTGCCTGGGTGAATGCGGGCCAACCCGACCTTACAAAACTGAGCAATAAAGAATTCCCGGAAGAAGACCGGAAAGAATTTGAGATACTGAATAATGCATGGAAAAAATCTTCAATAAAAGGACGGGAACATGAATAGGCCCGCTGGCTGATTTTAACATGGTGTCCATAATGATTTTTATACCTCTGACGGAAACCAGTACCAGACTCTTATCTTTGCAGCTTCATTTTAAACGATACATTCAATGATTGAAACAGTGAAATCAGTGATACATAATTTTAATTCAGGACCATCCATTTTACCCAAAGAAGTTTTTGAAGAAGCCAGCCGGTCTGTTTTAGATTTTAACGATTCCGGTTTATCCATATTGGAAATCGGGCACCGGACGGCACAGTTCCAGGCAGTAATGGATGAAGCCCGTAGTTTGGTGAAAGGTTTAATGCAATTAGATGATGACCATGAAGTATTGTTTCTGCATGGCGGTGCCTCCACGCAATTCATGCAGGTTCCGATGAACCTGCTGAATGAAAATGGGATAGCCGCTTATACAGAAACAGGTACCTGGGCCAATAAAGCCATCAAAGAAGCAAAACTTTTTGGCCATGTGGAAATAGCCGGCTCTTCAAAAGAAACAAACTACACTTCTATTCCAAAAAATTTAACGATAAGCCCGACTGCGGCCTACATGCACATTACCACCAATGAGACCATTGCAGGAACACAATGGAAGAATATTCCTTACGATTGTGGTGTGCCGCTGGTGGCAGATATGAGCAGCGACATACTCAGCCGTTTGCTTGATTTCAACAGGTTTGGTCTTATATATGCAGGTGCACAAAAGAATATGGGAGCGGCAGGTGTTAATATTGTTGTTGTCAATGAAAACATATTGGGCAAAGTAAACAGAACTATACCTGCCATACTGGATTACCGGAATCATATCGAAGAAGGAAGCATGATGAACACACCTCCGGTTTTTGCTGTATATGTTGCGATGCTTACTTTACGCTGGCTGAAAAAACAGGGCGGTGTTGCTGCTATTGAAAAAATCAACGAACAAAAGGCAAAGCTGCTTTATGATACGCTGGACAGCCTTCCTGTTTTCAAAGGGCCAGTGTCAAAAGAAGATCGCAGCACTATGAATGTTGTGTTCGTGATGAATGATCCGTCTCTGGAAAAAGAATTCCTGGAACGGTGTAAAACAGAAGGAATGTATGGAATAAAAGGTCATCGCAGTGTAGGCGGCTTCCGGGCATCATTATACAATGCATTACCCCTGGAAAGTGTAAAAGCGTTAACTGAAGTGATGAAAGAATTTGCAAAGAATAAAGGATAAATGTTGAATTATGGCTTTGATAAAACCCTTTAAAGCTCTCCGTCCCCAACCCGAGCTTGCACAACAGATAGCCTCCCGCCCCTATGATGTTTTAAACAGTACGGAAGCAAAACTGGAAGCAAAAGATAATCCGTTTTCCTTTCTGCATGTTACCAAATCAGAAATTGATTTACCCGAAAATACTGATGTATATTCTGTATCAGTTTATGAAAAAGCAAAACAAAATTTAGAAGAACTGATAAATAAGGGAGTTTTATTTAAGGAAGAAAAACCCTGTTACTACATATACCAGTTGTTAATGAATGGCCGCAGCCAAACCGGGCTGGTTTGTGTTTCATCCGTAGAAGATTATTTTAAAAATGTTATAAAAAAACATGAGTTCACCCGGCCGGAAAAAGAGAAAGACCGTATTGACCATATGAAGGCCACCAGGGCACAAACCGGGAATGTCTTCATGGCTTATCGTGATGTAATGGAGGTGAATGCACTAATCAACGGTTGGAAAGCTACCAACAAACCTGTTTATGATTTTACAGCAGATGATGGTATAAAACACAGCATATGGGTACTGGACCGACCGGTAATCGTTGATTCCATCACTCAACTATTCACCACCAATGTTCCATTCACTTATATTGCCGACGGGCACCACCGTGCGGCATCGGCTGCTAAAGTGAGTAAAGAACTTAATGGCAGTGAAGATTCAAAATTTTTTCTTACCACAATTTTTCCTGCCAGCCAGTTAGCCATTTTGGATTACAACCGTATAGTTAAGGACCTGGACGGTTCAAGCAAAGAAGAATTTATCAGCGATCTGCAGGAAGATTTCCGGATTACACTTAGTCCCGAGCCTGTGAAACCGGCCCAATTGCATGAATTTGGTATGTATATCAGCGGGCAGTGGTATATTTTAACAGCAAGAGAAGGAAGCTATGCTACTGATCCTGTCGGGTTGCTGGATGTAACAATTCTCCAGAAAAATGTTTTGGACAAAATACTCGACATTGATGACCCGAGAACAAATAAACGCATTGATTTTGTCGGTGGCATTCGTGGGCTTGGGGAACTTGAAAAAAGAGTAAACAGTGGTGAAATGGCAGTCGCTTTCAGTTTATACCCGGTTACAATAGAACAGCTTTTTGCTATTGCTGACAGTGGTAAAGTAATGCCACCCAAAAGCACATGGTTTGAGCCGAAATTACGGGATGGACTGCTCACTCATCTCATCTGACAAAATCTTAAATAATTCGTAATCTTGCAACAACAGAACATCTTTAAACGTCTCTGTATATTACCTTGTACTATGAAACAGTTTTTTATTTTCATTCTTCTTTTGATCGTTTTCAATACGACCGGATTTACCCAGGATGACCCAAAAACCCTGCAGCAAACGGCCCGAACTTTCATGATGCAGGGAGATTATAACAATGCCATACTGGTGCTGAACCGGGCATTACAACAAGACAAAGACAATCTTGAATTCCAGAAAGACATGATCCAGTGCTACTATTTAAAAAGGGATTATGATAAAGCTCTGGAAGGAGTGAAAAACATTATTGACCGTGATGATGCTGATGTAATGACCTTTCAGCTTGCAGGTAATGTGTATAAGGCGCTGGAAGAACCAAAAGATTGTGAAAGGATTTACAGGCAGGGATTAAAAAAATTCCCCCGCAGCGGTCCGCTGTTCAGTGAATACGGCGAATTGCTTTGGGCCAGAAAAGATTATTCCGCCATTGATCAATGGGAAAAAGGAATTGAAGTGGACCCGGCTTATGGCGGCAACTATTACAATGCTGCCCTATTTTATTTTTATACAAAAGACAAAGTGTGGGGGCTTGTGTATGGCGAAATATTTGTAAATATGGAAAGCCTGACAGACAGGGGTGCTGCCATGAAAGATCTTTTGCTGAAGACCTATAAAGAAAAACTGTTTGTGGATGCTGATATAATGAAAGGTGAAGAAAACAATAAAAGCGATTTTGCAAAAGCATTTTTAGAGTGCATGGTTAAGCAATCATCATTGGTGGCAAAGGGTGTAACTACCGAATCGCTGACGATGGTAAGGGCAAGATTTATCCTTGAATGGTTTGACAAGTATGCAGCAAAATTTCCTTTTCGTCTTTTTGACTACCAGCAGCAATTATTGCGTGAAGGTATGTTTGAAGCTTACAATCACTGGCTCTTTGGACCCATAGAAAACCTGCCGGCATATGAAAACTGGATGAAAACGCATTCGGATGAATACAACTCATTTTCCACTTTTCAGAAAGGAAGAGTATTCAGGGTTCCACCTGGTCAATATTACCAGGTAAAATAATTTCTACTCTCTTTTAAAGCCCCGGCAGTGCGTTGAGCCGGGTTTTCTTTTTTATGAGGGTTTTTCTCTAAATTGTTTGACCAAACGAATTGCTGATGGAACCTAAACGATTATTTGATTGCCTGGATTACCAACTGGAAAATTTCCCGCTTGACTCTCTGTTTGCTGCCAAAGAAAGTGGCCAATGGAAAAAATACAGTACCGCAGAGGTAAAATACATTGTGAACCGGTTTAGTGCAGGTTTGCAGGCAATGGGTATTGGTGGCGGCGATATGAGCATTGAAGGAAGAGATAAAATTGCAGTGCTCAGTAAAAACCGGCCGGAATGGGTTATGCTTGACCTGGCCGTGCAGCAAATTGGCGCCGTATTGACTCCCGTTTACCCTACCATTAATGTAAACGAGTTGCAATTTATTCTGAATGATGCACAGATAAAAATGGTATTTGTAAATGACCAGGAGTTATATCATAAGATCATCAGTATAAAAGATTTTACACCTTCGGTAAAAGAGGTATTCACGTTTGAACATGTGCCCAACGCAAAATACTGGAAAGATATTTTGACAGATCTATCAGCCGAACGATTGCAAAAAATAAAAGAGGCTTCGGATAAAGTTAAGTATGAGGACCTCGCTACTATCATTTACACTTCCGGAACCACCGGCACTCCAAAAGGTGTAATGCTTTCCCACCGCAATATTCTCAGCAATGTAATGGATAGCAGGGATTGCTTTGATGAAATCGGCATCCGTAAAGAAAAGGCACTGAGTTTTCTTCCGTTGAATCACATTTTTGAAAGAATGGTTACCTATATCTACCTGTTCACCGGTGTAAATATTTATTATGCAGAAAGCCTGGACACTATTGGCGATAACCTGCGGGAAGTAAAACCAGCTTTGTTTACCACGGTGCCCCGCCTGTTGGAAAAAACCTATGAACGCATCATGACAAAAGGCGCTTTACTTACCGGTATTCAAAGAAAAATTTTTTTGTGGGCTGTAGAAGTAGGGAAAAATTTTGATATTAATAAAACCAGTGGGGTGTGGTACAATATCAAACTGGCCATTGCCAATAAACTTGTATTCAGTAAATGGAGAGAGGCCTTGGGCGGAAATGTAAAAGCCATTGTAACCGGCTCGGCAGCCTGCCAGGTAAAATTGCTGAAGATATTTACTGCTGCCAAACTGGTGATTATGGAAGGTTATGGTCTTACGGAAACTTCGCCGGTTATCAGTGTCAACCGATTTGTTGAAAAGGGCCGTATGTTTGGAACCGTGGGATTGCCGATAAAAAATGTAGAAGTAAAAATTGCCGAAGATGGTGAGATACTTTGTAAAGGGTCGAATGTAATGATGGGATATT
>Ga0255310_10000128_pt1 | contig 14466 bp, 9 predicted proteins | sample EtOH1_T0_E1_meta_FD_201359 | JGI IMG/M metagenome (GOLD analysis project Ga0255310, IMG submission 201359) | Sandy soil microbial communities from University of British Columbia, Vancouver, Canada - EtOH1_T0_E1 | ecosystem: Engineered > Artificial ecosystem > Sand microcosm > Unclassified ...
TGATCTCGTCGGTTACTTTTATTCCGTCCTTGCGCAGCCTCTCCAGAGTGTCGGACAGATTATCGACGCTGAAGCCAACATGATCGACCACTCTTCCTTTGGTCGAAGACATCTCTTTCTGGTTCTTCCAGTGTTCCGGATAAGCCTTTCGAGAGTACGCGGTTGGATAGATGATCATGTTCACGTTGTCCATCATCAGCGACATGCTTGGTCCGATTGGCACATCGCGATAAAACCGCGGTGCGCGCGATGGAGGAGCGGTGCCTCGACGCGTCGCGCCAAAGTACTTCATATACCACTCGCCTGCCGACACGGGGTCCTCGCTGAACATATGGAGATGGCCGAAGCGGTGGTGCTGAGCGGTATTCAATTCTATGAGCGCGTGATCCGGTCCTTCGACGTAGGCATAGAAGAATCGCCCAGTAGCTGGAGGGCCACCACCAATGTCGCTGATATCAGTCAGCGGAGTAAAGAACTTCGTGCCGCTGTCGAGCTGTTTCTGATAGGTGGCTTTCATATCTTCCGCGCCCCACCCGAAATGCCAAATAGCTGAGGTCAACTCCCAGGGCGGAGGAGAGCTGACCTTGCTGAACAGCATCCATGATTTCTGCGCCCAAACGCCGTCAAGCAGGCCTGCGAACCGTCCCTTCTCGCAGTCAAACTTGCTCGTGTAGAAATTGATGGCTGCTGCAGGGTCCGTTGCGTTCAGGTGCAGATGGTGAAAGTGAGCGACGGCAGCGGGAGGAGCCGCTTCCGGGGGTTTGGCTTGCTCGAATCCGCCAGCTTTGGGGTTGATGCCGAGCAGAAGCATTATCGCGCCCACAAGCGAGGTTCCGAACAGTGTGCGGCGCGCATGTTGTAGACGGAATGTGCTCTTAATCATAAACCCTGTCGCCTTTGTAGAGCGGCAATACCCAGCGGCCGCTCTGGTTGAAGCACGCGACCCGCCGACTTCATTAGAATCGACGGGTCGCGCGCGGTCATCTTTGAAGGGAAATCAGCGAAATCATCTCAATCGTCGGATCGCACCCAACCATAGGCCGCATTGCTGCGCTGCCCGCCGCCCTCCACGTATGCAATCTTCATCTTCTCGAGCGCATCCGCGGTCAACGCTTTTCGTTTGGCTTTCACATCGACCTTGTAGAGCTTCGCGGCGTTCAGCCCGAAGATCTTAGCCTTGTCTTCCTTGGTGATCTTCTTGTAGCCGAACTTCTCGCACATCTCATCGCTGATCTGGAAGCGCTTGAGGGCGTCAATCCCCCACTGCGGCGAGCCCCACCACAGACAATCAGTGCCCCACACTACGTGGTCGGAGCCGTAGTACTTGATGTTCTTGCCAAGGCCATGCTGGGCCATCACCGGGTCGGTCACCGCCAGCGTGTTGAAGAAGCTGCCGATCTCGCAGTAGACATTGTTCATCTTCGGGTTGCGCTTCTTGATGTCCATCAGCACGCTGTGCCACAGGAAATCACCGGTCGTCGGATCGTACTGATTGCTTTCTTTCCAGTTGGCTTCGTTTGAACCGTGCTTGATCGCCGAGTGATAGACCACGAAGTTGAAATCGGGGTTGCGCAAAGCCGCCTTCTCGACATCCTTCGGATTGGCCAGGTGACCAAGCGTGCGGGACTGATACGAATAACCCTTGTGTGTGCTCACCAGTTTGATGCCGCGCTTGCGGGACTCCTCGATGAACCACTGCGAGTTGTCATCATCAAGTTGGAAACCGTTGCCGGACTGTCCCGGGTCTGTGTGGCAGTACCACTTCCACGAGCTGATTCCGTAAACCTGAATCTCGCGTTCCATCTGTTCGAGGCAGGCGGCTTTGTCCATCTTGTTGCCTACTTTGTCCCAGTAATGGTTTGGCGCGAGGTTACCCTGATTTACGGCGCGCTGCGACCCGGCGAGTTCGTTTATGGTTTTTCGCGCTTCGTACATCACCCAGCTCGGCAGGACCTTGCCTGCCGGCCCGGGCGTACGCGCGGCGCCTTCGAGCACCTTGCCGTCCTTATCACGAAGGTTCTCTTTGTTGGGCACGCCGGAGATGACGACCAGCGAAGTCTCGCTGTCGAAGAACATCTCCTTGACGAAGTTCTTAAAGCCGTAAGACTCGGCGTCGTTCTTCAGATCGAAGCCCATGTTCTTGACGAACTCCATTGTCCGGAAGCCATTCGCTCCGCCAAGTGCAAGGCCGTTTGTGAAATGTGATTGGCAGTCGATGATGAAATACTCGCTCTTCGGCCACTTCTCGTCATAGGCCGCCGGTTCCCATGTCTCGGCTTCGTCTACTTCCCAGACTTTACCGTAGACCTTGTTGGAGGCGAGAAAGCACGTCGCAAGCCCCATCGAACTAGCCATAAACGTGCGGCGCGACAATCCGAGCTTCTTGGCCCGTTCATCGCCCATCTGGCCGATCAGATACTCGACCTCTTTCTGTTGAGGAGTCTGCCGCCGAGGAATGAACTCCTCATTCGACACCACTTGCGTGGGCATGGGCGAGTCCACACCCTTTTTCGAATCTCTAAGCGCTTTTGGAATCCACATAGCGTTCCTTCCTTTCAAAGATGAACTGTAATCCCGGACGTCAGGGTTGATACCACCACTATTGATTCAATCCTCGCGACCGTATCCGTCTGGTCGTTTACCTACCGCCAGCTCGTTCGACCAGATTCTCCTTTTCGAGAATGTAGTCGAACCAGCCGATCATCATCTCCTCCCAGGTCTGATCCCCCCATCGAACTTCTTTGGTGGGATCAGGATTGTACTTATTCTTCGCCGAGTTGTCGAAGTGCGCCACGCAATCAAGCCTGGCCCCCTTTGGCAAGAACAAAGGGTCTTTGAACTGATACAGCAGTTGCCAGTTAAAATCATACTTCGGAACTCGCAACACCACCTCGGATCGGCCATCGGGATAAACCGCGGTGTAGGTAAAATCCTTGCCACGAACATGCATGTGCGGCATCAGATCAATGATTCGCACGTCTTCTGTCGCGGTCCAGCTTGAACGCACTTCATAGTTGCCGTCGCCCGGCGGAATCACAAACCTGGCGTTCGAAGCAGTGCCGGTCAACGCGATCTTGCGGACCGGCGTCTTCGAAAAGATCAACCCGATATAAGAACGATCGGTCGTCGCCTCGCCATTTGGGGTGTAGTGCATCTGAAAGGTGAGTTTGGATCCCTTTTTGATCAGCCTGGCCGTTCCGGGTGGGAAGACCTTTGGCTGCTCGCCTGGCGCGAAGCCGCAAAGCTTGACGCCCCTACCGCCGCCGCGGCCCTGTTCGGTATTCGCGCCCGGCTCCTGAACGAAAACTATGATGTGATGGACGACCTTTCGATTGCCCGCTCGGATCTCCGCGGCCTGCACCCACTTGTCTTCGTTGAAGTTTGTTTGAACCGTAAGATACTTGTAAGGAATGACCCCTTCGGCGGGAACGGCCATCTCCTGATCGAGCGAGATGATGGCGTCGGGCTTGCCGATGGCCCAGCCCTGCTCAAACTTCGGCGCCGCGGGAAGATCTTCGTCGCGGCCCTTGGGCGCGCCGGCATCAACCCACGCGGTGATGGTGTCTATTTCCTTTTCAGTGAGACGCCGATCGTTTTTGAAATGGTTTTCCGGAGAGGCCAGCCAGGGCGGCATGGACCGATCGACGACCTTCTGTTTGATGGCCTTCGCCCACGGGCGCGTCTCGTTGTATGTGACCAATGCCATTGGCGCAACCTCGCCCGCTCTATGGCACTCGACGCAACGATTGTAGAGAATCGGCGCGACATCCCTGGTGAACGTCACCCCGGCATTTGACGGCCCGCTGGCGGCGACTCCGATCGCAAGCAGGGAGCACACGCCGGCCGCGAGCGCGCACAACTGGAACAGGCGATCTTTCATAGGCACCTCCCGGAGAGATTAATACTCATAAAGACCCAAAGCGCGAACACGACCCATACGGCTCCACTCGGGGACTGCATACCTCCAGCCCCGATTGATTAGTCCACTGTGAATGATTAAAAGATTTGCCGCGAGTCTATCGCATCCGCTGGCGAGTTGCAAACCGACGCTGAGTATCCGCGCCCCACAACCCCTGCCCCGCGCGATTCGAACGGAGTATAACAGGTTATCCCGCCTGATCTCCACCGCTCCGTCGAAAGACGTCCCAACAATATTCTGACCAGAGCCCGTCAAAATATTGTTTGACAACGGAATATATTTCGGACTAGTATCACCTTGCTGCTTATTATTTATTGCGGCTTTTCATTTTGAGGGTTGTTTGAACGACTCGAACGGTATGTCGGCGCGGGGATTGATTCGCTCGTTGTGGGCGATCGCCGTAAGCGAACGGTCGGGATCGTGCGATCTGAACAGGCGCTGATCTCGCGGCTGCGGGGACGCGTCAGGATGAACAAACTTTTTATTGGTCTTCCGGGTTTTTGAATTCTCCTTTAGCGGCTAACGAGGGTGCGCTTGCAGGAAGGTTGGAACCACCCAGGGATAACCGACCTGCACGCGTCCCCTCTTTTTTTTTGCCGCCGCCGCGCTCGGATGTGCAATTTCGGGCCGGCAGCCAGGAGAGGGACTCTCGAGTGCCGGCCCTTGGTGTTGTTTGCGAGTTATCACTCCTTAGCTCGAGACCTCTCTGGAAGGCTCAACTCGCCGCTCGCGTCTGAAGAAACTAATCGTACCCACGGACGCGCCCAGACCAACGAATAGCCAGGTGATCGTAGCGTAAGGCGAGGATGTAGAAGCATCCGGTTCGCCCTGCGTCTGGCTTGTAATTCCCGCGGTTGATCGAAGCGCAGAGTCGATGTCCTCGGCGACCCACGTCCGTCGTGCCCCTTTCGCGTGCACTCCCTTGAGATAGCCTTCCTGCAACCGGGTCCCCGGAAGCACTTTTCCGTTCGGGCCGAGTTCGACCAGCACGCTGCTGGTCATTCCGTTGTACGCCCCGGTGAGTGCAAGCACCCACGTCCCTTCCGACGGCCACTGCTCTCTGATCGCGTAGACCCCCGATCCAATCGAGCGCAATTCGAGGGGCAGCGACTTACGGACCCCGCCGACGAGTCCTTCGGCAGAAGCAGACAACCTTGCGTCCGCGGGTTGATGGCAACCAAAGGTGCGCGCGATTAGCACAACCTCTTTCAACTGAGGATCAGTTGACCCGGTGGGCGTCTCGACGGAGAGCTGGAAACCTCCGGCGAGCGCCGGCGATGCGATCGCAAGCAGCAGGGCGCTGCTAAGCGACACAAGTGTTATCAACGTTCTCAGCGGCTTTCGATTCAGTTCATTCACGAATGATCTTTCTGACATTGTAGGCTCCTTCCTTTGCAATTTCGCTAGTGGCTCAACTACGGCACACGGTTCATCAGCATTTCGTACCTTAGACGAACGTGGTATTGGTTTTCTTCCATCGACGTAGAGGTGTCCTCGAAATCTCATAAGCCGTATAATCTTTCCGCGGCGAGCGTGCTGAGACCACAAGCAGAGCGATGGAAGGGACGATGGAACTTAGGCTCGACAAGTCCAAGCTTAGACCGTGGAAGCAGGGGGACGAAGAGTCCCTCGTTCGGCACGCGAACAGCCGGACGATCTGGCGCAATCTTCGCGATGCGTTCCCGCACCCGTACGCCCTCGCCGATGCGAAGCACTGGATCCAAATCGCCAATCGAACTCCGACAGTTACCAACTTCGCAATTGTCGTCGAGGACGCCGCCGTCGGCGCGATTGGCCTGGTGCTGAAAGACGATGTGTTTCGTCGATCGGCCGAGATCGGTTATTGGCTCGGCGAAGAGTATTGGGGACGCGGAATCGTGACTGAAGCGGTTCGCGCAGTGACTGACTACGCGTTCGCGACGTTTGATCTTTGTCGACTGTACGCCGGCGTATTTGAGTGGAACCCCGCGTCTATGCGGGTGTTAGAGAAGGCCGGATATGACTTTGAATGTCGACTTAAGAAGAGTGTCACCAAGGACGGCGAGACTATTGACGAGTTGATCTACGCGTTCATTCGCCTCTGACGTATCTTTGTCGGGTAATTCCAGCCAAGACCAATGACCCGGCACAGACTCAAGTCTTTGCCTCGTATTTGCTATTTGATCTTCTCAAGCAGAGCGCGAGCCTTGGTTCTCAGCTCGTCCATTTCCTTTGGACTCCTTGCCGGATCATTCATGCTCAACACGCTTTCGACGAGCTTCCTGGCTTCGTCTCTTCTGCCTTTTTTCTGGTACACCTCGGCCAGCGTTACCTTGAGTTCGGCGTTGTTAGGGCCAACTCTCAATCCCTCTTCCAATCTTTCGATTCCGCGCCGCTCGTTGCCGCCTAAGAGTCGCGGGAGATTCAAATCGATCTGGCCAAGCGCTGAATATATCGAGCCGTTTTCATAAGTTGGATCTATCGCAAGCGCAACCTCGAACTCTTTGCGAATCGTTTTCACGAGACCAAGGCTCTGAAGCGCACCTTTCAGATCGGCGTATTCGCCTTCGTTGGCCGCAAACCAAAAATGCCCTTCTACACGCTTGTCGTCCGACGCGACTGCTTTCTTGGCTGCCTCGACACCGGATTGAAACAGTTTGGTTTTCTTTGTTTGATCGTTCTCGCGGTCACCGGCGTAGTATCTCACCCTCGCCAGCCGCCACCACGCTTCGTAGTTCGACGGCTCGCGCGCGGTAAGCTGTTCCATCAGCAATATCGCTTGTTTAATGTTGTCGGCGCTATCCCGCGCTGCGTACAAGTCGTCTGCTCGCGCGATCGGGTCGGTCTGCGGCGCGCTAGGCTCTGAGAATACCGGCGCGAGAATGAGCGTTGAGATCAGTATGAGATTTGTCATAGTAACTGCGACTCTTGATTCGTCAGGATCAGTTTCCCGCCGCTTTCGGCCAGGCGATAAACGGAACCTCCCGCGGCGCGAGTCAGCTCGTCGAGCTTTGATGATTCCGTGAACAGGAAAACTCGTCCCGAGCCATTCCACATCTTTGCAAGCTCTTCATCGTCGATGAAGATCCGCGGCGCGTCTTCGAAGTAGGATCCATATTCCAAATTCGCAGAGCGGCCGTTCAGAATAAAGACCATCTTCCTGGTGTAGAAGTTTATTGACGAACCACCCTCGTATTCTCCGTTAATCACAATCACATCGCCTGGTGTGTATTCGCGGTCGATTGCCTCAGCAAGCGCGCGGGACGAAAGGTAAGGTTCGAACGCTGACAGGCTCATGTGAGCAAAGAAAAAGAATGCCGCCATCATTAACGCCAACGACACGTTCGACGCCGAGTGGTTGCCTCTTCGCCTCAGAACCAGCGCCGCGATCATTCCAAGCAAGAACGTCAGCGCGGTTCCGACTACCGGGACGCGTAGTTCAGCGAACGTCCCCCCCGTCAGATCCAGTACATGCCCGAGCGACAACGCATAAGCCTCGGGGTTGCGAGTCAGCGTCGCTGCGATGTCGCCTTCAACCGCGATGTGTCTGGTCATCCAAAACGCGGCCGCGCCGCCTGCGAACACGAGCAGCCCCATGCAAGCGAGCGCGATCTGCGTCGCGTTCAACAACGACTCTCTGCTCCCCGCTCGCAAACGGCCCTCCGCCTTCGCGAGCGCGCAACCAATCAGCAGCGCAAACGCCGGATACGAGGGCATCGTGTAGTACTCTTGCGTGGTCGAGAAGCAGAAGAAGAGGATGACCAGCGCCGCCCACACTACAAGAAAAAGCGTTACTCGATCCTCGCGATTCAAGTTCCTCACGCGCCTCGGGATATCCTTGAGCGCAAGCGGCAGGAAAAAGCTCCAGGGGAAAAGCCACACGACATGCAATCCGAGAAACAGCGGCAGCGGGACCGTGTCGTAGTCCGCGGGATAGCGCTTGCCGATGTAACGCAGCAGGTGCTCGTTCATGAAGTAGAACCAGAAGAACCCGCGGCCCTGGGTTGGATTAGGCGTGCTCACCATCAGGCTTCCGGGATTGGCGAGCCCCGCCGCGATATGCCACGGCGCGGCAATCGCCAGAAAGAGCAGAGCGCCGGTCAATAGCTTGAGCTGAGCGAGTCTGCGAATGTCTCCGGTTATGAGCAGGTAAGCGAGAATGATGATCGCGGGGAAGGCGGCTCCAACCAGCCCTTTCGTCAGCACCGCCAGCGCCCCGAAAATGTATATGCCGTAGACGTGGCGCGCTCGCCCTGGGTCCTCGCCCGCGCGAAGGAAGCAATAGAAGGCCATCGTGATGAACAGTGTCAATATCACGTCTGGCCAGAGGACTCGCGTAAACAGAAAGATCCCGACGCATGAGCCAATGCCCAACGCAGAGTAAAAGCCCGCTTTTCCGCCGAAAGCGAAATTGCCCAGGAGCATCGTCGCCAGCATCAGCCCCAGAGTCGCAAGCGCTATCGGAAGCCGGGATGGGAACTCGCTCACGCCAAACAGCTTGTATGAGAGCGCGACCGACCAGTACATCAGCGGAGCTTTTTCAAGATAGCGAATGTTATTCGCGTGGAGCGTGATCCAGTCGCCAGACTCGGCGGTCTCCCGGGCCGCTTCGGCATGAACAGTGTCGGCATCATCGAGCAGCGCGGGTGGATAGCCACAACTCGCAAGGTAGATGACTCCCCAGAGAGCGACCAGCGCAAGAACTTGATTTCGGTTTCGCATCGAAGAAGTTGTTATAACAAAGTGCTTTCGGTTTGCTCCAACTTTTTTCGCGAGTTACGCGAGTTAGAAGATACATACCTTGTTATATGTAAGGAAACTTTCCGAGATCGAAAGTAATTTGCTTGACAAGGAAATTGCTCGGGCGTATATTCCGGGCGTCCTCAATTGACAACGTAGCGACCAGGGAGTTGGGCAATCACAAGTGGGTCACCGTTAGTGCTTATCCCCGCTCCGAACCCGTGCAGTAAGTAACTAAAACAAGTCCGCTTTCTTCGAAACGCTTCCTCACAACTTTAGTTAGGTCGGGCGGATTCTGTTGCGACAGGGTGCGTCCCTGATCGGAAAGAAGGAACCAGGCAAGACAGCCTCGCGCTTGGTCGGCGGAGGTCTGCCTTGGCCCGAACACAACGCCTCGAAAGGAGTTTGTCATGCGGATACTAAGACTTTCCAAAGTTAGCCCGCAATCGCGGCAGTCAAAACTTGTTCATCATATGGGGCCTGTTGCTGGGCGGGTCTCAAGCATCGCAACCCGGGTCACCATGAGGAAAGCACGCACCAAAGCTCTGATGGCGCTCTTGCTGCTTACCGCCGTTTCGACCGCCGTATTTGTTGCTCGCGATCGTCGGGCCGCGCAAGCTGCAACCCAGACCGGGCCCGAGCACGTTCTATCATTTGCGTACTACTCGATCAAAGGTGATTGGGATTCTACACTGACATTGAATAACTCGTCAGTCGGCGAGCTCGCGGCCATCGTTACCCTGTACTCGTTAGACGGCGAGGCCTTAAAAGTGCCGGCCATCACTGTGCAGCCGCTTAGCAATATTGCCGTTTCTCTTAGCGAACTTATTGTCCGGGCGGACAACAGAGGCCAGTTCCTGGAGGGAAGCCTGGACCTGCGCTTCAACAGTACTGATTCGATGGCGCTCGCTCCGCAGTTGACCGTCGCGGACGCGAACCACGGACTCTCATTCGATATGGAACCGCCAATGATGCTCATGTCGTCAACCCTCGAGGGTCTGTGGTGGTCGCTGGACAAGGAGACTAGTGGAGAGGTAATGCTTTCCAATACGACTGATAGAAACCTAGACGTGTTGCTCAACGTGGAATGGCGCGGCAATGTGATTCCATCGTCACCCCTTGGGCTGGCGGCGCATCAAACGGCCGTGCTGGAGATCGAGAAACTCCTAAAGGACCTCAACATCAAAGCTGAGGGCATTGAACGCGGCGGGCTCTCGATAAGCCATAACGGATTGCCCGGCGCGCTCATCGCCCACGGCGTGATTCAAAACAAAGACGCCCGTTTTGCTTCGAATCTTCCCTTTGTTGATCCGTCGTTGCAAAAGAACTCCGTACTCAACGGCACGGGGCTTTTGCTTGGGCGCCCTGCTTCGGGAACCGCTCTCCGCGACAGATCTTTCTTCACGCCCAGGCTCGCATTGAAGAACGCCCTGTCCACTTCACAGACAGCGATCATTACGGTGAACTATACAACGGACGGAGTACTGCATACTCGGCGCCTTTCACCGGTCAGTCTTGCGCCTCACGAAGTGCGCATGGCTGATCTCTCAGTCTTGATGTCTGAAGTGCGCAACAAGCCGGTAAGCGCCGCAGGGGTGAAGATAGAATCAACGGGAGCGCCAGGATCGCTGGTTGCGGCTCTTTCGAGCGTTGAGGGGTCGCAGAACACTGACGGGTCACAGAAAAATGGCGAGCCGCTGAATATTGAGGTGGACGTTCCATTGGTGAGTAGATCAGAGCGGTCCGGAGAGGGCGGGAATCATCCTTTTCGATTGGGTAAGTCATTCCGGTCAGTTGCATACCTGACGAACATTACGCAAAAACCAACCAAGGTCGCGGTAATCATATTCCATGAAGCGGGTATGTTCACGCCGGAGTTGATCAGCGTCGGCGCCGGTGGAACCGTAGCGATCGACTTGCTAGAGCTGCGCGACAGTCAGGCTAAAGACATACAAGATAGGACGCTACCGGTAAGCCTGACTGAGGGACAGTTCTTTTGGCATCCTCACCAGGCCGAAGCATTGATTGGCCGGGTGGTGGTACTTGATAAGGCCAGCGGTACCGCGAGCAATTTCAGTTGCCCGAATTGCTGCCAACTGGAGCCGAATGGTCTCGTATTCACACCGGCTCCGGTCCCTGGTGTTGTTGGTGGTTTTTGCCAGTTGACTGTCAACGCGTACGAGACTTACTGTGGGCAGTTTACCGTGGGGCCTTACAACTATACGAATTCGGTCGCTTATTCTTCCAGCAATACGTCGGTAATGACAGTCAACTCGACCGGGATGGTGAGTTGTGTGGGATGGGGGACTGCTACCGTTACAGCCTCACTCGACTATTATCACTCAGACTTTACCAGCTCGGAAGATTGCGGCTTATTCTTCGCTACTCTTATCGCAACTAACCCGGTTGTCGTGGTGCAAGTGACATTTCAGAAGTCGGACGGCTCGGCGTTGCCAAATCCGCTGCGAGTTGGGATTTCAGCAACCACGCTCGGCGGAGTGGCGCACAACAGAACTCAACACCTTCGCGCGGTAATCACGCCCGCGGCTCAGGCCGCCAATGTTACAATAACATCCAACAACAAGCTGACCGTCACACAGGGCAGCACTTCCAATGGTGTGATAAATTTCGATGTTGTGGGGAAAAACCAGAGTGGCAGTCACGGCGACGGGACGATTAAAGCCAATCACTCGGGAATGGTCATCGGCACCGCTGCGGTGGATGTACTTGTCCCCAACAATGTCAGTGCAACTCATGACCTGGTAGGAGGCGGACCCGCCATTCTAAACATCGCGGAGTGGGCAGGATCGAGTCCTGCTTTTTTGGGTCTAGCGCCCAACCAAAGGAGGCTCGTGACATTTTATGGTCGCTTTCTAAACATCACAGTGTGCGATCAATTTGGCGGATTGATTGGTGATCTTTACCTGGGCGCCGAAATCTCGGAGCTTATCGGCGGCACACCGGTGAGCATCAACCAAACATTGCAATCCAATAGTAAGTACGCAGATCCGGTCGGTGCTGAACTACCGAATCAGACCATCGGTCCCAATGGCGTTACGTCTAATGCTTCCGCCATAAGTGCATGGCCAACCGCTGCATTGATCCCCTTTCCCAACGGTTCTGCTAAATCCGACCCGCAAAGCGTTCAAGTCAGGGTGGACGGGTTCATCCTCAATCCTTCAATTGCTAACAGAACAGTCACGATTGCTGGTAATGGCGTGAGCACAAGCAGCCCACCCGTTACCATCACGATAACTTGGCCTTGAGAGGCGGTCTATGAGCAGACGAACGCAGAGAATAAGTGCGTTGCTGGCGGCAGGGTACATACTTTCGCTGATCCTTCTGGATATCCATGCGGGCGCACAGACTCCAAACGACAAACCGATTCCATTGATGGATTATTTAGCACAGATCGGTAAGGACCATGATTGCTTCTTCACCATCGAGCAACTGTTGAACGAGAAAGATGACCCCGGGAACACTATCGCAGGGCATTGGGTTCATCCTGCGTCCTTTAGGGATTGTCTGCATGCTCTTGAGCCACTACGACGAATATCCAACTTTAGCTATAGGATAGACCCAACAAATTCACGGATTATTCACATCATCGATCTTCGACTCTTGGCACAGCGGAACTATGCTTTGGAAGCTGTAATCGAGCACATCAACTACGAGGGAAAGCTAGGCGACCTTCCCGCCGCAATTGGCAAAACCGGTATAGGTGTTTCAAGTCCCTTGGTAACGTTCACTGGCGAAACGACGGATTACAAAACAACAGTCGCCGTAGCGGGCGAGCGATTGAATGTGAGGAAGGCACTCTCTGATTTCATACCTCTGGCTGGCAGGACAAATCACATTCTTTGGACCGCAACTACCAGATTTGGCGAACGAATGACGTATGTTCGTTTTCCTTAGGATATCTAGCGGCGCTTTCACTGTTCCCGCAGACCAACCCAGTCGTTGCACCACCAGTCCGCCCGTGAGTGTCACGATCACATGGTAATGTGAAGGAGAGAACCATGAAGAAACACAACCTAACTATGCTTGTTGCGATCCTTGTTCTCGGAGTTGCATTGGCACTCTGTGCCCCCACTTGGATAACGAAAGCGATGCCTCAAGACTCAAATGAGCCATCGATGGGTCTCAATGGAATTCTGTTCGGTCTGGGTAGAGACTACGATTGCTTTTTCACGATTGAGGGAGCATGGCAGGAAGGGGAACCCACAATTAGACTGGAGGCTGCGCTAGCTCGACGAGTTGCAAAAAAAAGCGGTCTGATTCACGAGCTTGACCAACTGCGCCAATCAATTGCTGATTTCGCTTACGAGATCGAGGGAGCAAATCCGCGAATCGTGCACATTATTGATGCGCGATTGAGGCGGCAAAAAGGATACGCGATCGATGCATTGATCACCAGTCTAGATTTTGCTGGAAAGGTCAATGAGCTACCGGATCAGATCGGAAAGCAGGGAATCTCTATTGCCCTCCCGACTTGGCAATCTACTCACGAGCAGCGGGATGGCAGCACCGTAATACACGTGAAGGGAGCGGGTTTGATCGTTAGAGACGCCCTATCCAACTTTGTGAAGCTCGATGGTCGTGGACCTATTCTCTGGATAGCCAGAACTAAGCTGGAACAGGGGGCGACAACTTACGTTCACTATCCCTGGCCCGGTAGAATGGCCAAACAATAGTTGGGGCGATCTCTCACAGAATCAAGAAAGCTAAATAATACTCGTCCCTCAGGGGCTCGCTGAATCTTGTGTCTGTTTTAGTCTGACTGGCCAACAAGAGATTGACCTTCCCCGAGAATGGATTGCCACTCCGGCGCTCACCCTTCTCAAGGCAGCGTTTCATCAACGGAAAACATTGCGGTTAGAGTCGATGGCTTTCAACTCAACCCCGGAATCGTCAATCCGGGACGCTGAACGCGAGTTGATGGAGACCCAGAACGCCATCCGCAGGTATCAGAGCGCGGCTCCAAACGCCGCCTGACTCGAGCGTGCAGCCAGAATAGTGTACTAACGTTCGACCGCTATTGAAGCAAATCCACCGCGTGCAGTTTCAACGTAGCTAAGAGAGTTAAACCTTCAGATCCTGGGTTGCAACACCCAAAGATTGAAATGTGGGCGTCTTCAACCGTAGTCAAATCAGCGCGAATAAGGTATTATTGACGCGGGTTTGAAGCAGTAAGAATAATAAGAATAAAGAGGATAGATACCCGAATCATGCAGTGGACCAGTGGACCCCGCCGAATCACAAGACTCCTCAGGCTATTAGCTATCTCTCTATCGTTTGTCTTCTCGATGAGCGCCCAGGCGCAGCAAATTGGCAGCTCTGTCATACGCGTGACGGCCTTTGACGAGGCGGATAAACCCGTCGCGGGCGTGTTAGTTGAAGTGAAGCTCAAAGGCTCGGTTGTGGCGACGACAACTACGAACGAGAAAGGCGATGCCGAGTTTGCAAAGCTTGCAGTGGGAACCTACGAAGTCGTGGTCTCCAAGGAGACCTTCGAACCGTTGACGCAGAGCGAAGTCGTGCTGACGGCCGGGGCTCCAGTCGAGATCAAGTTCACGATGATTCCAAAAGTCCAGCTCAAAGACGTCGTCGTGAATGTGCAGGCTGGGTCCGAGACGCCAATCGAGAAGGGCGCTTCGCCGGCGGCTGAGCTTGGACGGACCCAAATCAAAGACATTCCGGGCAAGCCCGCGACCGTCAAAGACACGCTTCCATTAGTGCCTGGCGTAGTACGTTCCACTGAGGGTGAGATAAAGATCTCGGGCACCGGCGAGCATCGGAGCGCGCTTGTCGTCAACGCAGCCGACGTC